>SXGQ01332657.1_pt1 | contig 16818 bp, 25 predicted proteins | sample 3178371 | NCBI WGS metagenome assembly SXGQ01 (sample SAMN11356859, study PRJNA531348) | freshwater metagenome | isolation source: freshwater sample F1-20 | place: China: Fuxian Lake, Yuxi | collected 2017-12-25
GTAGAACCTGTGCTAAAAAAATGCGCCCCCTTGCGTGAGTTACATGACTTGCAAGCGCTAGTTAGGTTATCCATATCCCATATATCGCCACCTACCTTGCGACTTGTTATGTGGTCAACAGTTGCATCTGCACCCTTGAGGTCTTTGTGGCAGTAGGTACACACCCAACCATCACGAGACAACACACGCAACCTGAGCATCTTCCACTTACCACTACCTAACGCTCGCTTACTCAATGCCATCCCTTAGTCTTAAAGTGTTGCCATGCTGCACATGCGTTGACATAGCCTTTATCATCTAACTTATATCTATGTTTAATATATTTAATTCCATAATCTATTTGAGTATAAGCATCTAAGTTAATCATTAACTTATTCTTTAATTGTGGTATTCCGTATGTCTGGTGAGTACCACCTATATTACCTATGGCTTCTGGTTTCCATGCACTTTCTTTACCATACAGTTTAGCTAGACAACCATACTGCTCACCGCTTTTGATCTGTTGCGCAGCATAAGTTTTTACACTTATTTGAACTATGTCTTTATCTGGTACGGAATCAATCTTTTTCTCATACGCCTTAATGCTAATTAAGCATAGGGCTGCCCCTAATGCTACAAGCCACGAACTCGCGAGCAATCCGCTTAAGCGGCTCGCGTTAGCGCTTTTAGGCGCTTCGCTTGCTTGAAGCATAATGACCTTGTCAACTCGGTTACGCATAGTTTTGCCTTCCGTCTCATTATGTGAGATGTGATTTACCTCACAATAATTATCTTGCAACTATATCTAAAGTCATCCTCATCTAGCCAAGTATCTGAATAGCCATTGTCAGCCATAACCCTCACTCCACTCATGACCACAATCGCTGCACTCATGAAAGTAGTCTTTGTTATATTGGATTGTATTAGTGTTGTACTTTAAACACTCAGGGCATTGATCTTTGCGCATACCTTACAGTTCTCTTTATCATAAGTCCAAGAACCGCAAGCGCACCGATTAGGCTCGTTCATTTATTAACTCCATAAACTTACCCATTGGCAGCAAGACCACATAGTCCTCTACTTTCTCGCCCTGCCCATTGCAGCGCAATACAACAAACGAAAGTTTATCGGATTGACGCTCTTTTAGCTGTTTAATCCACGCTAAAGGACTGAACTTTGTTACTGCCTTGACCTCTATGTCAAAAGGAACGCCAAGGATGTCGCTACCTTGGCGCCCTGCCCCAGTTGACTCGGCGAACGGATACCAAGTCTTTAAATAATTAGCTACAACTTTTTGGGTTCTATACCCTCTATGTTTCCTATGTTGGCTCAGAATTGTTAGCCCTGTTCATTAACTCATGACAAACAAAGCAAGTGCCATCTTTAAACACCCTGTCATCACCGCATAAATCACAATGTCTTTCAGATTTAATTATGTGAGCGCCATCATCATCTAATTCAACAGTCCAACCAGAACCGTTAATAAAGGCTATGTAACCCACTATTGCACCTCTGATTCTTCAAAATACCAATGCCCTTGGGCGGTTGCCTTAGCCCATTTAGCATGTTCAGTTACACCTTTTTTGCAGACATACCCGTAGTACGGTTTGCCCTTTCCCTTTGATATTCCGGATTTCAAAATATGCCCATGCTCGCAAGCGGGTGGCTCTTTTGGTGTTGACTTGCCTATTGCATCAATAGCATCACCAATAGACCAAGCAATCTGCTCTGGTTCTTTGTTGACTTCTAGATCAGCAGCAAAAGACTCTCTAAGTGCAGTCTCAATGATTGCTGAGTTGCCAGACTTGCCATAAAGGTTTTGCTTAGACTCTAGTTTTTCTTTGAAAGTTTTGAGTTCAGTCTCTGCTGCAATGACTTTAGCCATTTCGCTTTGAGATGGTCGCTTTCCTTTAGCTGCGTACCCTGCATTTGCCAATGCCCTTCCAATCGCAGAAGTCTCGCAGTTCTCCAATGCAGAAGTCTGATTGACACCGCGATCAGTAATGGTCTCATAAGCAAGCCCAGTAGCAAACGGCTGGCTATCCACGCATGTTCTATAAATCTTGGCAAGTACGATAAAGCGTTTTTCAGTACTCTCCAACAGTTCAGTATGAACCATGAAATCAGGATAATCAGCAATAAACCTTCCAAGTCTCACCTCAACCGTTTCATAATCGTTTATATTAAATGCCATCTTCCTCACCTCTCAATTCTCTAATTATTTGGTGATAAATCAAGCCATAACCTAACAGGTCTTTTAATGAGTCTTCATGATCGCTGGTTTGCGATAGCCTTGAGACCTTGACAAGTAACATGCACATTGCTGCCTGCTCTGGCGAAATGTAAGTGTCAAGGTAACCCGACCATAACTCTGAGATTCTACGGTGATTGAGAGACGCGTTACCATAGATATTACCTCTGTCCGACAGAGTAATCCGCACTTCATCTAATAAATCTTCAGTTTTTTTCATAGTCAAAAACCGCCCTTGACTCCATGCGTTGTAGTTTTTGTTGGTGTTCTAAACTTGCTTTCCACCCTGCGCTTCTACCAGCCCAGTAAGCGCGCTCATAGTAATTTGATTTCCATGCCTCAAACAAAATACCTACGGCGAGCGCAGCAAACATACCTGCAACTGTCCACAATCCTGCATCCCTTAGACTCATGCGTTCACCCATGAACCTGCATAGTCGGTAGTAAATACATATTGCATCATTGCTTCATCAAACCCAATACTAAAATCAAATCCTTTTTGGGTTAGGTATTGTGTAGCTAAAAGGGCTGAAGCGTAATTTTCAACCCAATAAATAAATTTGTGAGACCAGTCAATTGTGTCCTCAAAACGATCTTTTTGACTTGTCCAATTTTTGTTTGTACTCCACTCCATTTGAGATTCTGTCAATCTCTCAAAGTCGCGTTCTGTTAGTTTCATAATTTCCTCTCCTAAAACCAAGTCCGTTAACTTGGATAGGATAAGGGTGGGCTATGACAGTCTAAATATCAACGCCAGTTGTAGCGTGTTGTATAACTCTTTTGTTACATTAAACCCAAATTATCAATGGCATCAATCTGGTCATCAATGCCCTTAGGCTCATAATCGGTCTGCCTACCCATACAATTTACCTTCAAATATAAATGAGCCATCTTGGTTAATAGGTATGGTTATTAGCTGAACTTTACGGTCTTTAACATAGGCAACAGCAAACCCAGTTTGCCAATTCGCATAGCCACGCGTGTACGCCATGCCTGAACTGCTAAGGTCAACGAGATTTCCGACCTCAACGCCCCATACAGTACGCCCTAATTGCCCCCTAGAAGCCTCTGAGAACGCCGAAACCCCCAACCTGTGAGTATGCCCACACACGACACTTTTTCCCAGCCTTCTAGCGCCATTTAAAGCCGTTTGGGAAGGCACTTGGCTAAGAGGGAAAGCGTCTCCATGAACTGCTGTCCAACCGTATGCCCAGTCAAGTCCGTAAGGGTGGAATTTGATCTTGAGTTTATCATATCCCATAAAACGCTCATACTGCATTTCTGGTAAGTTGAGGAAGGATGGTAGTCGCTTTTTGATTGATCTATAAAGTCTGATTCCATGATTGCTTCCTAACACATCTGTTACACCAAGGTAAGTCAAAACTTCCTGAGTAAGTTTTCTGTCATCATTTATATTGCCCACCATTTCATCAATAGTGCCAGCGTTAAAGCCGCCTAATTGTGGTAGGTCTATCTCATCACCAATACAAATAGTCTGGTGAGGTTTCCATTTAGCTAAAAACTTGCCAACTGTCTTTACTGCCTGCTCATTAAAAAAAGGTACTTGGAGATCACTAATAAAAGCGATTTTTCTCAATTAGTCCTCATCTTCGTAGGGGTCATGGTCTGGGTTAACAGGGTCAAAATCAGGATTAGTTGGGATTAACCAATCTGGAAATGTGTTTCTATCGCACATACCAAGTGCCTGATCTACTGGAAAACCTGCTCGCCGTAGGCTCAAGTAATACTCACGAACGCTAATTGCGTAAGCATCTAACCGAGTTAATACTTGCTCGTGTTTGAACTTACCTTTACGGCGTGTTATCTTTCGTTTTTTCTTTTGAGCCATAAGTAAATTTTACTTTCTTTCTATGACAATCCTCAGTAATTCTTCTTGGCGAGTTTCTATTCTTGCTAATCTGTCAGCTAAAGAACTTCCGGAATTAGGCGTAAGAGTCCATAGCCATCCTTTAATAAGATAACGCAGACCCAAAAAGAAACTTGTTAATACGGCGGAGACGGCGGCGGCTAAGCCAGCCCAACTTGTTGCATCCATTATTTCGCATTAACACCATAGTCAACCTCTGCACCAGAGGAAGGGTCAATGGCTTTCGCTATCGGTGCAATTACAGCGCCGAGTAAAGTTGCATAGGCAGGGTGAATATCTGCCACAATTGCTAACGCAACAGTAATGCCAGAAGCGGCAACTGCTCTTAAATAAGACTTGATTGCAGCCTTATGCTTTCTTGATAACTTCATCTGTTCCCCCTAGTAGTGGTATGTTGAAAGGTTTTCCATTTTGGTTTTCTTTAAAAGAAATATGTATATGTTTATTGTGCGGATTTAAACCGCGATATTTGACCCACCGCCAAAAAGATTTAGCTGAACAAATCTTGCCCATAAAAATTACATAAAGTATGCGTCTATCACCTTGTTTTGCTGCAAGTCGTATTTGATCTGCCAAATAGATTGCAATTCCTTGTTCTTCAGATAAGCGAGCGTCAATGTCCAATGCGCAGACTTCTCCGCGCTCATTGGGATTGTGCTGACTAACTCTAGACTGGTGACGCAGATCACCAATCCATCCGTCAAAAGATTTATTGCGAAAAGGGAAGGCAAAATTTACCTGATCTCTAAATTGAGTTGCTGCTTTAGATAAATAAGGTTTCATTATCAATCGCTGGTGTTAGCCATATACATTTTTCTTCATCAAATCCAATAGCATTATCAGGTTTAGGTGGTATAAAACAATCTTTTTCGTTATCGTAAGAGTAACCAATGCTTGCAAAATTTTTTCTGATATTTCCATTATATGAAGTTCGCTTACAAATTTGACCTCTAAAATTTTGATACCAAACCTCAGGCTCTAAACCATCAATTAATTCAGTTTCATCAATACCTACTATAACTTCAGTAACTATGTTATTTTCATCTAAAAATGCGTAATGCGCCATTATGACCAACTCACATTTCCTGTGCCAGCAGTTAAGGTTGTAACTTTGTACCCACCACTAGGGCTTGCAGTTGAACCAGTTAAACCCGCACCAATAGTTATTGTTTTTGTATCTGGATATTTCAAAATCACTACACCAGAACCACCATTTTTGCCGGGGCGATTATTGCCAGTATTATTCCAGCGACCACCACCGCCTGAGCCTTTATTTGTTGCACCTTCAGTTGCATTATCAGTTCCAAGCGGATAATCGCCTTGACCGCCACCAAACAAACTATTACCTGAACCGCCGGGATCTCCGCCACCTGCATAAGCAACAGAACTTCCTGTAATTGAGTGATTTACACCAACTCCGCCTTTTGTTGTTGCATTAAATGATGATGATGAACCTGCGCCACCAGCACCACCGCCACCGCCAAAAGACTCACCGCCATTGTAACCTTGGTTTGCAGTTCCTAAACCTTCAGTAGTTCCATTACCTGCGCCACCACCTGAACCACCATCTTGACCAACTGTACTTGATCCGGTTTCTGCACCACCGCCACCGCCACCTGTGCTGGTTATTGTTGCAAATACGCTATTGCTTCCATTACCACCAACACCTGCGCCAGCATTTCCAGCACCGCCAGCACCAACTGTTACTGTGTAATTAGTTCCTTGCGTTGCACTAAATGAACTTTCAGTAGTACCTCCACCGCCTGTTGGTGAAATACTTGATCTTAAACCACCAGCACCACCGCCGCCAGTTGCTCCAGATGGCGTACCTAACCCGCCACTTGCACCACCACCAGCAATAACTAAATAATCAACGGTTATAGACGGTACTATATCTGTTTGATTAATGGCAGATAATATGTTTAACATTTATGCAATAGCCCCTACAACATACCAAGTATCAGTAGCAGTTTTAATACAAACTGCAGATTTATATTGTGCTAATGAAGGTTGAGCAGCCGTAGCACCGGAACTTAAAACAGTTGTAGTACCAGAGGTAACCGCCTTGATTGTGCAAGCACCTACACCGATATTAAGAACGGTGATTGCTGTACCTACTGGATAGGCTACTGAAGCGTTAGTTGGGATTGTAAAGTTAACAGCAGTAGCCTTATTCATGATTACTAATGCTTGATATTGATCATTTAAAACTGGTGTGTAGTCTGCTGTTTGTGCTGTACCTACGGTAAATGAGGTTAAGCCATTAAACATAGCTGCCGATAAAACATCACCTGTACTTGCTGGAAATCCTGTTGCCATTGTATTTTCTCCCTTAGTGTCTAATTATATCTCAGTATGTGAGAATATCCTCGCCCAATACCCCATAAGTTGAGTTACCAATTAAAAACCCATCCGCGATAGGCTCAAGTGTAGTAAATGTGCCTGTCCATGAGTTCGGTGTTATATCCCATGACACACCTTGAATTTGTAAGTTCTTGGTAATGACTGAGGAATCTGGTTGTATATTGGAAATAAGAACATTGTCAAAATAATCTAAGTCTAGAATTGTGCCATTAGGTACTAGATCATCATAAAGATCAATAGTCATGCGATCAATGCGGATAGTGGTAGTAGATCGGGTTGCCACATATAAAGCCGCTATATTGGCTGCGTCTGCATCTGTCTGTATAACTAAATCACTAAATGAGACTGAGTGAGGGAAGTAGGTTGCAACTGAATCTGCGTCTATGTAAGTTTGAGTAGTACCGCCAACAGGGGTAACAGAACAGGTATTTACAATAAGTTTGTCATCAAAGGCAAAAACTAAATTCTTATAGGGAATATCACCAGTCTGGTTAAAGGCAATCGGTGTAGCGCTAACTGAAGATATAGTGTTTAATCTATTTTTAAATATAGCATTGCCCTCAGGTGAAATATAAAAAGCGCCCTGTTCTGAAGTTTCAACATTTTTTATTGCATTAAGTGAAGTGCGCAGAGTTGCCGGGTCTGATTGAGTTAATGAATTACCAGTATCTAAACTGCGCATAGAATTAGGAAAATCTACGGTGTCAAGAATTTTGGCAAGTCTAGTTCCTGTATCTTGTCCTGCTGACTCTCCTACAACATTTGTAATTGTAGCCATAGCAAACAATCTAAAAGCATCTGAAGCATTTATGTCTACATAAGATATATTTTCGGCTTGATCATAACTATAAACATAATCAGTAGTATAACCGCTAAATAAATAATAATCTGTACCATTATATTGAGCAGATATTCTAAGTTTTCTTAAGGGCGTTAAATAACCATAAAGATCAGAACTAGTGTTTTGAGGATTAAATCTACCTGTTTGGTCATAAATACGAACACTACAAGTTCCCGCTTCGTATGTGTCTCTAGGTATATTGCGACCCCGATTAATTTTAATTGATTTAGTTATATTTGTTAAATTTAGAATCAATGACGGTGCTAATTGATCTGATAATTCACCTACACCCAAAATACCATTAACAGGGTCTCCAATAGTAAATGGGTTACCAAAAGTAGCCCCAGAACTAAAATTCAGGCTGACATCAAGAACAGGTAAAGACATGTTATCTTATTGGGCTAACAGTAGAAAATGAACCTGAAGCAGAAGAATTAATAAATCCATTACGCAACTCATCTAATAAAGATTGAGTTGCGCCATTGACATTAATAATAGTAGTTGAGGTAGATGGTGGCGGACCAAACCTGCCTCCGCTTTCTCTAAATCTTTCTTGAGCAATTTCAACAATACTCATATTTTGATAACCAGGTGTATTGACCAAACTACCAGCAAGATCATTGTAATAATTACCAGTACCACCAAGCGGAGATTTAGGCATCTGGCTTAACAATTTCATCATTAATAATAATTGTTGCAATAAAACATCAATATCTTTAGACCAGCCCTCAAATGGATAAAGGGCTTTAGGTAATTTGGCAATAGCCTCAGCAAGGTTAGTAGTTTGTAATTGAGCCTTAACTAAGTCTGTTGCAAGCCTAGCCGCTTCGGTAGCATTTTGTTGTAATAAAGCCAACTGCAATGATAATCTTAGTTTTTCATTTTCTGTAATCTTGTTTTGTAATGCTGCGTAAATTTGAATTTGTTCAAGATCAAATAGGCTAGAAATTTGTTCCAATTTCTTTTGGTCTGCCTCAATCTTTTTACGCTCTGCTAATAATGCTTTTTCTTTAGCAATAGCCGTTGCCCTTTGTTGGGCTAATTTCTTGGCATCTGCCTGTAATTTCTTTTCTTCTTTTTGTAGGACTGTATAGTCAAACTTCATAGCCATTGGGTCAAATGGCTTATCAAAATTTAGTTTATATTGAAATAACGGAGACTTAGGACTTAGATTTAGGTTTTGTAATCCAGTTTTGGTAATTTTAATAAAGTCTCCAAAACTAGAGACCAATCCTGAAATCTTATTAGCTAGAGTATCTATACCGCTACCGTACTTTTCAGGGTTTCCAAAAGCCTCATCAAGTGCGCCGACTAAAGCGCCGCCAATCATTTCTTTAGCATCCTCAGTTTTAGCCTTGAGTATGTCCATCTTGCCAGCAAAAGACTCAGCCGCTAATGCTGCTTGACCATCAAAGCGTTTAGATAAAAATTCTACAATTTGATCTAAGTCCATTGTTTTGGCTTCAGTAGAAGTCAGACCTACACCTAAGCGAAGTAAAGCGCCGTTTTGCCCTAGTGCAGCCTTGCTTAATGCGGCTGTTACTGAGGCTAAATCTTTACCTGCGCCTGCTGAAGTATCTAATGCAACCTGTAATAATGTTTGTGCTTTTTTAGCATCCAAGGTGGCGTTGACTAATGAAGTGAACGCAGGTCTCAACTGGTCATCAAGGACACCAGTAGTGTTTTGTAAGTTTTGAATAAATCCAGCAGTACTAATTACTGCATAAGATTGACCTAAGTTTTGTAATGTTTTAGATAATGCACCAGCAGCCTTTTGATCTTCAGCAAAAGCCCTAACTGCGTTTTTGCTAAATCTTAAAGTCTGGTATGCACCAAAAGCCACACCTAATGCCTTGGCTGATTTTGTTAATGTAGCCAATGACTTACTTGCTGCTTTTGCGCCTTTGTCAACATAAGTGGTGACTATTGGAATATCTATACCAGAACTAGTCATGCTGCTATTCCTATTCTACGCTTTAGGCTTGAATTAAATTTAGCAATGGCAGTATCAATAGCCTTAAAAGTTGCCTTAGTTACTTTGCCTTGATCTTTAGCAAACGCGGCATAAAGCAAGCGACCTTGGTTTTTACGCCCTCTGCCTATGCTTTCTAATCTAGCCTCATCATTTATAGCATTAACAAACTGATAACCAGCAAAAGGGTTATTGCTGTTATAGTTTCTTGTTGCCCTTGCAATTTTTTTACCTTTGTAAAAATAATAACCTTCAGTACCTTGAGTAATTTGATTTTGATAATAGGTACTTTGAACAGGCGCTCGCCCATTAGGGTTTTTTCTTCCTGCTGTTTCATAAATAGCACCAGCAGCAGACCTGTTTAATAATCTATAAACATTAACGAACCCTGAATAATTACGGCGTGAGCGCCCTAAAGAATAAGTTAAACCTTTGCGAATAACATCTGGATTGTACTTAGGAAATCCCCTTGCTTTGCCAGCAGTACGAGATACAACCTCTTTACCTTGATCTTGCCAGCCGCTTAACCCTTGAATCTGGTTAGGAACATTACCTCTGGCTTCTTCAACTACTACACGCATTGCAGCGCGTATCTCTTTGTTCATCTCTTTGTAAAGGTCAGGCGCAAACTTTTTTAAGGCTTTTTGTGCCTCAACGATACCTTTTACCTCTACTGGCATTATCCACCTTTTTTGCTCTATCCTTGAGATAAGCCAATGTAGCTAAAAACATTGATCTATCCATGTTAATAAATTCTGAGTGCGGTATGCCTGTCTCACACGCTAACGAAGCGATCAGGTAAGTGAGGTCATACCGCGTTACCCATTTGGGGAATCAGCATCCAAAATCTCTACTTTAGTTAGAGTTTCTAAATACTTATCCCCAAATGGTGCAACTGTTACACCAGCGCGGCGCTCGGCTTCCCATGAAAGCCAATAGACATCCGACTGGCGTTCTTCATCTCTAAAACGCTTATGAAATCCAGTTTTAAAGTTCTGTTCAAACGCATACTCAAGTGCAGGGGTTATCTCATATTCTGCGACTTCCCCTGAAGCCTTGGACACTCTGAGTTTAATCAATTTTTACTCCTTAGAAAGTACCTGTTGTGGCAACGGCAACTGCACCGTTGACAGTCCATGTTACATCCTGAGTACCTAAATCGCCTACTGCACCGTTAATGTCGGTGGTGTTATTTACTAGGCAAGTCATTGTGTAAAGAGGGTTTGTTGCGCTAACAGCAGTTCCTTTTTCCTGTAATAGGACAACGGTTACTGAAGTTCCCCATGCCGCTTGCAATGTTGCAAGAACATTAGCTGAAGCGGTGTCATTTAGGAAGGAAATTGTTACGCTTGATGCTTCCAATCCTTTTACAAATTTGTGACCTGTGTCACCCATTGCGGTAACTTCCAGTTCATCAAATGTGCGGTTTAATGTGACGGCGGTCACATGGTCAGAAAGGTCAACGGAATTAACCTTTACGCCGACCTTGTTATTTAGAAATACAGCCATTGGTTATTCCTCATCTTTCTTTGAGACTGGTTTTGGCTTATCTTGTTTAGCTACTTGCCCGACTTTTTCAAGCCAAGCCTTGTCCTCGGAAGGAACATCTATAATGTCGCTCATTGTTTAACTCCAACTTGTCATGATTGATACGGACAGTTCTGCTGTAAGCATTTCACCCGCAACACCTGAAAGAACAGTTGGTGCAGATACATTGCCAACACTTATTTTTAATGTAGTTGATTCTGCTAGTTTATTAAACACACCAACTAACATATCTTCAATGCCAATTAGATTGCCTTGGTTATCTAACATTGGCACTATCATTACAATTTTAAAATTAGCCTTAGGTGCAACACTTGAATAGATATTGTTAGACGGTTCTAAATAAGGGTCATCTGGTTGCACAATAACTGAGTTTGCTATTGGGGTGGCAGGTGGAAAGGCGAATACCTGCCACACCCCTGCGTTCTCTAACGCAGTCGCAAGGGTTGACCTGAGAGTTGTAACGGCAACTGTCATTTAGCCAACCAAGCCATTAGGGGCTAAGTGGTTTGCTATTAGCCCACGAACTCTAGCAATTAAGGTATTGCCCATGCGGTAGGGTGAAGGTTGAAAGTCAGGTGATATTCCACCTGCGTTTGATGCTTGTCTTGCTTGCCAAATGTCAACGGCAATCATGGCGGCACTTTCTCTAATCTCGGGAACAGTTGCATAATCAATATGAGTAGTTGCAGAGGCTGTTCCATAAGGTCTAACTATATGTTTTAATTCTACTGTTCCGTTATTTATTGTGTAAGTCATTGAATAATCTGTAACTGCTGTAATTGTTTTTGAACCGTTATATTTAGCACCGCAGTTTTCTATTACTACTGTTTCGCCTACTAAAACATTATGCTTAATATCAGTATAAACTGTTGCTGAAGTTGTAGAAGTAATTTCTTGAGCAACTATGTTGTAATCGTTAAACCATAGATAGCCTTTGATAATATTTTCGGCAGCCTGACAGACTTCCTCAACTACTGAGTCTGCGTATAAACTTCCAATTCCGAGTAATGTCCTTAACTCTGCCTTGGTAATATATGTAGCCGCCAATTTATTAACCTTTCTTAAAGTAAAGGGGCGAAGGCTTCCTGCGCCCCTTTACGCTTGATTCCTATAAAGGAAAGTTTATGCAACCATCCACTTGTAAGCACCAGCATTAACTTTGTTTGCCAATGCACCATATCCGTAATATGCAACTTGGATTTGTCCAGTTGAGATTAGGTTGGTCTCTAAGCGGTATTTTGTTGACTCAAACCATGTGAAAGATTGTGGATTTATTACAATCATTGTTTGATCTCCTGTACCTGATAGGTAACGAGATACACGAAGATTTAATCCACCAATGTTACCGCGAACATTTGTTGGTGTTAGATTTCCTGAAGCGTTCTGAGGATTGATTGTCTGGGTGAATACTGCTCGGTTTGAGCCATCTACTAGACCCATCAAAGCACCCCATTGCTCAGGTGATACAACAATGTTCTCGGCAAAGCCAAGAGTGTTTGAGTAAATAGATACTGCTGCATCTGAAATGAAGTCTTGGATATTGGCTGCTGACATTGTGCGGTTTCCGCCATCTGTTGCAACTTGTCCAATAATGTTTCCTACTGCTGCGTCTGTTGCCTTAGCATAGGCAAACTCCATTTGACGAACTAATTCTGAAAAGAACGCAGGGCTAGACCTGTCCAATAATTCTGTACTAAAGGTCTGTTGTCCAGCGTACTTCTTAACACTAACTGACAAGAAAGATACATTTTGGTCTGTATCAGATGGGGCTGCGCCTTCTGCTGTCTCTGCAACTGTTGGTGCTTGAGTCAGTTTAGGAATTTCAAATGTCATACCTGCATCTGGAAGTGCTGCTGTTGAAATGCTGTCAATGAAAGGGCGATCAGCATTTGAAAGAGGGTTGATTACCTCAGTTAATTGACGAGTAGGAATTAAACCTGCGTTGTCAGTTGTATCTGCTGCTGCTGCAATGTATTGACGAGCCTCATCATCATTTAAGTATGTTGCACGAAGTGTGTTCTCTAGGAATTTTTCCTTTGTGAACTCAAGGCGTGGCTTTGTGTAAATTGGTGCTGCTACTGTTGGGCGAGAGGCTTCAACCGCAGGGGTCTCTACTACCTCACTTGCAACAGTTGGTTCGGTGTTTGTGTTTTCCACAATTTCCTCATTTTCTGTTTTGGTTTCGGTTGGTTCTGCCTCTGCGCTTGACGCAGCGACTGAAGTGACAGCCGCACTTGAGAAAGCCGCAGCCTGAACAAGGCTGACTTCCATGAGTTTAGCTGCACTAACTCTATAAATTCCGTTGGTGTTTTTTCCTTTTAATACTTCCACACCAACGCTTAAACCTGATCTTAAATTTTCTGAAGCCTCAATTAGGCTGTCTGTTCCCTTAGTTGTATTGCTAACTTTAAACTCTGCATAAATACCTGAGTCATCTTCCTCAACTTTTTTCATGCGACCAATAGGAGATTTTGGGTCATGCTCAAGTAATAATTTTACTTTTGTTGGTTCATCTATTGTTATTGAACCACGCTCAAAAATTACTTTACCAACTGAGGTATTCCCGATTTCATTTTCAAAAGGTACAATTTTTCCAGCAATTATTCTGCGAGACTCTGAAGCCTCTAAATCTGCGCTAAAGTTAATTATTTCCATTTGGGCTTAGTTCTTCCATTTCTCTCGCTTGTTCTACGGTTATTAAGTCAAGCGCCAACATTTTTTCAATTACTGCTAGGCGCTCTAATGGGTTTGCTCTTAAAAATCCTGAGTCCATGTCAAATGCAACAAATTGTGTGTTAGGGGTCAGATCATCCATTGACAATCTACTTTCCACGCAAGAAATGTAAGGTTGCAACGATAGCGCCACAAATTGACGCCTCTCATCTTGGACATTGGCGTAGGTCATACTGTTATTCATGTCTGCTGAAATGTAGTAGGCAGGAACATTGCACAATCTTGCAATTTGTGTTGACATATATTGAAGACTGTCATTGTAGGTCATGTCTTTAGGTGAAAACGCAGTTGGTTGAAATTCTAGTGAACTTGTTAAATATGCAGTTGCTCTTTCTGATCTACTTCTGCGCCATGCAGCTAATAAACCTGCAACTTCTTTTTCTCCAAGGTCTGCACCGTTATTTTTTAATATACCAGCAGGGGTTGGGGCTGCTGCTGCGTTTGCTGCCGCTTTTTCTAAATCAATGGCTGCTCTCAAAATTCTTGCGCCTGCGTGTAAAATTCCATCAATCGGAGATTGGAAGGTAATTAAACTTCCAATTCCACTCATAGGTCTTTCAACGCCATCTACGGTGTAGAAATCTACAAATGTGTTATTTTTATTTAATTGAACTTGAACTCTAGTGTTATTTACAAAATCAAATCTAGCTGGTCGGTTATCATCTTGATAAACTTCGGTTACCTCTAAATACGCTGTACCGTAAAAAATTAACGCATCTACCAAGGCGGTTACTATAACTGAGTTAGGTGCAGATTTAGATAATTGTTTAATCCAAGGTAAATTAGGTAATTCTTCGTAAGTTGCTTTTGAGTAAGTATTTAATTCCATAACGCCGATTGTTGTGGCTATAAGGTTACGGCAGCGCATAACGCTTGGTACAGAAATTGCCTCTGCTCTACTAACAGATTGAAATGGTGTAAACTGAGAATAGTAAGTAAAAGGGTCAACTACTACTGGCGGCGCTAATTCCGCCTTAATGTCAGTTTTTGGTGATAAGCCTACTAAATCGCGGAAAAATCCCATTAGACAATTATATCACCGTTTTAAACAAATATCTTAGGTATTGAGATAGGTTTGCTCAACATGTGGACACACATTGCTGTTGAAATGGCAATGGTTACATCTCCGGCAGATTTACGGCGGATGATTCTCCAACCAGCATCATTAGTTTTAGCAGCGCAGTTATTCATAGAAGATACCCACTCTGGTTGACCACTATGAACTAATCTCAAATTAGCTAAACTGTCCGCAAGTTCGCCACACGCCTGATAAAACGCTTGTCCTGAAATATCTATAAGTTTATGACCCGATTGCTCTAATTTTTGGGCAATACTGGCAGTTGCGTACTTATCGTAAGCAATTTGGACTGGTCGGTATTTCATAGCCCAATCATGAATTGAACTAGCCATTTTAACTTCATCTATTGCTACTTCAGAACTAAAGGTCTCCATTACACCAACACCGATTTTGCCATCCACTATCTGGGCAGCGACCAATGCGCCTGATCTTTTGCTTGGACTAACATCAAATGCCATAACTGTCATTGCACCTACTGGCAATACCAATTCCGTTACAGAACATGCTTCTATTGAGCCAAAAGTCCAAGGCGAGACTTGAGAGTCAATCCACATACATAAAGTTTCAGTTAAAGTGGCTTCAATAGAGTTGGTTGCGATTGATTCTTCAATAGCGCTCTCAGTTACGGTATATCCAAGGGCAGGATTCGCCATTGCCCAAAATTTACGGTTTCTTATATCTTGTCTTGCAGCTAAAGGCGCGGAATACTCCCAAAAGCCAAAAGTCTTAGAAGGGTAATCCATTGCTCGTTCTCTTAAATCATTTAATACAGTACTAAAGGCATCTCCGGCATTTGAGGTGAATAGTGTTTGAGAATTTGGTCTTGCCCTTGTTACTGGTACTGCCGCTTTAAATGCTTCTTCGCCTATTTCTCGTAATTCATCAATGTAAAGGAAATCGGCGGTCTTTCCTCGGCTTCCGTCTCTAGTCGCTGCAACAATCTCATAGCGAGCGCCGTTAAGTAAAGTTATAGATTCTTGTCCGTTTGCGTATCTAATGCTTCTAACCTGCGATTTTAAAAAATCATTATTCTCAATAGTGTTGGCAACATGCCTAAAAGTATCTAATGCCATATTTCTATTAGAGGACATTGCAATAATGTTCATTTCGCCAAAAATGAACAAACCAGCCAAGATACGCATACGAGCAAGGTGAGTCTTACCTACTTGGCGGGCACATAACAATAAATTGGATTTTCTTATGAAGTTATTATTGCTATCAACGGAAAGCATGTCCGAAAGTACATAATGCTGCCAAGGCAATAAAGGCATACCAATTTTTACAGCTAATTCAGCCACCTCATCAATTCTGGACTTAGTTTTAAGCGGCGGTGTCTGTAATCTCGGTTTTGTGTTGCCAAATATGGGCTTTTTTGTTAGCCCTCGTTGCGCTGGTTTGCGCTTGGCTTTGATCGGTTTCTCGTTGACTGTCATGGCTTTTGAAAGGGTGACAAGGGGCGCTCGGTTACCGTCTCAGGGAGAGGGTTGCCTGATTTTGAATCCAAACAATTGCCCATAATTCAAAAAATACTATAATCATTGCAAGGATAGTTGCGGTCCAAAAATGTGGAATCAAATAGGGAAGTGCGTGACCTAATCCACCAACAGCAGTCATTATTCCACATGCAAGCCCGCGTTTTACAGGTGAACCTCTTCCTGAAATTACTCCATCATCAGATACTGCCTCTGTTAGCCCCATGGATATTCCAGCACCAACGGATGCTGCTAGACCAACAACAAAAGTTGTCCATGTATCTTGTGTTGCAAAGGCTGTTGCAAAAATTGGAGCAAGTGTAGAAACAGAACCATCCATTAATCCAGCTAAACCAGGTTGAACCCATGTTAAAATAAATTGTCTTTTTGCGGTTCTAGCTTCCATTTCTTTTGTATCTCCGGCCGCGTGTTTTTCAATAAGATTATCAGCAGCAACTGTGTGACCAGCCTCAGCAGCCGCTAAGTCGCCAAGTAATTTTCTAGTTGATGCGTCAGTGCTCATTTGAGCAGCTTTCATGTAAAAATTATACGCATCTCGTTCCATCATTTCAGACTCAAGTCTAATTCTATCAATACTTAGATTTTTCATTAACCAAACAGGTTTTCGATTATAAAAACCAGAAACATGGTCTCTTCTTATTAAGGGAATATTATCTCCAAATCTTTTTTTA
>SXGQ01634863.1_pt1 | contig 16817 bp, 25 predicted proteins | sample 3178371 | NCBI WGS metagenome assembly SXGQ01 (sample SAMN11356859, study PRJNA531348) | freshwater metagenome | isolation source: freshwater sample F1-20 | place: China: Fuxian Lake, Yuxi | collected 2017-12-25
CTTGGCATCGGACTTCTTGGCAGGCATCTTGTTTGCCTTAACGACAGAGGAAGAGGCAGACATTTCTAACGCGTTGGTATACTCTTACCCTACGGCGGTCATGTAAATCGCTTGCGTCAGGAAATCGGGGGAGGGTCGCTTTGTATACCTCAACATGCGCTGCTTGGTGCAGACATAGTAGGTTCGATAGGCCATCACGGGATCGGCGTGTTTGTATTCGTCGGGCATGGCTGGCTTGGGAGGTGTCCATGCTTCGGGCAGGCCGTCTGGGGTGTGCATGCAGAGCCACACCAGGTGCTCCTCACACTTGTGGTGCTTGCCGTATCGGAAGGTGTACTCTTCGCACAACTCCAGGCCGAGCCGACACAGCCAGCGGTAATTGGCCTGCGACTCGCGAACCCACTTTGCACAGGGGTGGTTAGGATGCGTCTTCTTGTAGGCGTTGGAGGGCATGGTGGTCCCACACATCCAGTGGGCGGAGTACAGCAACTGGCAGGACTCGAGGATCATCTTCACCACGTGTTTGTCGCAGTGAAGGCGAGCCGCTTCGGCGGGGTCGAGGGAGAGGAAGAAGATGTTCATGGTGAGGCCGTCGTTCCCCTGCGACTGCGAAACCCGTTTTTCAGCAGCGATACAATGCCGACAGGACCATGAACACAAAGTCATACGCATCTGCGTCCATGAGCATGAAGACCAGTGCATTCAGACTGGTCATGATGTAAGAAGCAGGTGTCATTTGCCGTGCACCCTGGAATCCACGTGTGCAGTATACCAAGGCGCGATGGGGGCGCTTACGCATCTCGTTCAGGTCAGTGGACAGGAAGCGAAACATGGTAACTAGATTCTCCCTATTCAGGTCTACAAACATGTTGGGATGCACATCCTCGAACCCATAAAAACGGAAGATCTGACACACGGCCGTCCATCTACGGAAGATACGGTCTGCCGTGGGCACCCCTGCCTCCGACGTCAGCGCCATACCGTTCCTGCGTCGGTATATCCACATCTTCTTGAGCCGTTGCTTGACCTCGTGTGACAACTCCACGTTCGTATACGGATTCGTGGGGGCAATCGACCGTACACACCAGTCCCACAAGGTGCAAAAGTCGAACCACCAAACCTTTCCTGCCTCGTCCAACCCGATGTAATCCAACGGGTACTGGCGGTCCTTGGATTCAAGGGTCACCAGTTCCTCGTCGTTCACACACGGACTGCGTTGCAGCACGCCAGGGCCACACAATGCAAGGTACTGCCTGACTTTCCGTCCACGGAAGATGGCTTGGACGCGAGTGAGTGGAGCCGCCCTGTCCTTCACAACAACTGCCCACATCCTCGGCGTCTTGACGGTACGATGGCGGCCACACATGGTATGCCCACGCAACGCATCGTGAGGACACTGGTCATCTGACTTCTTGTTCTTGGTCGATGCACACTGAGGCATCCCTTGATTGACTGGAAGAGTTTCTTGAAAGTTAGATTCGTGCGCTAAAAACGGAAACGGCCGTTGGTGGGGTCAGGACTCTCACAACCTGCCAAAATGTCTGCCTCTGCCATCGTTCCTTCTGAGACTCTGGACATCAACCGCGTCACCATCGGCGAGATCCGCGCCAATAAGGCAGGCGGCAAGACCGTACCGATTCGCTACAATGGCCAGAACTTCCAGGTCCGCATTCCGCGCATCTTCTACCCGGCTGGCGTCGTGACTCGCACGGACGACCAGGGCAAGAGTAGTTACAGCCTTCTCGCATCCCTCAAGGGCTGCGATACCTTCGTCAAGCAGCGTGCGGGCGGTGACGTGGGCGAGATTGGCCAACTGTACAACTTCATGCTGGACCTTCAGGAGAAGATCATCCAGCATGCGATTACGAACAGTGGCAAGTGGTTCGGCAAGTCCAAGTCGGAGGCTGTTCTCCGCGAGACGATGAAGCCGATCCTGAATCCTAGCGTGGAGAAGGTCAATGGTGAGTGGGTGCCGAGCGGCAAGTACCCGCCTAGCCTCCGCATGAAGATCTCGGTCTGGGATGGCCAGGTCAGCCTGGATGCGATGGATCCGAATGGCGAGTCGATTGCCGTGACGCTGGACAACATTGAGCAGGTGTTTGCCAAGCGCATGGAGGGTCGCATGGTGATTGCGCCGAGCATCTATGTGACGGGCACTGGCTTCGGTGTGACCTGGCGTGTCGTGCTGGCCAAGATCTTCCCGCCCACGCGCATGTCTGCCAAGGCGGCCTTCGCGGACATCAAGGAGCCTGAGGAGGAGACGGCTCGCGAGGATGCGGAGGAGGAGACGGAGATTGAGGTGCCTGTGGCTGCCGAGCCTGAGGAGGAGGAGCGTGCCCCACCGCCTCAGATGAACCGGGCAAACACGGGCGGTGCGGGACCTGCACCTATCCCTGCTGCGGCAAAGGGCCGGAAGCGCGCGGCGGTGGCTGCAGCAATGTAAAGACCTTCGAACCAGACGGAGGCTTGTGGAGCGTCAACGAATTATCAACAAAGAACACCTTGGATAGGTTAGCCACATCCAAGTGAGACTCAATACATCCAGCGTGGAGTGGCTCAAGAGAAGCCCACGCACACTTTTCACATGTGTACATCTTGGGCGGGTTCAAGACCATGTCGGGGCTGAACACACGGACTGAACTCTTGAGGCACCGCTCGAGCATCTTGCGCGGTGTGGTCCATCCTTCGGATGTGAACTGCTCGTACACAGACTCGGGAAGCACGGTCCAAATACTGTCGCCAACCTCCCACCCCTTTTCCTGTAGAAGCGTGGCAAACGGGCTCTCGTAGTACCAGCGGAGATGCACGTCTGCATGGTCCACCAGGTCGTGTTCCGCCAAGCCCACGCGGTCTAGGTCCTCATCGTAGAGCCAGTAGACATTGGCGTGCTTGTATGCAGGGTCGCGCCGCCCGCGATAGACTTCACGCCCGTCCATGGTCCACAAGTCAGAGACCACGTCAATGTCGTGCTCGGTAATGTCGGAGGAGACAGGGTACACCACGCGGCGGTCGATTGCAGATAACATTGTTACCTGCGGCCACTTAATCAAACGAGACCACAACGCGGACATCGTGGCGGCGCACGGACTTGGTGGCCGAGCGGCTCAACTCGTGGCGCTTGCGGCGCCCCTCCTCCGTATTGACTACAACCTGCGAGCACGCCTCCATATCTGCATGGATTTCATCGTAGTGCTCCGTCAGGTAATCGAGCACCTCATCCTGCACGGCCCACTCAAAGAAGTTGAGTTGGCCCACAGTCGTATCCAGTCCACGAAACTGGATTCGCTTCCATCTGCAGAAGGGGTCGAACATCTTCTTGTTGTAGGCCTTGAGATGCGCCTTGTAGACGAGGTACACAATGACGTGCTTGTTGTCCTTGGTCAAGAAGGACACGTTCTGCTTCTTGGAGTAATTGGTCACGAACCAGTCAATCAGCCGCAGACTCAACTTGGACTCGCCCTTGAGGATGGATTGCACGCGTGCAAAGGTTGTGGGGTTGGCGTAGAAGGCCTCGAGGCGGTGAAGTACCCACTGCTCCTTGCTTTGAATGATAGCGTCCGTCATACCCAATCTGTGTTTCACCAGTGAAAATGAGTTTAGGAGTTCAACGCATGGATAAACGCAATGGAGGATGCACTCTCTGCATGGCTCTGGGATGGACCGTTCACTCACATTCAGACCAGGATACGACAGTTCGTACACTATTGTGCAGGTCAAGTGCCTCTTTCTCATCGCGTGCTTCGTCGTCATGTTCTGGCTCGCGTTCATGAGTTGATGAAGGGTGAACTTGGACGCAGATGGACTCGCGACCGTAACGTGCGTCGGGTCATTCGTATCTACGGCCAGAACGACCAGCGAACGGCGGCGTGGCACAGCAAGCGTGGCCAGATGATTACCGCGTCCGAGTTGGGCGCCATCTTCACGGGCGGCGAGACGCGGCGCTCGGTGATGATTCGCAAATTGGAGCCACCTGCACCGTCTACAGGTCCGCCGTGTGCGCCCCTGATTTGGGGCACGCGATTCGAGCCCATCGCAAAGCAGATTTACGAGGAGGAGACCAACTGCTCCATCACGGATGTGTCGTGTGTCCAGCATCCCGTGCATTCGTTCCTTGGCGCCTCGCCCGACGGCATCATCTTTCCAAAGGGACCGCGGGACATGCGACACGGACGGCTGGTCGAGTTCAAGTGCCCCTTCTCGCGCGTGGCTAAGGACGGCGTGCCTGCGGCGTACATCCATCAGATGCAGATGCAGATGGAGTGCACGGGCATTGACGAGTGCGAGTATGTGGAGTTTCGGTTCAAGCAGGTCTTCTATGCAGAATGGGTTGCCTTCCAAGGTCGCAAAGGTGTCTTTGTGATCTTCGAAGACGATACGGTCAGTTATACGAAGGATGCGTCCTGGGAGAAGGAGCATCAGAAGGTGTACTGGATTCTGCAGTCCGTGAAGAAGGACTTTGTGCCCAAGGACCCCAACTGGCTGCCGTCGCACTTTGATGACCTGAGGTCCTTCTGGGATGAGGTGGTCCAGCATCGAACCAACGGGACCAAACCTGTGCCTCTACCGTCTACAACAGTATCGATAGACCTTTAACCACCAGGGACGGCTATCCGCAAACTTGGCGTTCCACTCCTTGATGGTGAACCGATTGCCCATACTCATATTGCATCGCCGACAAATGGGATACAGGTTGTCAAGAGTCGTCTTGCCACCCTTGCTCTCCGGCACATCGTGTCCACATTCAAAGTCAAACACGTTGATGCGGTTCTGACACCACACAATGGTACAGGGAGACGAGAACACATGGCCACATCGGAGAATCCATACTTGCTCCCGCAGAGCCACGGGTATTTTCTGCTTATGAGCCATTGAAGGTTACTCTGTCTTTTCCTGTAGACGACCAGGAGGAGGACCGCCCGACAACTTCAGAAATGCACGGTATGCATTCACCTGGAACGGCGTCTCCATACCTTCCAGTGGCGGGCTCTTGACGGCAGGCGCAGGCATGTGGTTCGTCCGCTGCGCGTAACTGGAGTCCATTGTCGTGTCGGTTCGCACCACACCACGCATGTCCTTGAACTCGGGGTCAGGGCGCTTGGCTTCGGACGAGAAGAACGTAGACCATGCCAGCACAATGGCCACCATGCCCAATAGAAGCACAAGGAGTTCAGTCATTGTTTAGAGACCCCGAAAAAAAGGGATTGTTTCGTCTCTTGCCCAACAACAAGCATGGCGCCAACCGAAGAAACTGCTCTTGAGACCCTGCGCCTCTTTCTCTCTCGCCGTGGCCTTCCGACCGAGACGACACGCATCACGACCGAAGACGTGGAGAAGGCGAACCTCTACACCATTGGCAAGATGCTGGTCATCTTCAACCAAAAGCAGACCACGTCCATTCCAGACATTGGGAACTACCGCAAGTTTGCTGCCGAGAATGCGTATGCACAGGGACTGGTGATTGTCTCCCGTTCCAAGCCATCCGACAATGCACTGCTCGCCATGAAGGCCGTCGCCAAGGACAGGGTGCAGTTCTTCTATCTGCCTGAGTTGCAGTACGACATCACGCAGTCCCGCTGGTCGATGCCCCACCGCATTCTGAAGGCAGATGAGGTAACGGCCCTGTTGAAGGAGAAGAACATCACCAAGCCCGAGGTCCAGTTGCTGTCCATTGACTCCCAGGATATTCAGGCCCGTATCCTTGGTGCGATTCCTGGTGATATCGTGGAGGTGATTCGGCACAGTGACACGGCGGGGCAGTCCAAGGTGTGGCGCTACTGTGTCACCGACGCAAATATTGTGTGAACACAATGAGTACCCCCGGACAGGCGACTGATGGGCAGTTGGCTGACTTGGAAATCCAGTATCAGATTGCCAAGTCAAATCATGATACCGCAATGCAAGAGGCGCGTGACCTTGGAAAGGGCGGAACGTCAACGACACAAGAGCGCGTGAAAGAACTCATTGAAACCATTTTGTCCTCGAAGCAGAAGATGATCGACGTCCTGAGCGAGATGGTGTCAACCTCCACGCAAGACTCATCGCCGAACCTGGAGGCAAAGCGGGCAGAGTTCCTGGAACGTCTCCACGCCCTGCAGGCTCGGTACGATGAGTTGTCGGGGGGCAATGATGACCTCGAGACACTACGACGAATCAGTGAACGCGAGGAGGAAAAATTTGAAGGTCCATTCCTCGTGTACTCTGGACTTTTCATCCTTGGATGCCTAGGACTGGCCACTGCGATGATTATGAGGGGCGTCTAGTGCACACCACTCACAAAGACTGCAAACACTCCAATCGTGAAGACTGCAACGGACTTGGCGATCATCATGGTCAGGTCCTGTGTCTTTTCCATGGCCAGTGTCTTTGACTTGGTCAGAGTGTCCTTGAGTTTGGGTAGCGTCTCTTCATAGGTCGACACTTCCTTATGAAGTGTAGCCACATCCGTACCTAGTCCAGAGGATGAATCGACATTGGTCTCAATGTCCTTCTGCATAGCCGTGACGTCCTCCTGCCACTGAGCAAGTTGCATATCCAACTGGATCTTTGCATTGGCTGTGGCCTCTGCGGCTCCCGTATTGGACGGATTGGACGTGGATGCAACCAGCAGGGACTTGTAACTCTCCAGCGCCGCCGTCAAGTCTTCTGGAAGCGTGGCGGTCGTGTCTCCACTCGGGGGATTCGTCGCATGCTCCCGTTGTGCGGATAAGTTGATGATGAACAACAGTGAGCCTGCGAGAAAGACGAGCCACTCGAGCATTATCTCTTGTCCAGTAAACAAAATGCCCGTTCGTTCGTTCATTGAACTTGGTAACAACGGCGTTCGCCACGTCGGCTTGACGTCGGATGCATCCGAGCACACTCGCTACATTCGCATGGCAGCCACGATTGCGCCCTATATCCGCAACGGCGTGTCGCCCGTGCCTAACGCCCTCGGGTGGCGGGACCAGGGTGCGAACCGCGATGCTCGTCTCATTGCGCCCATCTACGGCATAGTTCGGTCTTTTCTTCCTAACAGAGGATAATGGATTACGTAAAGACACATCTCGACCAAGGGTCAGATCTCGCAAACGTCGCCCACGACGCCGCACTGAAGGTCAATCAGTCATCTCGACTGAACGCGGCTACAGATGACTTTGTTAGGAACACTAGGCTGCCTCGTGTGCCGACTGCAGGTACGTCCGAGTCGAAGGAAGTCAAGCAGCGGAAGAAGATTCTCGAGATGCAGGCCAAGAATCTCTACGTCATTCAGGCGGGGCTCCTTACGATTCTCCTGTGTATCTTGGCGTTCCTGGTCATGCCCGTGTGGGCCGCTCAGATGTCAGTGGTCTTGATTCTCGCAACGGGTATCGCGGCCGCAATCTATCTTTCCCAGATACAATGAGTGAACCCACACCCACATGTCCACCCGGTTCATTTTACGACGCTAATTTTGCGCAGTGTAATCGTGGGCTCGGGTCTCAGTCTCTCGCAGGCCCTCCCACGTGCCCACCGGGGTATCTCTACATGATTCCAAATAGATGCGTAAAAATCCCCGACCCCGCGGACGCTCAAACTGCGCCTGCACATAAGCCCAGCTGCCCAACTGGATCGTACTATATCCAGATGCTTGGATGCATGAGCGCGACGACGGGGGCTCGGCAAGGCGCGCCTACATGTCCGTCTGGATATGTGTATACGCCTCCCCAATGGGGGACCCCGGGTATCGGGACGTGCGAGACCGACCCTGCTGCCACGTCTGCAGCCCAGCAACAAGCCATTGCAGACGCCACTGCGAGTGCACAGACCTCGGTGGACCGGTATACATTGTCGTTCACGGCGTTGCAGGGGCAGAAGGACCAACTCCAGAAAACTCTGGATGTAATGTCATCCGCGCGAGGTCTGTACTCGGAGGTGTCGGAGGACCTACATTACTCAGTCAATCAGTTCTCGCAGAACATCTCCGATATTCAGAACGAAATCAACATCACGAACCGCAAGATTACGCCTCCGTCGTGGTGGCCATGGCTTGACATGTTCCTGAACGTACTGCTGGTGCTGGTCTTGCTCTATGCAATCTACGTGGTCGTCACCAAGGTCATGTACGTTCGTCCTGTCGTTACTCAAATCCAATATCCATACTAATGGAGATCAACGATTCACGTAGTGTCCTTGAGTTTCAGAAAAAGACGTTTTGCGGACACCCTCGGGCCCACGTTCGCAAGGTCCTGTTACAGAATGTGCAGTTGGGTCACGCGGATTACGCGTGCTACTGGACATTGGAGTTATTGTGCTCTGGATTGGTGCATTCCTTGTGGGATGCGTTCTTCGAGGCCGCGGCTCTTCACATCAACCGCGCCAATCCCGCGGTCTTTACCTACTTGGCGAATGCCTACGAGAACTACATGCCTCTCGAATCCAGATACGCACTGTCGTCCATGACGGATATCCGCAACAATATGGACGTTCGCCGTGTCGTCTGCGAAGTGGCGGCGGCCATGTCAGCGTGTCGCAAGAACAAACTGCCATCTCTGCCCACCCTCAAGCCCGCGCACGACTTTGACCCTGTGACCATTCAGGAGAGCATCAAGGCACCCTCGTCCATGTACGGCAAGATTGTGCTGCGTCCGACCGACCCGATGCCCGTGATTGTGCCGATGAACGAGTTCTGTTACTGCATTCGGCAGGATGTGCGTGACCTGACGCGGGCCCTGTATTGGATGTCGTGGGTTCTGACCTTTTGCCGCGAGCACAAGAAGGCCTCCAAGATGGTGCTGCCTTTTGCCAACCGCGCAGACGAGTTCGTGTCCGTGGAGCACGGCACTCACCCAATCTGGATTTTCTGGGATGCCGTGCGGAAACAGGCCAGTCCGCAGGCACGGCCGTACGTGGATATCCTGTACAAGATGCACTGTCTGCGGTGGTCACCCTCCGACAAGGCCAAGCGCCCGCTGATGATTGCCGCAATCGTGCTTGTCTGCGAGTCCAATCTGGATGCAACACCTGTGGCGGGCAACACGCTGGCGATATCCCAGCTGCTGGAGGGCATGCCGCGGTGGATTGACGCCATTCAGCGAATGCAGGCGTCCTTCTCGTCGTGAACTCCTCACCCCACGTCGTAAACCGCAAAAACGGAATGCTGAAGCCGAGACATGAGAAGTGTATCGTCAAGATGTTTGTTCCTTCTATCTCCGCCACGAAGGTTGCTGGTGTCTGCGGTCTCCACAAGTACCAGAAGCCCGATGAGGTCTACTATGAACTCTTCTGCAAGGACAAGGCGGTTGCGCCCAAGATTCGGGAGGTCGAGACACGTCTGGGTCTCCGCTCATTTGCTGCACTCAAGGACGAGGTCTTCAAGGATGCGAATATCCGGCAGGTTGTCTACTCGGCACTCGATGCCGCCAAGTCGGGCAATGTGGCTGCGGCTCTGGAGGACGTGGAGGTCCACTCTCGCATGGTGCTGAACATGCGCTACGCTCATCTCGGCGAGACGGTGCTGAACCAGTTGGTGTCCGAGGCACGTGGCGAGGTGTCCAAGAAGCGCGGCCTCACCAACGAGGACAAGATTCTGAACACGTACGAGGCTGACAATAACGTGCAGGTGGTGGAGCGCAACACCAAGAACCTGAAGATGGACTTTCCGACCTTCAAGTTGGTGGGGCGCACGGACGGCTGGGTGGCGGCGCACAACCGCATCGTGGACAGCAAGGACCGCACGCGCTTCTTCCCTGAGGTACCCATCTACGATGAGATTCAGTTGCGGACGTACATGAAGATGTCGGGTGCTACAGAGGCGGAGTTGATTGAGCGATTTCCTCACAGTCCCACACGCACCACCAAGTTTCTGAACGACCCCGTGCAGTGGGCGGTTATTGAGGACTCGCTGACGGCTGCGGTGGCCAAGATGAATCAGATTCTCGACTCGCCGACTGACCTAGAGCGAATCGTGCGTGCTAATACAGTAAGGGATGGAGGTGCACTGCACTGAACATCCGCCCGCGTGGGCTGAGGCTCAAGGCAAGTCCATCGAAACAAGGTACTTCTACACGGGACTGGGTCGCATCAATGTCCACACTCGCATGTTCCAACTCCTTCAGCGGACAGGGAACACACTTTTGCTTACAGAACATCCCCTCGAGATTGGAGTCGTGTCGCGTGTCTATCACGTAGAGCACGTCACCTACACAGAGTACTCTGAGACGCCTCGTCGGTGGTGCGAGCGCACGGATCCGCACACAGCCTTTTACTTCGAAGAAGTGCGTAGAATCGTGCCCGAGAAAAAGTAAGTCCAACACAATGAACGTCTGGGACGCGATTGGTCTTGCCTTCGGGTCTGTTTGCGTATTCGTGGTTCTTCACATAGCCATCTTTTTGCTGGTGCGTTGGATGTATCCTCCGACGGTGATGCCCGCGCCCATGGTCTTGCCTACTCCCGCACCTGTATTCGCCCCTGGGCCTCCTCCACCGCCCACGATGGCCGCACCCCCTGCACCACCCGCGGAACCGCCGTTGCCTGAGTATTACACGCAGCCGGTCAAGAAAGAGAATGCTGAAGCGAATTCGGTCACTTTACCCATGGCACCCTCTAGTCAAGAAGGGGCAACCAACATCGCGGACTTGTAAGGTGGTTCCACAGTACAATGGGTTGCCTGGCTGGGTCGTGCTCGGACACGACGAGGACTCGGTTCCTCGGGCCATGTGGACAGACGGCAAGACAGAGGATCGCCTGCCCATCGTAATGGACGAGCGTCTCTGCTTCGATACCATTCTTCGCGGCGTGCGCCTCGGTCCCACGCAGATTGTGGTCTACGATATCTGGACGGTCAATGGCGAGTGCGTGCACAACAAGGTATCCTTCAGGAAGAGACAAGATATCCTCGCGGCTCTTCTTGCGGAGTTTCATCGTCCCGACTTGACGGCTCTGACGACCATCGGAGACGCGCCCGTCAATGCGTTGATTCGTGGCTACGAGTCTTACGACGACATGCCTGGAACGATGGGGGTCTTCACTGAACAGCCCCCGCTCGTTCCAGAACATCTTCCCGCCGAAGAGTAAATGGCTCGTCGTTACATGAAGGGTGGCAGTCAGTGTCAGGGCGGAAACATGGACGGCGGCCGGCGCCGTCGGCATCGCACCCTGAAGGGTGGTGCGTATGGTGCGGGCGACCCCACGGGTGCTGGTCTTGGAGTTGGTAATATGCCGTGGGGATACGTGAATACGGCGAGCGGTGCGGGCGACTACACCAAAGATGCGAGCGGGGCTGCTCCCACGAATGAGGGCGCGGGCTACGCGGCCGTGGGTGGTCGTCGGCGCCGCACTCGCCGCACTCGCCGCAAGTCGGTGTCGACCATTAAGCGCCTTCTGAAGGCAAAGGGCTTGAAGGTCAGCGGCTCCCGTCGTGCGCTGACGGCCCGTGCTCGCAAGGCGCGCATTCCACTCAAGGGCGGTGGTCCCGTCACGGGCGATGCATATGGAGGATATGGCGGTGAGGGCGTTGCTGGTTTGGCTAACCAGGAGAGAGGTGCCCACCCTAGCGCCGGCGGCGTGGTGCCTCTCGCGTAACGGCGTCGGCCCATACATACGGCATGTAGGTCGGGTCGTTGGTAGAGATGAACGGTCCACCCTTGCGGCGCGCTTGTAACTCCATCCGCTGCATGGCGAACTTTAGTTCAACAAACTCCGTGAACTCAGACCACGCATTGATTGCCGATGCGAACGTGGTCAAGCAAAAGAGGATATCCGAATACCCAATCGAATAAGAAAAGAAGGCTATCAACGGCATGAGAAACATCTCGTTGATATGCTTTATCATGGGAGCCCACTCGTCGGACTCCCACACTTTAGACAGTTGAACGTACTTTTCGGCGCTTTGAAATGCGGTCTGGGTCTTAATGCCCATTCGCCTCAATCCTTACTCCCTGCGGGGGAAACTTCGTTGGCTCCATTGTGCGCGGGTCAATGAACATCAGGCTCGTGTCGCTCGTACAGCGAATGAAGCGGAGCAGGAGATCCAGCGTAATCGTGTTCCCAGGCATGAGGTAGCGACCCACCGCCTCGGTCAGGTCCACACCCGTTGTCGTGTCACCAATCCAGACCCACGGGGTCTTGTAGGGCCGGAAGGGATTGCCCTCGTACGGAACAATCTCCTCGCACTCGTAGAGCAGGCGGCGACGGAACTCACCGTCGCGCTCCCACTCCTCAACGTAGATGGCATCCTCGGGTACATATGTCATGTTTTCGTCGTACTCATCGTAGTCCGAGAGAAGATACTTGCGGTTGGCGGTCTCGAACGGGGCGAAGAAGGCGGCGAGGAACGCGAGGACGGAGCGACGGAGACGAACGCAGCAGCAGGAGAACATCTTTTATGATGAGTTGCCTCGCCTCTTGTAAGTCGATTCCATTTTCGCCTGCAGGCTGGGGTCGCTGCTGTTCCGAGGGTGTTGGTCTATCGAGAACTTCTCACCCTGCTCGTTCGTGAACTTCTCGCGGCTCGGCACGTTCTGAATGAGAATGATTTGGTCCAAATCCAATTGCATGGACATGGCCGTCGCGAGAGCCGTGATTACGAACGGGGCTGCGACCACAAACCAGGACACGGGCGTCAGACCGATGCCGCAGAAGGTGTTCAGTAGGTAGACGAAGAACATGCCAACGACCAACTTGACTGCGAATGTGACCCACAGTCCCAGACCCAGGTCGAGGCCAAGTTGAATGACCAAGAAAATGAGGTACAGCAGTGCAGGCGGACACAACTCTTCGACGAAACGCATCTTCAGGTATTACACTTCTTCCAAGAAAAGTAATGGAGGGCACGATTGAGACCGTTATGTCCTTCACGAACTGCACACGTGAAGAGGCTCTGGGTGCTCTGGCCATCTACGGCGGAGACATGCTCAAGGCGATTGACGCCCTCTTCCAGAAGCCCGTGGTTTCGGGAGAGAAGCACATTCCGCCGCCACCCAAGGTGGAGACAGGACAGGACCAAGAGCAGAAGGAGCGATGTGCTGCGGGGCGGGACCTCATGGACAGACTTACCGTCGTATTTTCAGGCGCCCACCGGAAAATCCTAGAGAAGACCCAACCGGCATCTGGGGGACCCGTGGTATCTGAGCCTGACCAGGCACAACAGTCGGTCCCCCTGACAACTTCGCCGCAACTGGGTTCTCATGTACAAACGACTCAACCTTATCTGCAATCCGACGTGCCTCAGTGAAGAGGTCCATATCCGTGATGCATTTCTTACACATCTCCTGCCTTGCCGCATAGGTCTCAGGGTCGTCGAGCGACGCAATGACGCTCATCCATTGCTCGGGGCGGTCGCGGTCGCAGGCAATCCCTCCAGGCGTAATCCACTCTTCCACACCTTCTGTGGTTCCCGGCGGGGCTGCACCGGGGTCGGACTTGGAGTAGATGACAGGAATCTTGTTGTACATGGCCTCCACCGCAATTCGACCAAAACTCTCGTACTTGCTCGGAAGCAGAAGAATACGGGTCCGTCTGAGGATGTTGCGCACATCATCATCAAACTTGACCCACTCGACATTCGACGGCGCAGGAGGCACCCACAACTCTCCATAGTACGGAACGACTCCAAGGAACTTGCGGTTGGGCATTTGCTTGGCCAACTCAATGAACTGGTGGACGCCCTTGTTCACATTCGCATTGACTAGGGTAATCATGTCTCCTGAAGGGTAGGGCTCCATACGAATCTTGTCCTCCTGCATGATGGGGCGAATGACTTCGGTGCGTACAATCGTCCTCGGCCATGGTAGACAGTTTTCGCGGAAGTTGGACTCCATCTTGCGGTTGATGAAGAACAGCATCTCGTTCCATTGACCCGTGATGTTGTCCGTGATGGCCTTGTACCGCCCATCAAAGTGGCAGGTCGCAACCATAGGGCGGTCAAGCCCACGACTGTTGATGCGGCGAACGACAGGCAGGGCAGGTGCATGGGGGCAAATCCAGACTTGGCTGGACTCCAGGAGTTCGGTGCCCGCCGTGTAGTGCATAAAGCGGAAGCCGCGGTACACGCCGCCATTGTACCCTTCCTTGGGTTTCTCGGTCGTCATAAACGTGACCTGATGACCACGTTTCTGAAGTTCGATGGCCAAGTCAATATCGTGCAGGAATGCACCGCACAAGTCGGGCATTCGCGTCGCAAAGAACAACACTCGCATTATGTAGACGTATCCACACGTTTTGCCTGAATTAAGCGTGTCGGGTCGCCGCCACGCGCCCACTTGTCCTGGACCCAGTTGTCAGGGTTGTTGTACTCTTGCTGCTTGAAAGGAATAAGCGGCTGGTAGTAGTTGGGAATCGCCTTGTCCATGATGGTCGAGTTCTCTTTGGGCGCACGCTGCAGCATCGAGTGAATCAATCCAGATTCAGTATCCACCTCTGCCGGGGCACCGCCACCCATGTTGGGCGTTGTGGCAAACGGGCGTGCCCACAACTGCTTGGGTCCCTTGACGCGCCAGGCATCGGGGTCTCCCCAGCGAAGGTCGGAGTTGGTGTCCACCTTGCAGCCGTTTCCAGGCATAAAGAACCCGCTGGTCGGAATCATACCGGGCTGGTCGGCCATGGCCAATGCGGGGTTCAGAGTCTCCGAGCACCCTCCATCGTTCATTGTCTGGGCGCGAGACGCCGCCGACTCATTGGCCACGGCATCTGCAGTGGCACGGGCCGTATCGTTCTTGCCTCGAGTCAGGGCGTAGAAAAAGTCGATTGGGTTCGACGACATGCTTATCATCAAACCCAGAAAGTTTCACGCAAAACGAACATGATATCACAAGACAACAGAGCACCCAATGGTTCTTCTACAGCCCTGTGACTGGCACGAGCACGATGCGTCTTACAAGGTCGGCAAGCAGCGGGTTCAAGAGTACGTGGTTGACGTCTACGGCCGCACAGATGACGACCAGGTGGTCTGTCTGCGCATCACGGGGTTCAGTCCCTACTTCTACTGCGGTGGATCTGACCCCGGCGGGGCCACGCAGGTCAGGAAGTACGACGTCTTTGCCGGGTTCAACGATCTCGCAAAGACGGCCGTGTGGAAGGTGACGTGCTCTACGCTCAACGAGTTTCACGAGAAGAAGCGGGCAATGTCTGACCGTGTGCTCTACGAGTCCGACCTGCCTCCCTTCCTTCGGCTCATCCACGAGCGCCATCTGGGTCCTGGGTCGCCACTTCAGTTCGAGGGCACGCGAGTGGAGTCTCCGGAGGACATGGCGGTGGACGCGATGTACACATGTCACTACAACAAGGTATCGCCTACGACTGCGAACATTCCGCTGAAGGTGGCCTCGTACGATTTGGAGGTGTGTCCGCTGGTCGGCCAGCAGTTTCCCGTTGCCACCAAGGATCCCATCATTCAGATTGGCGTGTCCTTCCGTATGTCCGACGACCTGATGACGCCGACACGCAAGTCGGTCTTCGTGCTGGGAAAGGTGGACCCGTCCGACGACCCGAGCATTGAGTTCATGGGCTGCCGCACCGAGTCCGATGTCCTTCGTGCCTTCCTCAATTGTGTGTTGGACGAGAACCCCGACATCATCTGTGGGTACAATACCTTTGGTTTCGATGACGGGTATGTCGAGAAGCGCTGCGAAGTGCTGGGGCTGACGGAGGAAATCAACCTGAGCCGTGGTCCTGCGGCCAAGAGCAAGCGTGGAGAGGGATGGGCCGTCAAGTTCGCGGAGACCAAGAAGTTCGAGTTGGCGTCGGGCAAGTACGATCTCCGCATCCTGTGTCTCCGCGGTCGGCTGTCGGTCGACCTTCTGCTGAACATGCGCCGCGAGCACTCGCTGGACTCCTTCAAGTTGGACTCGGTGGCCTCCGTGTTCCTCCGAGACAAGGTTCTCGGGTATACAGACAATGTGGTCACGACTAAAAGCACTCGGGGGTTATGCGTGGGTAACTTTGCCCGCTTTGACCTTGTTGGAAATAGTACGGACCCGTATCGAGATGGCGAAAAGTTCAAAGTCCTCAAAGTGACGCCGACGACCTTCACGGTGGACGCACCTGCTGACCTGTTTGCGGACTTGGCGCCCGCTCAGCGCAAGCAGATTGAGTGGACCTTCACCAAGGACGATGTGGAGCCGCACGAGTTGTTCCGGCTTCATCGCGAGGGCGGTCCCGAGGGACGTGCGCGTATCGCCAAGTACTGCATTCAGGACTGCGACCTCGTCCTGACCTTGATGTCCAAGTTGGATACGCTGGTCAATACTCGCGGAATGGCGGATGTGTGCAAGGTCCCGATGCAGTATGTGCTCACGCGGGGCCAGGGTATCAAAATCTTCTCAGCCGTGGCCTACTATGCGGCTCAGCGAGACCAGATTCTGCGGACGCTGGAGAACGTGATGGGCGACCAGACCTACGAGGGCGCAGTCGTCATCAGTCCCAAGATTGGCATGTACTTGGACCAGCCCGTGTCGGTGCTGGACTTCAACTCGCTGTATCCTACGAACATGATTGCCTACAACCTGTCGCCCGACACGCTGGTCTGTGAGCGTCACTTTGACACGGAGGGACGCAAGACGGGTCACGCGGGCTTGTCGATGGAGGCGGTGCGGGACCTGGAGGAGAAGTACACGCTGGACGAGGTGAGTTACGAGCTCAAGGACGACGAGGGCGTGGTGACGGGCAAGGTGGTGTGCACATTCGTGCAGCCCAAGGCAGACCAGCCCATGTTGACGGGTGTTCTGCCCAAGACACTCGAGATTCTGCTGGCAAAACGGAAGGAGTACAAACAAATGATGGAAGATCCTAAATACGATGATGCTGCTCGCTCTGTCTATAATGGTCTTCAGCTTGCTTACAAGGTCGTCGCCAACAGCGTGTA
>SXGQ01367213.1_pt1 | contig 16815 bp, 20 predicted proteins | sample 3178371 | NCBI WGS metagenome assembly SXGQ01 (sample SAMN11356859, study PRJNA531348) | freshwater metagenome | isolation source: freshwater sample F1-20 | place: China: Fuxian Lake, Yuxi | collected 2017-12-25
TCAAGGATAAGTATGCTTCTTTCAAAGAGGCTGGACTAAGTAGCGGAATGACACTGCAAAAGCTCGTAAATCGCTGTGTATATCTATATATCAACGATCCAGAGTTCAAAAAGAAGATTGACGCCGAAAATTCTTTACAAATTAGTGGTTCGGCATTTTAAAGATTTGACAGATCAAAGATTTAAATCATAATACAAGGTTATATATGGTAAATGGTTATATTCCTCAAAAGGACAGAAAAAAGATTATTCTATTGTGCGATGACCTAAGAATGCATTCCGGCATTGCCACTATGGCAAGAGAGTTTGTTACTGGTCTCGCTCACAAATACAACTGGGTTCAGATGGCAGGTAGCGTCACCCATCCCGAAAAGGGCAAGATTATGAATCTCGATCAGGCAACCAATCAAGTTGCTGGCATCGATGATTCATATGTACGCCTTTATCCGGTCGATGGATATGGTGACGCCAATTTGCTTAATGAGGTCATCAGAATCGAAAAGCCAGATGCATTATTGCATTTTACTGATCCTCGTTTCTGGATCTGGTTGTATCAGATTGAACGCGAGCTTCGACAGAAGATTCCAATTGGGTTTTATAGTATTTGGGATGATTTGCCGTACCCAATGTACAACCGCCCATACTACGAATCCTGCGATTGGATTGGATGTATTAGCAAGCAGACTGAAAATATAGTAAAGAATATTCTCGGTAATGTATTGAATAATCCCACAAAAGTGTCATATGTACCACACGGTATTAATAGCAAAACATTTAGACCATTGACTTCAGATTCTGAGTTGAGCGAACTTCAACTAATCCGCCGCCAGTATTTTAAAAAGGATTATAAGTACGTAATCTTCTATAATAACAGAAACATTCGTCGTAAGCAAACATCTACAATCATGCTTGCTTATAGGGCATTTTGCGATAATCTACCAAAAGAAGAAGCGGCCAAATGCGTGTTGTTCTTGCATACACATCCAGTTGACGAAGCCGGTACAGATTTGCCAGCGTGTAAGCAAGCATTCTGCCCAAATTATGATGTTGTATTTAGCGTGGACAAAGTATTGCCGGAAAGAATGAATCAGTTGTATAACATTTCAGATGTTACAGTAAATCTTTCGGACAACGAGGGATTTGGTATTGCTACTGCGGAGAGTGTTATGGCTGGTACTCCCATTATCGTAACAGTTACTGGTGGATTGCAGGATCAATGTGGATTTGTGGATGATGCTGGTAATCCAGTGCAGTTTACAAACGACTGGGGAACTAACGCGGACGGCAGATATAAAAAGCATGGTAAATGGGTCACGCCAATCTTTCCTGGTGCAAGAATGATGCAGGGTAGTATTCCTACGCCATATATTCTCGCTGATTATGCAAGGTGGGAAGATTGTGCAGATGCATTCATGTATTGGTATCTATTAAGCAAGGAAAACCGTAGAGAATATGCACTAGAAGGCAGAAAATGGATGACTGGATCGGGTGGGCTAAGTGCAGAAAGTATGTGCGAAAAAATGGGTGCTGGTCTTGATGACATGATGGCAAGCTGGAAAGGCCGTGAAAGATTTAACATATATCGTCAAGATGAATATGTTGGGCACAATATGCCAAACAACAGTCTAGGGTTCCCTATTCCAAAGATTGACAAAAATACTGTATTATCAAAATTCAACTAATAAAATATTATGGCAAAAGCGTTATCGACAGATGAAGCAAAAAACAAGATTTACGACCTTACAAAGCGTCTATTTGAGCTTGAAAAGGACAAAAAGGCAGAAATGAAAACATATTCCGATGAAGACAAGGAATTGAAGAATGAGATCGAAAATACATACGAAAAACAAAAACAAAAGGCTATCAGCGATGATGCTGCTAAAGGCCGTGTATATGAAGCTACTGAAAAGCGTATCGAGATCGCCAAGGAAAAGAAAGCTAAGTCACAGGAATACAAGGATGAAATCGGTGATGTAACTAGTCAGATCTTTGCTGTATTTGCCGAGCAAGACGATCAAAACACCGCAGGCACAAATCCATAAAAAATAAAAAAGGTTATATAAATGAGCAACGAAATCAAGCCAGTATGTGTAATTCAGGGTCCAGTCGCTTCACGATCTGGATACGGAGATCATACATTTAGTATTGCCGCTGACATTATCAAATGGGACAAGTTTGATGTTAAGATTGTTCCTATGCGTTGGGGCGTTTGTCCCAATACTATGTTGGATGATGAAAGCCGACCAATGGTCAAAGAAATTAAGAGTAGAATCTTGGCAACCAATCTAACTTCTCAACCTGAATTGTTTATTCAAGTATCTATTCCCAACGAGTTCCAACCAAAAGGAAAATACAATATAGGAGTAACGGCTGGCATAGAAAGCACAGTTCCAAAGCCAGAATGGATTGAAGGACTAAACAGAATGAATCTGAATATTGTTCCTTCAAACTTTTCAAGAGACGTTTTTGCCAAGACGATCTATGATCGCAGAGACGAAAGAACAGGAGCAGTCGAAAAAATTCAATTAAATAGACCAGTTGAAGTTGTGTTTGAAGGTGTAGATACCAATATTTACAAAAAAACATCAGAAGCTTCGGCAGAAATTGATCAGGCGTTGCAGTCAATACCAGAAACATTTTGTTATCTGTTTGTGGGTCATTGGATTCAGGGAGATTTAGGTGCCGATAGAAAAGATGTAGGTATGCTTGTCAAAATATTTAGCGAAGTATTTAAAAACAAGAAAAACCAACCAGCACTAATTCTTAAAACAAGTGGGGCTACATTTTCTAAGATTGATAAAGCCGAAATCCTTAAGAAAATAAACGATATTCGTTCTCCATTGTCTGGTACATTGCCTAATATATATGTAATTCATGGAGATTTGACTCCTACCGAATTGAACAGGTTATATAATCATCCTAAAGTAAAGGCACATGTAAGTCTTACTCACGGTGAGGGCTTTGGACGGCCACTTCTTGAGGCTACACTCAGCGGAAAACCTTTACTTACTACTGGATGGAGCGGACATGCAGATTTCTTACCAGAAAACTTGGCAAATTTACTGCCAGGTACACTGGTAAATGTTCCGCCAAGTGCATGTAATGATTGGTTGGTTAAAGAAGGCCAATGGTTTAATGCCAACTATAGCGTTGCTGCACAGAAACTAGAAGATATATACAACAACTATATCAATTATGTTCCCAACGCAGAAAAACTGCGTGCTCAAAATGCTGAAAAGTATAATCTCGAAGAGGCTGGAAAGCTATTGATCGAAGTTCTTAACAGACATTTGCCGGTCTTTGAAAAGAAAGTAGCGATTACACTTCCCAAATTCAAGAAAATCACGCCAACAGCAACGTGAAAATTAGTTAAATATAAATAGTGTAATATTACACTTTTCTACTTTTCCATTATATTTATGAGTATGAAGACCCTAAAAATATCTGAAGATACGCACAAGAAATTAAAAATTTTTTGCGCGGAAAATTCAGTAAAAATGAATGAGTGGGTTGAAATACTCATAAATAAGGAAATGAATGAAAACACCAATCGTCAAAAGAAATTGTCCCAAGTGCGGAATTGAAATTAAATATAAAGATTTGCGATCATACAATAATGCAAATAAAAATGAAAAATCGTGTCGGGTTTGTTCTCGGTATGGCGTTCCTTCACAAAGGAAGATTGGAAACCTTGAAAGAGAATGCCCACAGTGCCAAAAAATTATAGTATATAAATCAAAAATTGGTTGTTATAATGCTACAAGAAATAATTCATTGTGTGGAAGTTGCCGAACCGAAAATCAATGGAAAAATATAAATGACAGATCAAAAAAGATAGAATCTCTACAAAAAGTAAAACATACAAACAAATGGCATGTAAAAATCGCAAACAACCGTCGTAAAAATGGAACATACGCAATGTCGGAAACAACCAAGGAAAAACACAGAATAAATAAAATAGAAAGAATGATAGAAGACGGAATATTGATTTGGCCGAGCTACAATAAGCATGCATGTAAAATATTTGACATGATTGAAAAATATCTCGGGTGGAACGGGCAATATGCAACAAAAGGAAAAGAAAAACGAATAGGCCGATATTGGGTAGATTACTATGAACCAAATAAAAATATAATCATAGAATATGACGAGAAATATCATTTTGACACAAACGGAAAACTTAAAACCAGAGACGTTGAAAGACAAAAATGGATAATGAATAGAACGGGGTGTAAATTCTACAGAATAAACGAAAGCACAAACTATGAACAATTCAAGCATATCTTACTTGGTGACATGCAAAAATGAATATCTTGAACTTGGGATGTTGCTTGATAAGTTGAAGACGCACATCGACAAGAATCGCCCACAAGACGAAATCGTTGTATTGGATGATTTCTCCGATAATCCAGATACTATAAAAGTATTAAACAAGGCAAAACAGTTTGGAATTACCGTTATTCAACATGCTCTAAATAAAAATTTTGCAGAGCACAAAAATTATGGAGGGAAGCGTTGTATAAAAACGTTTGTATGTCAAATCGATGCCGACGAGATTCCCCATCAAAATTTATTGGAAAATCTTCACGAAGTGATTGACGCCAATCCAACAGTAGAATTGTATAGAGTTCCCAGAGTGAATATTGTGCGAGGTGCAACTCCACAAGATGCCGCAATGTGGGGTTGGAACTTAGGCACAATCCCAGAATATTTCGGAGATGTTCCTATTGTAAATTGGAATCACGGCGATTATCAATCCAGAATATATAAAAATAGTCTTAAAATTCAATGGCATAAACCTTTACATGAGACTATTATTGGTGCCGAATTTGTATCACAGCTTCCCAAAGAAGTTGAATGGTCTATAATTCATGACAAAACAATTGAAAGACAAAAATCTCAAAATATGTTTTACAACCAAAATTGGTCTAAACAAGCTAACATGGGACATGGATAATATATGAAAATATCAATAATAGGCCACAACCATCTGGCATATGTAACTGCCGCATGTATGGAGCAATTTCATAAAGTAAACGTAGATGACAGCAAAATTGATGGAAGTGAAATAATTTGGGTTTGCTACGATACTCCCGTTGACTCCGATGGAAAACCAAGCTCTCAAGTAATAATTGACCAACTAGATAAAATTCTTACAAGAGTAACTTGCGAAACAATAGTATTAATATCCTCTCAAGTTCCAGTTGGAACGTGTCAAATGATCCAAAATAAATATTCTGGATTTATTCACGTTGCTTGTTCGCCCGAAAATCTTCGTAGAGGTAAAGCTATTAACGACTTTATGAATCCAGAAAGAATCGTTATTGGAACAAACAAAAATCCAGCAGTCGATGAAAAATTGAAAGAGTTGTTTGCTCCTTTAAATAAACCTATATTTTGGACATCTATCGAGTCAGCGGAGATGATTAAGCACGCTTTAAATTCTTTTCTTGCTTTGAGTATTGCTTTCATTAATGAAATAGACAAAGTAGCCAAGGCAGCGGGAGCTAGTTCTGAAGATGTAGCATATGGTCTTCAGTCAGACAAGCGTGTTGGATTTTTATCTTACCTGAAACCCGGTGGTCCTTATACTAACGATACTCTTGGCAGAGAAATTCATACTTTGATAGAACTTGACAAAAAGTTTAATTTAGGATTAAATTTAATTCCCGCGATCAAAAAATCCAACGATGCACATATTAATAACAGGAAATAGTTCTGGTATAGGAGAAATGCTCTCGCAGAGACTCAACTCTAAGGGCCATTATGTATATGGGTTATCTAGATCTGCCGGATATCAATGTGATGTTTCTAACTGGGAGGATGTCGAGGGATGGTCTAGATATTTCTTAGATTCTGATATATATTTTGATGGTATCGTAACGTGTGCCGGAACGCAGGGAGAATTGGGAAAAGTATCCAGTACCAATCCACAAAAATGGGCAGAAACAGTAAGAATTAATCTAGAAGGAACATATAACGTAATACGTGCTTTTTATCCTTTGATGAGTGATTCTAAGAGAAAAAAGATTGTATGTCTTGCAGGAGGTGGTGCCGCGAATGGAAGAGCTTATTTTTCTGGGTATGCTGTAGCTAAAACCGCAGTGGTTAGATTGGTAGAATCTATGGCACTTGAAGAGCCAACGCTTGATATAAATGCAGTAGCACCTGGTGCAATAAAGACAAAGATAATAGATGGGCCATTACTCGCCGGTCCCACCATAATTGGACAAGAAGAATATCAGAAAGCATTGAAACAGAGTGACAAGGGAGACGATCCTGAACCAGCACTTTCTCTTATAGAATGGTTATTGTCTGCTGAAAGTGATGGGGTTTCTGGAAAATTTATAAGTGCCAAGTGGGATGATTGGAAAAACTTCAAAGATTTATCATCTGACATTTATACTCTACGAAGAATAACCAAATGAAAATAGCTATACATGTAGAGCAGATTGATGATAGAGGATGTGGCACGGTCACATATGACTACTATATGGGTATAAGAGATTGTCTTGGTCATGATCCTATCATAATAAGTTCTAGACCCAAGTCTACCTGTCCAATGGAGAAGTTTTCTGGTTTAAACTATTATTTATATGAAAATGAAACGGACATACCTGCGATTGTAGATCGCGAAAAAATTGATTTGTTTTATATGATAAAGGCGGGTGGAAGAAATGAAGGAAATACTCCCGCCAATTGCAAGACTGCAATACACTGTATATTCAGCATGAGCGAACCACACGGCAATGTATATGCTGGTGTGAGTGAATGGTTGGCAAAAATGTTCAACAAAAAAGAATGGGTTCCACATATAATAAATCTACCAAAAACAAATGAGACTTTGCACGACGAACTTGGTATTCCAAAAGATGCATTTGTATTAGGAAGATTGGGCGGATATAATCAATTTGATTTACCAATTGCTCAGAAAGCATTGATACAATCTGTGGAAAAGAGAAATGATTTGTGGGCTATATTTTTGAATACCAAACCTTTTGTTTCTCACCCAAGAATTAAATTTTTTCCATTTAATGCAAATCTAGCATACAAAAGTAAATTTATAAATACTTGTGACGCTATGATACATGCAAGAAGCGACGGCGAAACTTTTGGACTAGCTGTTGGAGAGTTTTCTTCTTTCAACAAGCCAATATTCACATATGATGCAGATTATTGGTGGTATATGCGAGCCCATCTAGACATGCTTGGAGAGAAGGCATTGAAATATAAAAATGAAGAAGAACTAACTACATACTTGTTACAGATTGACAAAGAGTATGTTAGAGATGTAGACTGGGATTGTTATTCTTCGAGATTTTCTCCTACGAATGTAATGAATAAGTTTAATGAAGTTTTTATAAAATAATATGGTAAATATTATAGAAGCAAAATGGGGTCAATTCATGATATTTCCTAATGATATATTGGGACAACGACTTATAAATGATAAGGATTTCGAGCCTCATTTTTATCAATTAACTCAAAACATAGTAAAGAGTGGAGATGTTTGTTTGGATTGTGGTGCCAATCTCGGATATCACACTGTAACACTTTCTAAGCAGGTTGGTAATTCTGGAAAAGTGCTGGCGTTTGAACCTCTGAAAGTTATATTTCAACAGTTAAATGGTAATATATTCTTAAATAATATAAGAAATGTAAATTGTTTCAATGTAGCTCTTGGAAATGAAAAGAAGAATATTTACATGGATAGTGTAAATTTCGATGGTCACTTGGTAAATATAGGTGCGACTAAGGTTGGTTCTGGTGGAGATTTGGTCGAAATGGTAAAATTGGACGATATTGTATCAGAGCACGTTAATTTCATTAAAATAGATGTGCAAGGATCAGAGATATTGTTATTGGAAGGAGCACAAAATATTATAAAAAAATCAAGACCAATAATGTTTGTAGAAGTTGAAGAATATTGGTTAAATTTTTTTGGGTACACATCCGAACAATTGTTGAATAAACTTTTATCGATGGATTATGTTCTTATTAGAATCAAAAATAGCTATCCTTGCGATCATCTCGCTGTTCCCAGAGAAAGAACCAGCGAAATATATAATATGATTAAAAACTTAAAATATCCAATATCCATCATTGACGGTAAAAGTGTAAAATTGATATTCGACGCCGAGCAAGACAAAACCGTGCTATACGGATCATACGAAACATTCAAGTAAAATTATAATATTATGATATACAACGCTAAAATAACTAAAAATTTTGATAGAGATGAAGTTATTTCTTTATTGGAAAAAAAGAAATCCGAAAATCCAAACTTAAGAGTAGTTGATGTTGGAGGTGCACACTGTTGTTGGGGTAGAGAATTTGTCACTCATATCGTAAACATTCATCCTCCACAATACGACAGTCATCCTCCTAAACCAAAAGCGGGCACCAAATATTTTTCAGGAGAAATGTGTAATTTGCCTGTGTGGCTTGAAGTTGAACAAGAAGTGCAAGCCAATGGTAAATTTGATTTTCTTTTGAGTACACATACAATAGAAGATGTATCGTCAATTTCATTCCTCAGAGAAATGTTTTCTTTTGTTGCCAAGGAGGGATATATTGCAGTACCCAGCAAGTATACGGAGTTGAATAGATTTAGTGACCAGTCATTTAGAGGATATATACACCATAGATGGATATTTGACGCCCGAGAAAATAATATTGTTGCTTATCCTAAACAGTGTTTTATAGAATACATGCCTTATATAGAAAATTGGACAAAAAATAATCCTAGAACTGAAGAAAATGCCGAATTGCAATTTTATTGGAAAGATACACTTAATATAGATATTGTGAACGATGATATGCTTGAACCATCTCCCCAAGCCGTTATGGATTATTATAAAAAATTGGTTGATTAATTTCTATGAATCATTTCATACAGGTATTAAGTCGCTTAAAAACAAATGGAATTGATCCTACTGGGTTTTTGGATATCGGTGCACATTTTGGAGAAACCAATGAAATAATTCGTGCCATATATCCAGGCAAAAGAGTTATTTCTTTTGAAGCAAATCCTCACTGCGAAATCGAATTGAGAAACAGAGGAGCGGAACATCTTATATGTTTACTGGGTAGAGAGACCAAGGAATCGGCCAAATTATTTCTCAATCCAGACAATCTAACATCGACCGGAGTTTCTATATACAAAGAGAAGAGCGTATTTTTTGAAAAAGCAACCACTATAGACGTTCCTATATACAGACTGGATGATATTGTACCTATTGAAGCTAATATGAACTTCATGAAGATAGATGTGCAAGGAGCAGAAATAGATGTATTAGAAGGTTCAACAAAGCTTATTCCAAGCATCAAGTGGATATTTTTAGAAGTTTCGTTTGTAAACCTCAATGAAGGTGCTCCACTGTTCGATGATGTATATATGTATCTTAGAAATTTGGGATATAGAATAACGGACGAATGTGAGCCTACATACGTGAATAATAGGCTTGTACAAACCAATTATCTGTTTGAGAGAATATGAAAAAAATTACCACTATAATCAATTATTGCACCAACGACTATATGTTTTTAAAGCCGTGCATAGATGCGGCTAAGAGAGTTTCACACAAGGTGATTGTTCCTTTTTGCACGCACTTCCACGATGGTACAGAACAAGACCGAGTATTTCTTCTGCGTTCGGCGGCAGAAAATCCAGATGCCGAATTTGTGGAGTTTGACTACGACCCCTCGCAATCTTCTCGCTGGCACTGTAATGTTTCTAGAAAGATTGGAATAGAACTGGCTCCAGAAGATACTGAATATTTCATGTTCTTGGATACAGACGAGATAATAGTGCCAGAAGAGTTCAATGCTTGGTGGACTGAAGAGCAAAGCAAGCTGTTGGTAAGTTATAAACTTGCAAACTATTTCTATTTCAGAGACTTTAAGTATCAAGCCAAAGAATGGCAGGATTCAATTGCACTCGTACAGAAAGGTGAGTTCACTCAAGATCCATATATATTTCATAACGATGAAAGATCAGGTGTTTTTCTATATGTACCTAACCAGCTAAAAGCCAGAAACGTGACATATAAAGGAAAGCCGTTCATACATCACTATTCTTGGGTGCGAAGCAAAGAAGCTATGTTAAAAAAGGTAAGCTGCTGGAGCCACAACAAAGATCAAGATTGGACATCACTTATATATAAAGAGTTTAGCGAACCATTCAGAGGCAAAGATATGATATTCAATCAGGAATATATAACCGTAACTCCATATTTGGATATAAAAATAGAATGAAAATAAAGATATTTGCCAGACACTGTAAGTTTTCCAGCAACTCTGCCAACAAGGCCAGACCAAGTTGGTTTACAAGAGAAGGCTGCTTCAACAGCTTCTTGAACACACTTGATGCAGACTGTGAGTTGAACATATGCTTTGATGGTAGTGTTGCTGGTAGCGGACATTTCTTGGAAAATCATAAGTATAATGGAAAGTTCAAGCTATATGAAAAACAGGGAGGTAACGATGCTAAAAGTTTTTTGAATCTACTTGATATCGTGAAAGCGTCGGACTTTTCTGACGACGATATCTTATATTTTGTAGAGGATGACTACCTACATAATATAGAATGGACAAAAATAATGAGAGAAGGATTTAAATATATTGACGTAGACTATATAACGTTATACGATCATAACGATAAATATTTTTTTGAAATGTACGAAGGACTTATGTCAAAAGTAGGACTTACACCAAGTATTCACTGGAGAACGATTCCAAATACCACGAATACATATGCTTGCTTGGGTAAAACGTTCAAGCGAGATTTTAGTATTCATGTGAAATACTGTGATATCGCTGGCGGTATTACACGAGATTTTGACAAGTTTTATGAACTTACTTCGTCGGGTAAGACTTTGGTAAATCCATTACCGGGTTATTCAACACATTGTGAACCCGACTTTATGAGTCCAGTAGTAGATTGGGAAGAAGTATACAAAAAAACCTGTAATTTTAACTGATTTTATGGAAAACAATCAACGTGAAGATATCTCAAAGTTTGTGGAGGAAATATCCAAAAAATATGGATTTGTTCCCAAGTTTGCACACAATCTTGTGGCCAAAGACAAAAAGAAGGTATACTACTCTGGTGCATACTTTGACAACAACGAGCTTGTTGCTGCAATAGAAACTCTGCTTTTCGGCAAATGGTCATCTTCTGGAGAAACTTGTGCCAGATTTGAGCGTGAGTTTGGTCGTCATATCAACAACAAGTTTTCATTTTTTTGCAACAGTGGGTCTAGCGCAAATCTTCTTTTGGTTGCCGCTTGCAAAGAATACTTTGGCTGGAAAGATGGCGACGAAATAGTTGTATCTGCTGTCGGATTTCCCACCACCGTGTCCGCTATTGTTCATAACGGACTAAAGCCGGTGTTTGTTGACATAGAATGGAGCACACTAAACTTTGATCTATGCAAGATTGACGAAAAGATCACGCCACGTACCCGTGCAGTATTTTTGAGTCCAGTTCTAGGTAACCCACCAGATATGGACGAAATGCTAGCTATCACCAAGAAGAATAATCTAAAGTTATTACTTGATAACTGCGACTCTCTAGGTTCCAAGTGGAGAGGTAAGTATCTGAATGAGTATGCTGTAGTATCCAGTTGTTCTTTTTATCCCGCACATGAAATCACCACACTTGAAGGCGGTATGGTTTCTTCCGATATTCAGGAGATTGTGGATATATCAAGAAGCTTTGCTACTTGGGGCAGAGATTGTTATTGCGTTGGTGCGGCAAACTTACTGTGCAATGGTTCTTGCAACAAACGTTTCTCAAACTGGCTACCAGAGTTTCCAGATCTGATCATTGATCATAAGTATGTATTCAATCGGATTGGTTGGAACCTGAAGCCACTTGACTTGCAAGGTGCTATCGGAATGGAACAGCTAAAGAAACTTGAATATATCTGCAAAACTCGTCAATCAAATAAAGATGCAATACAAGCGTCGTTGAAGAAGTATGTGGCTGGGGTAAACTTTCCCAATACGTTCTTGGAAACTGACTGGGTTCCTTTCGGTGTTCCTGTTATCTGCAAAGATAAGAAGCAGAAAGAGACTCTTGTAGCATTCCTAGAAAAGAATGGCGTGCAAACTCGAAATTACTTTGCCGGAAATCTATTAGTACATAACGGATACAAGCATTTAGATGATTACAAGAAGTATCCAGAGTCAAATAAAGTGCTTGATCTAGTATTCTTTCTTGGCTGTGCACCTACTATATCGGAAGATAACCTGGTACATATTGAAGGAGTATTATCAACATGGGTAAACTAACAATATTTGGCGGAACTGGTTTTGTTGGTAGCAACTTTTCCAGACTGTATCCAGAAAAAAGCATTATTATGCCACGGGATGAAACTTGGATGGAAGGTATGCATGATGTATTATATCTCATCAGCACTACGCACAACTACCACGTATTTGATGATCTACACAAAGACATCAATACCAACTTAAACAAATTAGTTGATGTATTACCCAACGTACAAGGCACATTCAACTTTGTTAGTAGTTGGTTTGTATATGGTGCTGGGTATGGCAAGTATTATCCAGCTAGAGAAATACATCCTTGTAATCCAAAAGGATTTTACTCTATAACCAAAAAAGCGGCAGAAGATCTTACAGAGTCATTTTGCAGAACATTCCAGAAAAATTATAGAATACTTCGCCTTTGTAACGTTATTGGAGGAGACGCTGGTGCGGGTAGGAAGAAAAACGCATTGGAGTTTTTAATCAGTAACATTGTAAAAAATGAACCGATTGATGTGTATAAAGGAGACAACTATAGAAACTTTCTGCACGTAGAAGATGTTTGTGCCGCCATGAAGCTTGTAACAGAGCAAGGTAAGCTTAATAGCATATATAACATTGGTGCCGAAGATAGTACAAAACTAATAGATATTGTGGATTATGTAATAAAAAAGACGGGGTCCAAGAGTAAAATTACATATATTGATGTTCCAGAGTTTCATCAGATAGTACAATCCTCAAACTTTTTTATGGATTGTGAGAAGTTGAGATACCTTGGGTTTAAACCAAAATACACAACAGAACAAGCCGTTGATAAAATACTTGAAAATTTATGAAAATAGCAATGTTATGGCATGGAGATGATACAAAACCAGAGGATTATTGGAACTGTCCTCTTGGATTGTCATTTGCATTCAAAAAGCTTGGACATCAAGTTGATATATACAAATTTGACGCGGCCAACTGTAATATCGAGAGAATATTTCCGGTAGCAGACAGTTATGATTTTATACTAATATCTTGGGCTTGGGTTTCTAAATCACTGGATCTACAAATTGAAAAATTAAGATCATTGACTAAAACCAAGATCGTGCTGGAACTTGGTGATGAACCACAAACTTTTGGACAAGCGTTTTATAGAATAAATCATGTGGATGTTGCATACACGCAAGATCTAAGATGTCAGAAAAAGTATCTACAAAATGGGTATGATGTACATTGGTTGACTCACTGGGGAGATGAATTCTTATTCTATTATGATAATAATGTACCCAGAGAAAATAAATGTATTACTACTTGCGGAAAAAGATATGGCACAGATTATCTAGAAGCTATGTTAGGAAGCAAATTTGTAAATAAAAGAATAACTCCGGAAGAAAACCACGCATTTTTTAATAGCGGCACAATAGCATATCAATACGCAAATAACGATGAAATAACAAGACGAATTATGGAAGCTGGTGGATGTAAATTGGCAGTCGTAACCAATAAAATATCCGATGAAACTGGTATATATGATTTATTTAAAGACGGAATAGACATAATGTATTATCAAAGTCAGGAAGACGCATTAAGAAAAATAAATTTGTTACTAGAAGATGATTTTCTAAGAAACACACTTGCCGAAAATATATACAAAAAAATAAACTTATATCATCGTGCCGAAACTCGTTGCCAGCAGATTATCAATATAGTAAAAAAAAACTTTTGATACCTAGTTCCGATTTATCTATAACAACTCTAGATACACCGCCAGCAACTCCACAACCTGTAGAAAAAATGAAAATTAAAGTTTGCGTTAATAATTTTGGAAATACTCAACTTAGTTACTTGGATATTCTAATGAAGGAGTATAGATCGTTCAAAAAATATAAAGTAGATACTACTATACATACAACAGTACCACTGTTACATGAAAAACAAGTAGTTCATCCAGAAAGTATTGGGCAGGGACTAGCGTATCCATGTAGGTGGGAAATGGCTGATGCAATAGATGCATTCGATATATTCATATATACAGAAAACGATATTCTTATAACTGAGGATAATATTGATGCCTTTCTGGAGTATAACAATACGCTACCCGAACATCAAGTTGCTGGATTTTTATTGTACGAACAAAGAGATGATAAAAAAATAATTGTTAACTTGTGCGAATATTATGGTCCAAGTTTCGGTAAAACATATTCTCACGGATTTACCGTAAACAATCAACATCAAGCTTGTTGGGTTTTAACAAAAAAACAACTTAGAAAAGCAATAGATAGTGGAGGATTTTTGGTTCAGCCTCATTGGGGTCCATATGGAATAATAGAGCAAGGTGCGAGTGATCCATACACGCAATGTGGATTGGAAAAAGTATATCCATACAATATTGATTTGGTAGAAAGACTACTGATTCGACACCTGCCGTTAAAGTATTCTGTATCAGAAATATTTTTAAAACACGGAATGCCATTTAAGTGATTGACAATCAGTAAAAAGTATAGATAATAGATAAAAATGACAACTGGTCCCCAAAAAGGCTTATATTATTACACAGTGTTGCTGTTCTCTATAGTGGGATTCTTTATAATGATATATTCTTTTCATTATATTAAAACCGCATATGTGAATGATACACTTTTCACTGATATACTTGGAACCGTATATGCTTTAACATCCATAATGGCAGAGTTTATATTGATTTCCGAAACACTAAAACACAGAGAAGGATACACAACAGTTATTACCACAAAATATAATTTGTTTAAGTGTAGGGCCGTTGGCGAAGAAAAGACATTTATGATGTTTGCCGACAACGAAGAAGAGCTTGAATTATTTTTCGCTATTACACAGCCAGATAAAAAGTACTTTATAGAATCTGCCGAAATGTCTGGAAATAGTATCAGGATGAAAGTTTTCAACGGAGATGTGATAAATGAGTAAAACCGCCGCCATCATTCTAAACCACAACATGCCCGATTATACAGATATGTTGTATGAATCTCTCAAACCATATGAAAGACATGATTATGACTTGTTTGTATTAGATAATGCGTCCAAGCCAGAGGGAAAAAGTAAATATACATCATTTGAGTTGGAACAGAATGTATATTTTGGTGGAGGATTGAACGCCTCGATGCAGTTTGTAAAAGAGAATCCGAAATATGACTCGCTGTTGTTCTTGAGTAATGATCTTACTATTCACGGATACGAGTTTGTTCGCACGCTCCGAGATGAAATGTTTGAGGAGGTTTTCATGGGCAAGTATGGTGCTCAAGAAGTCAAGTATGACATTGTGTCACCAACGTTCTATAACATAGAACCAAACCAGCAGTGTCATTGGAAGTGTATGCATAGCAGATGCAGTGCTGAAATACGTCAAGTACCATATTCAGATTTTCAATGCCCGCTTATATCAAGAAGACTCATAGAAGCTGTCGGTGAGATTGATTCTGATTTAATCTGGGGATGGGGACCAGATTGGTTGTTCGCGCTGACTGCCAAGAAACTTGGATATAAAGTTGGCGTTGTGGACAGATGCTCTGTATTACATCATAACTCATTGACCGTAAAGCGCGGTGTGGCGGGTATAGATATACCTACATATTGCAGAAACGCGGAGGCTGGTATGTATAAGTTCTTTCAGAAGACTGGACTGTACAACGAGTATATGAACCTGAGAAAAGAAAGTGAAGCATATGAATACAAGAACTGAAAATCAACTTGAGTTTGACTTCGTGCAGCCAGAGAAATATAACTTTGATCCAAGTGTATGCTACACGACAACTGGATCTCCTGTATTGCCACAATGGAACTATTATCCAAGCGTAATATTTCGCAATGAAGAAAAAACAGTTGGAAAGCTGGATTGGTCCGATGGTACCATGAAGTTTACTGGCGACGCGGACGAAAGTGCACAGCTATTCTTTGATCACATAATAAAGATATACGTTCAATCTAAACTGCCTTTTGCAAGCTGATTATGTATAAATACACTTGGATACTCAACACATACAAAAGTCTGCCATACTTGAAGTTGGCGGTTGAGTCTATTCGTGAAAACGCTTTCTATAAGAATCAACCGATCATTGTATATACAGAGAATGATATTGAAACGCGAGATTGGTTATTACAGCAGAATGATATAGAATGCGTTTATGAAGAAAACGCCAAGCCAAAAGGTATAGGAGGTGGCGTAAATGAAGCAATCAAGCGTGTGCGAACAGAGTTCTTCAGTCTTATACACAGTGATATGTATATCAGCCGCCACTATGATAAACCGTTATTAGACACAGTGTCTGCTACAGAAAAGCCTATGGTTGCTTGCTCTTGGAGATGCGAACCAAACATATTCAACAATGTTGATAGAGTAGGAACAACCTTTGCACCACCAAATGCACAAGAAGGATTTGGTGTGTATCATCACGACTTCAAGAAACTTGAGTTTTTGGAATGGGTTGATGACTTTGTAAAACAATCAAATCCGCTTAGTTTTAGAAAGGTAGAAGGCGTATCATATATGATGCGAACCAAGTATTTCATAAATAATGATCCACGA
>SXGQ01138399.1_pt1 | contig 16814 bp, 11 predicted proteins | sample 3178371 | NCBI WGS metagenome assembly SXGQ01 (sample SAMN11356859, study PRJNA531348) | freshwater metagenome | isolation source: freshwater sample F1-20 | place: China: Fuxian Lake, Yuxi | collected 2017-12-25
ACAGAGGTGGCGGTGGATTTGCACAGCAGCCGCGGGTGGGCTTGTCAGCGGGCGGCCGCCGCACGTTTTAGGGGAGCTTGCCCCCTCACCCCCGAACCCTCGCCCCCTGCGGGGGCGAGGGGAGCATTTTGTGTTTTTGTTGCAGTGTAAATCGCACCGGCACCCCTCGCCCGTGAAAGGGGAGAGGGGACGGGGGTGAGGGGTACAACACCCTGCTGCAGCCCTCCCCGTAGCTCGGGCTTTCCAGCCCGAGATCTGCCCCGCAAAAGCCGAGCGTGAGGCGCGTTTTTGAACCACAGAGAGCACAGAGGCCACAGAGGTGGCGGTGGATTTGCACAGCAGCAGCGGGTGGGCTTGTCAGCGGGCGGCCGCCGCACGTTTTAGGGGAGCTTACCCCCTCACCCCCGACCCCTCGCCCCCGGGCAGGGGCGAGGGGAGCATTTTGTGTTTTTGCGGTGTAAATCACAACTGGCACCCCTCGCCCCTGAAAGGGGTGCGGGGGCCAAACAACCCGAAATTCCCACATACAGACGGTCAAAAAACCACAGTACCGGGCTCGGGCTGGAAAGCCCGAGCGACAGAGAAAACCACACGCTGCCTCGTACCCCGCCGCTGCACTCAACATACGCTCCGCCAAAACAGCGAGTCTGCCCAATCTGGTCAATCTGGGCAGCTCACAGGCAGCCTGCCCGACAGCGGTACTCCGGCAGGAACCGCCGATGCACCCCGCACAACATCGCCGAATCCAGCCCCGCACCGGTCACTTCTGCCTGGATACCAGGGAAGTGCTGTTGACCGAAATCGTCGAATCCACGAAATTCGAAAATACCTCTCAAGTTTCAGGCCATGCCGTCTCAGCGGCGTCCTCAATGGCCTGCTTCTCGTCTCCTGGTTCTCCTCCCCCACCTGGTTCTCTCCCCTCTCAGCAGGTGCTGTCGTGAAACATTTTCTCGCCGTGCTTCTGGTGGCTGCCGCTTTCGGCATCCTGCCACGCTGCTGCTCAGCACAGTACATGTATCCGCAGATGTTCCAGACACAGCCTGTGTACGGACAACAGCCTGTGTACCGGCAACCGCAGCCCATGTATCAGCCGCGGCTCACTTCCATGACGGTATTCCAGGATGGCGGAGTTCCGATTCCGGCTGATCCGGGCAATCCCGTCGCCAACCCGACCAACACTCCGGCCCCGCAGGCCGATCCGGCTGTCTCAGCCCCCATCGCACCCGCCGATACCGGCGTCGTGATGCCGTTCACTGAAAGCACCGGCGAAGCCTGCTGCGGAGCTCCTGCTGTGACTCCAATGTTTCAGGAAGGTCAGACCTGGAATGCCTTTTCTCCGCCACTGAATGGTGACCCCTTCCTGAACACTGCTCCCATGCAGTCTCCCGCACAGCCCAATGTTCCGCCAGGCACGTACAGCTACGGCGCCAATGCTCCGGCCCCCTACCGCTTCGGCTGGCAAAACTCCATCGATCTCTCCTGGCTGCCCTCCGCCGAACTGTCCACTCCGACCGTCAGCGAGCTGGGAATCTTCGGCCTGAACTACAAGATGTCACATACCGCGCAACTTCCGACCAGCTGGATCTTCCGCTGGACCAATCAGTTCAATTACCGCAACCTGACCGGTGGCGGATCGCTCGACCTGCCTTCCAGTCTGTTCCGCGTCGGTATCGATCTGGAGTGGGAAACCCCGGCGTCGGCTCCTGTCGGCCTGAGCCTCGGTATCAACCCCTCGATCAACACCGACTTCGCCGGCAACGTCTGGGGTGACGGCTTCCAGCTCGATGGTCGCGGTATGTTGCTGTTCCGCATGGATCAGTACTGGATGCTGGGCCTGGGAGCTCTGTACTGGGATCGAGTAGAAGATCGGGTGCTGCCATATGGCGGACTGATCTATCGGGATGATTACTGGGAATGGCAGCTGACCTACCCGGAAGCTCAGGTCAGCCTGTTTCTGGGCAATGAAGCCTACTGGTCGAAATGGATTTACTTCCGCGCTGAATACCACGTGGAAGCCTATGGGATTGAACGCACGGTGGCCGGCGTGGCACAGGAAAACCAGATTGAGATTTCTGACTACCGTCTGGTGGGCGGCTTCCGCATGGACACCGGTCTGTACAGTTGGTTTTTGGAAGGTGGTTATGTCATGGACCGCAATTTGGTCTTTGCCACCGGACAGCAGGACCTGAAAATTGGTGACGGCTTTATTGGACAGATCGGTCTGCGTTACTGAACCGTCTGATATTCAGAGTGGAACCCGCTGTCATGTCGCAAGTTCTTGCTGTGATCCTTGCCGCCGGCAAAAGCACTCGGATGAAATCCGACATTCCGAAAGTGCTGCATCCGATCTGTGGTCGGCCGATGATTGAATACGTGCTGGATGCGGCTCGGGCTGCCGGTGCGGATCGCCTCGTGGTGATTGTCGGCCATCGTGCAGATCTGGTGAAGGCGGCACTGCAGCACCATCCGGATGTGGAGTTTGCTGAGCAGACCGAGCAGAAGGGGACGGGACATGCAGTGATGATGGCGGCTGACGCACTGGCCAGTCACAGCGGTGCCACGCTGATTCTGGCCGGCGACACTCCGCTGCTGCAGGGCAGTTCGCTGAAATCGCTGCTGGACACCCGCGAAACAACTCAGGCCGCCTGTGTGATCGGCACTGCGGAAACTCAGAACAACGAGGGCCTGGGACGCATCGTCCGCAGCTCCGACGGGCGTTTTGAACGGATTGTCGAACAGAAGGACGCCACGCCGGAACAGCGCAGGATCACCGAAATCAACACCGGCTGTTACGCCTTCAGTACCCCACTGCTGCTGCAGTCACTGCAGCAGTTGCGCCCCAACAACAGCCAGTCTGAATACTATCTGACGGACTGCCCGCGGATCCTGATGGATGGCGGACAAACCGTGGACGCCTGCTGCAGCCTGACCCTCGAAGAGGCTCTGGGAGTCAACACGCGAGTCCAGCTGGCGGATGCCCGCGCCAGCATCCAGAAATCCATTCTGCAGGACCTGATGCTGCAGGGTGTCACGATCGAGGACCCGGCACAGACAGCGATTGATTTCGGAGTCCGGATTGGTCGCGACACCGTCATTCGCCCGTTCACTGTCATCGAACGCGACACGGTCATCGACGATCAGTGCACCATCGGCCCGCTGCAGCACCTGCCCGCCGGCAGCGTCATTCGCAAAACCGGCTGAGCCCCCCTGAAGCAGATCGCCTGATGGGTCTTATATGACCCATGGGACCTATGGGACCTGTGAACATGCAGCGCGGCCCATGGAATCCCCGGCACTGCGCTCGGGCTGGAAAGCCCGAGCTGCGGAAAGAGCCACCCGCGGACTGCCGTCCGCGGCTCGCCATACTTCCCACTGACAACTGATCACTGACCACCAACAACCGCCTGCATCAGCCCTCGCATGTAGCCCCAGGCGAACAATCGCCCCAGCATCGTGTAGCCCGGTTCGCCGTCATCCTCACCCAGCAGCTGCGGAACGTGATCCGGTCGCATCGCTCCCGCAAATCCAATCTCCTGATAGGCTCGCATCGCCGCCGCCATGTCCGTCGGACCGTTGTCATGAAATGTTTCGGCGAAATCCTGTGGCGTCCCCCGGACATCCCGGAAATGCACATAACGGATCCACGGTCCCAGTCGGCGAATCGTCGCTGGGATATCAACATTCATCGACGCAAACGATCCCTGGCAGAAACAGATCGCATTGCTGGGGCTTGGCGCCAGCTGCACCAGCCGCTCGAAGGATTCCACACTGTGCATGATCCGCGGCTTGCCCAGCAGCGAAGACAGCGGCGGATCATCCGGATGCATCGCCAGCACCACTCCGCACTGTTCCGCCACCGGCAGCAGCTGATTCAGCAGTCGCTCCAGCTGCTGCCACAGATCGTCGGGCGTCAGTCGCCGTGCGGCCTCTTCAGCCTGCGGATCGGTCGGGCGATACCCCAGCAGCACAGCCTGTTCCACATCGGCCAGCCGAAACGCCGTCACCTTCGCAGCACCTCGTTCCGGAGCATCCAGCACTGTCCGGCACCAGTCCGTTCCCGCCATGAAGTTGTAACACAGCAGTCGAATATCCTGATCAGCCATCTGCCGAATCAGGTCCTGCAGAGCACGCACCTCGGTGCCGTCATCGCGTCCCAGCTTGATGTTTTCAATCGGCAGATAACCTTCGACCACCGTACACTTCATGCCGAATGACTCTATCCGCCGGCAGCCCTGCTGCAGCACTTTCGGATCCGGTCCCGGATATCGCTGCACAATGTCCGTCACACCACACTGCGCCGCCAGCTGCAGGTTCTGATCAGATAAAGGAGTCAGTACAGAAGCGAGACGCATAAATCATCCACCCACGAATCGGATTCGGAGCACACTCCACTGTTGTACCGGCACACTCTTGCGAATTCCCCGACAACTGACAACTCAGCCATCCCCGGGGTTATGGATTTTCGGGACTGCCGCAGTCGCCGGCAGTGAATGGCGGACATTCCGCCCAAAACCGCCTAACATACGGTATCTGCCGCTGCACTTTCTTTCAGGAACCCCGTCCATGTCTTCTCTGCTGTTGCTTCTGTCACTGCTGCTGCCCGCTGATCCACCGGCATGGCCCGGATTTCTTGGCGCCGGGGCCACTGCCATCGAACCCGCCTCCATTCCGCTCAACTGGTCACCCACTCAGAATGTTGCCTGGGATGCGTCGCTGCCGGGACACGGTCAGTCCAGTCCCGTCATCTGGAACGACCGCGCCTTCGTCACTACAGTCGAAGGTGACAACAAGGAAATCTGCCACACTCTCTGCATCGCTCTCTCCGACGGAAAGATTCTCTGGGATCACAGGCACCAGTCCACCGCTCCGGATCCGAACAGCGTGTACATCAGTCGCGCTGCTCCCACACCCGTCGTCGATGCCCGGCATGTCTTCGCTTTCTTCGAATCCGGTGACCTCGTCGCGCTCACTCACGACGGACAGCACGTCTGGACAACCTCGCTGTCGAAACTGTACGCCAGATTCACCAACAAGTTCGGACTCAGCAGCTCGCCCGTTCAGACCGCCGACTCCGTCATCATCCTCGTCGACGATGAAGGTCCGTCCTACCTGGTGGCCCTGTCCAAAACCGACGGCAGCGTGCTTTGGAAAACGGATCGCACCAGCCGGACCAGCTGGAGCAGTCCGGCACTGCTGACACTGGCCGGACAGCCGCAGGTCATCGTCAGCTCAGCCGGTTCCGTCGATGCCTTCGATCCCGCCACCGGCAAACTGCTCTGGACTTACTCCGACATCGGCGGCAACACCGGCACCACACCGCTGCCGGCCGGCCCCGATGCCTTCTTCGTGGCTGCCTCCCCAGGCCGCACCGGAGAAAACTCAGAAGGTGCCAAAAAATCCAATGCCCTGATCCGCGTCTCCCGGGATGGCGACTCATGGAAAATCGAAAAGCCGTGGATGTCCGCCGAAGCCACTCCCTCCTGGGCCTCACCCTTCCAGCACCAGGGTTATGCCTATTGGGTGAATCGTGTGGGAGTTGTGTACTGCATCGATGTGGCGACCGGCGAACAAAAATATGCCCAGCGCACAAAACAGTCCTGCTGGGCGACTCCTGTCGCCATCGGCGACCGCATCTATTTCTTTGGCAAGGAAGGCACCACCACAGTGCTGGCCGCCGGACCGGAATTCAAGCAGCTGGCCGTCAATGAACTGTGGCCGGCCGATGCACCCCCGTCAGACAACGGTGCCCCCAAAACGGATGAGACCAGTACGGAACGCAAACAGGCCAATGCCATGTTCTCCGGTCCCACGCAGTACGCCGCCGCCGCCGTCAGCGGCAGCCTGCTGATTCGCGTCGGCAGCCATGTGTTCTGCATCCGGGATACCGCCGCAAAATCCCCGTAGCCACTCGCTTATGCGGACGCTGTCTCAAAAACTCCAATTCCTCCCCTCGCCCCCGTGAAACGGGGGAGAGGGGTCGGGTGTGAGGGGGCATTCCGGACCCCATGGGAGGGCGAGGCTCCTGCCGAGCCCCCCTGAGTCCTCAACCGTACTGCGGCTCAGCAGGAGCTTCGCACTCCCGTTATGGCCCACAACTCGAAACAATCCGGACTTCGCGGGCGACTTCTGAAATCAACGTCACTTTCCTCCGATCAACTGCTTTACAAACGGCACAATGTCCGCTTCGTAAGTGAAGGCTTCTTCGCGACCTTCCTGCAGCAGACTTTCATCAAATCGCTTCGCCAGTTTTCCGTCCTTGCCAAATACGTAAACGGCCGGGATGGAGGACAACTCCTGCTCAGCAAAAAATTTGTCCGACTCGTCAGTGCACAGAATGTTGACGAACTGTGCCTGCTGCTTTTTCAGAAAGGCTTCAACCCTCGGCCGGTAAAAATCCGCCGGCTTGTTTTTGATCCCCACATAGTCGACATTCAAACTGATGCACACGACCTGCTCAGGATACGATTTGTGCAGCCTGACCAGACCTGGAAATTCCTGCATGCACGGAGCACAGGATGTGGACCACACATCGACCACCACGATTTTTCCCTGATGCTTTGCCACCAGAGCCGTGATGTCCTTCCAGGTACCCGGCTGAAGCTCAACCGCGGCCGCAGTGGACGGTTGGGGCGCAGGCTTTTCGTCCCCGGCAACCGCCGACACGGTCAGACCACAGGACAGCAGAACAGCGGAACACAGCAGAGCACGGACAGCAGTCATTCGGACAGGCTCCTTGAAGCGGGCGGGTGAGACAGCAGAGCAGGGCAGGGGGAACACGGCTGAATTCTTACGGTTCGGCTTAAGGCATTCCAGCGGTTTCCGGACCTGGGTCGCTCGGAAAGCCGGAAATCCCGGCAACTGTGCAGCATTTCCCGATGGAAAAATCCGTGGACAGTGATTCTGATGTATTCCCCGCTGCCCTGCTTTGCCGTAGGATTCCCGGTCTCGGATCCAAAACGGTGCTGGGTGTACAGAGGCGGACCATGGGTGAATTCGACGATCAACTGCAGAAGGCAATTCAGCGAGGCCAGCTGACTCGTGCTGCCGGCGTCGGCGCGGCCGCCGATGATACAGCCACGGAAGAGCAGTTCCGCCAGAAGCACGCTCAGCTGCGAAACGAGCTGTCCGATTACATCGAAACGCGGCTGCGTACGCTGTGTGATCACTTTCCGGGATTTGAATTTCAGACAGTCGTTAACGAAAAGGGCTGGGGCGCCCGCATTTTTCGGGACGACATGCGGCTGGGTCGCGGCACCGCCCGCAATGAGTACAGCCGCCTGGAAATCCTCGTCCGCCCCTTCTCAGATGTCTGCATTCTGGAAGTGGCCACCAAAGGCACCATTCGCAATCGCGAAAGCCTGAATCGTTCCCGACACGAATTTCTGCGCGAAGCCACCGTTGAATCGCTCCGACGTTCCGTCGACAGCACGGTGCTGGAATTTGCCGAACAGTACTCGGCACACGCCTGAGCTCACAGCCACTGCACAGTCATCGCCGCCACGCAGGCCAACGGCAACACTCCCCAACCGCGGAACACAGGTCCGATCAGCGGCCCGATGTTCCGATCATTCGCACAGGGTTTTCCGGCGTGCCGGCTTCAATGCGGAAGAACTGCACATCATCAAGGTGCACCTCCGCCTGCGTCAGAACACTGGCACACAGCTGAAACTCACGCCCCCGGCGGATCGGCCGAATCATTTCAAATTCCTGCCAGTCCGATGTCAGTTCCTGCTTCAGGCCATGCTCCGGCCCCAGCTCCGTATCGTACAGCAGCAGCGGACGCCGTGATCCCGAGGCGACTGCAGATCCTCGACGCACTCGCCCGCGCACAATCACAATATCACCCGCCGAAACAGGAAACGCCGGCGAAGTCAGCACCAGCGGCACTACATCATCACGCACAGTCGAACGTCCTGTGGGATCCGCCGGCCAGGCGGCCAGCCGCAGCACCCGACCACCAGCCCCCGCCGGAATCACATCGGTCGTTGTTGAAAACAGCGTCTTGTCAGCCGCCGCCCGCTCCCAGCCATCCCGCTGCAGACTGCCCGCATCGTCAAATGTCGCCGACCACCGCAGATGATCTTCCAGCCGAGATCGCTCAGACTGCACCCGATTCATCAGCCGCCAGTGATCCGGCAAAGTCGCAAAAGCCACAGTGTGCGGTGATGCTGCCGGCGAACAGAGTCCGGCTGTGGCGTCCTTCCAGCACAGAAACTGCAGTTGCCGCAGATTTCGCAGGGCATCGGCAGCCTGCAGCAAAGACTCGTGATGATCGCCCGCACGCAGCTCCTGCTGCATACGCCCCAGCGAACTCTTGATCGCCGTCAGCAGCTTCGCCGTTCCCGACGGCACCGCATGCTCCCGCTGCAGCTGACTGACCGTCTCGCGCACCCGCTCATACTTCAGCGTCGCCAGCTCCGCTGTCACCTCCGCCGCTCGCACCGATAACCCCCGGATCCGCTGCTCCAGCTTCTGAATGATGCTGGTGTCCGATGTCACCACGACCGCAGCACAGCGATCAAAATCCTCAATCCGAATCGCCAGACCTCCCGCTCGCACATCCCGCGGCAGACTGCGAATCCCCGCCGTTGAGACCTGCCACGCCGAAGCCGTCTCAGAAGCGGCCACGGTCATGTTCACTTCACGCTCGTACATCGGACCCGGGACGTACTGCGATGTGTTGTCCCAGTGAGTCGCCAGGATCAGCGTCGCTCCACTGCCCCGGATCACAACCGCATCCGGCCCGCGCGGAGCTTCCAGGCCGGCTACGGTAACACCCGAAGATTCACCACGCAGATTCAGCATTCCCCCGGCACCCGCGCCGCGACCGGCGGCACCCGCCTGACCTGCCGCTGTCCGCACCGCCAGATAACCCTCCCGACGACCTCGCGCCAGAAATGGCTCCAGCAGCGAAATCTCCAGACACGCCAGCTCAATCGCCAAACTGGTCTCACGCGACTGCGGATCGTCTGACTGCAGACTCTTCGTTTTCCAGAACCCCACTCCCCGATAACCGGCCGAGATCGCAGCATACACCTGCTGCAGTATCTGGTCAGGCTCCACCGCCGGCTGTACGCCGTCACCTCGCCACTGCTGCTGCGCAAACGATGGCTCCGCCTGCACCCACGTCCACGGAAATGCCATCTGCCCCGACATGTTCAGCCGGTGCACGAGCAGATTCCGCAACGCACCAAAACCGTCTTCGCGTCCCACCACGTGCCGACCCATGCCCGCCAGATCGATCTCCCGCGAAGCCGCACTCTCCGCACCCGCCAGGTCCGCCGCATGCGGCCGCTGCATCACCCGATCCGCACTCCGTACCTCCCGCGACCACGCCAGCAAATGCGGCAAATCCGCCTGGCCAATCCGAGTTCCCAGGTACCAGCCGGAAATATACGGATACTGCTGATCGAGCGGTGGCAGAGTACTGACCACCTGCCCAAAATCCCCCGCGGCAAATTCCGGATGCGGTGGTGTCGCAAGCACCGCAAAACCCGCTGCTGACAGCTCCTGAGATCGCTCGACTGCCTGCACATCACTCTGCCAGACCGTGTTCACTCCCGCACGACTCAGCCAGTCCACTCCCTCGCCGTGATCCGGCAGCAACCGCAGCACCACCGGCTGCTGATTCAGCAGCAGTGCCCCCAGCTCAACGTCCAGCGGTACATGCACCCGCTCTGCTCCCGTTGATGAATCCAGCGCCGACTGCGGAATCAGATCCAGCTGTGACTGCTGCGGCGCAATCACCGGACCATACTCCGCCAGCCCCAGATCCATCCACAACTCACCCGGCTGCGATTCAGCCATTACCGCCAGCCCGATAATCAAAGGTTCCTGAAACCGGATATCGGCTCGGTTGAGTTCTGCGCGAGTCCTTCGCAGGAGCGATTCCATCGCCTTGCGCGTCACTGCCACTCGCAGTGTCTGAGTTGTTTCGGACTGTTCGAGAGCATCCCCGGGCAGGTACACCACCATCGGACCGCCCGTCCGCGGATCCACCTGACCCGGAATCAGCAGCTGCAGCGCCAGCCGCAGACCGGCCGCCGTGGAATCGGCCGTCAGTGCCGCCTTGAAATCATAGTGCAGCCGCGATGGCTCAAGCCGCGCCGTCAGCAGCACAGGCTCGCTCACCGCACTGGCCGTCAACCGAAAACGCGCTGCCACTTCCGGCTGGTCCTCCGGCTGACTCTGCTGCACTTCTGTTCCCGCACCACGCTGCTCACAACGCCACGACAGCAGCTGCCCCTCGTAGTCCGTCGTCGAAATCACCGCCGCCGGCTCAACATTCGACCCCGACAGCTGCCGAATCAGGGAACCCTCCGTCCGCGACTGCTGCCGCAGACGCTGTGTCAGACTGCCATCATCAACGCCCGACGCCTCGTCATCCACCACAGCAGACGGACTCGCTGCCGTCGGCTCGCCCCCGGCAAACGGCTCGTCCGCCACAGCCTGCACAGACGCCCGGACCAGCACCGGCAGCAGAACCACACACACAACGACAGCGGTTCGCCACGCACGGTACAACGCACCGCTGGCAGATCGCCACAAAACAGGCTTTTTCAGACTGACTGGCTGTCCCACTGTCAACATCCGTGTCTGGCAAAATTCTCAGGGAAAACCCTTCCCTCTGCCGCGGATTCTAGCAAACCACAGCCATCCGGTTCGAGACCATTCCTGACACTCCGCAAACCTGCAGAAAACCGCCAGTTTTCCAGCCTTTTCCGGCTATTCTCAGACGCTTTCACGAATTCCCGGACGGAAGTACCGAGACGTTCAGAATTCGCAACGTCATTTCCCGGTGGTTTTCCCCCGGAAATCTTGCTTTCCGGCAAATCGATTACAGACACTCCACCCCGGCCCTTTTCCCCCCTCGAACACTACGGATAGTTGGACACCTGCGATGGAACATCAGGTTCGCATTGATGCCCCGGAAGATCACCCACTGCCAATTGAAATACTTGAGCTCCAGCGACTGATCGACAGTTGCCCGGCTCCGCATCGCGCCATCCTGTCGGCAGCCTCGCGCAACATCGTCAAATGCCATCGCAGACGATTGCACATCCTGAACCTGTTTCAGGACGCCCTGTCAGACCTCAGGCACCACATACAGCATCTGACTTTCGACCTCGAAGCGACTCGTCGCGAACGCGATGCACTCCGCAAACTGCTGTACGGCGAAGGTGATAACGACCTCGCTCACGGCTGAAACCGGCCCCCTCGCCCCCTGACAGTGGCGAGGGTAGGATTTTGTGTTTGTTGCAGCGTATGCCCGAAAAGATCCTGATCATTGATGGAACAGGTTGTCAGCGATACCCCGCTGCCGGTATCCTGATGATCTGCGTCGAATCCCACCGAGCAGCCGATTTTCCCGCCGGAACCGCTCATGTTGTCATCTCCACAATTCCTCAGACTCGCCACCGCAGTCGTTCTGCTGACTGCGGCACAGGCCGGCGCCGCACCACAGCAGCAGGCTGACCAGTTCACCGCCCTGCAGACGCAGTTCCAGCAACAGCAGCTTCCGGCATTGCAGAAGTTCTGCCTCGACTGCCACTCCACCGCCGCTCAACAGGGTGACCTGGACCTCGAACAATTCCGCTCTGTGGCTGACATTCGCCGCAACCCGGTGCCATGGCAGCGTGCTGTACAACAGTTGGATCAGCAGGAAATGCCCCCGCAGGAAGCTGACCATCAACCGTCGCCCGACGAACGCCGGAACCTGCGTAACTGGATTCAGGCCGTGCTCGATGCCGATGCCCGGGCAAATGCCGGAGATCCTGGACCAGTCGTCCTGCGTAGACTCAATAACGCCGAACTCACCTGGGCCATCCGCGATCTCACCGGACAGGCGCTGTCACCTGCCAGCCAGTTCCCCGTCGACAGCGCCGCCGGGGAAGGTTTCACCAACGTCGGCAATGCCCTCGTTCTTTCGCCGGCACTCATTCAGAAATACCTCGACGCGGCCCGCGATGTCGCAGACCACGCCATGCTGCTGCCAGGCGGCATTCAGTTTTCTGCCTCCACCACATCCCGCGACTGGACCGACGAAAAACTGGCAGCCATCCGCAGCTTCTACGACCGTTACTGCGGCAGTAACGGTGGCACATCCGTCAATCTCCAGGGGATCCAGTTCGAAACCAACGGTGGCGGACGGCTGCCCCTGGAAAAATACCTGCAGGCACTGCTGGAACATCGCGACGCACTGCTGCAGGGCACCGTCGAACTCCGGCAGATTGCCGAATCCAGCAAACTCAGCCCCCGCTACCTCGAAATACTCTGGCGCGCACTGCAGGACAAAACACCGTCGCTGCTGCTGGACCGCGTGCGGCAGGAATTTGCCTCAGCACAGCCGGCAGAGGCCCCCGAGATGACTCGCAGAATCGCTGCGTGGCAGCAGACACTCTGGCGTTTCACCACCATCGGACACATCGGAAAACGTGACGGACCCAAAGCCTGGCAGATTCCCTCGGACCCGCTGGATGTCCGACAGGAAGTTCGCCTGCCCATCCCGACCGGCACAGAAACCGTGCGCTTCTGGCTGGCAGCCGCCGATGCCGGTGACGGACACGAACATGACGTGGCTGTCTGGTCCAACCCGCGCTTCACCGCTCCCGGACAACCCGATCTGCTGCTGCGCGATGTTCGCCGAGCTGCCGCCGAACTGTATCATTACCGCGATAAAGTGGTTCAGACCACTGCCGCCAGCCTCAGGGCCGCAGCCAGCGTCGCGGCTCAGCCCGAACAGGAGCTCACCCCCGAACGCCTGACCGCCCTGGGCACAGAATACCAGGTCGATCCACCCGTACTCGCCTCATGGCTCAGCCTGCTCGGTATCGGTACCGGTGAAGCTGTCATCTCCGGACATCTCAAGTCACGGCTCGAACGAGCTGAGAGCTATGACTTTGTCAAAGGCTGGACGGCCGCCGAAGCACTCAGCGTCATTGCCAACTCCTCCGATCAGCTCGTTCGCGTTCCCGGAGACGCTCGCGGACACGGCGTCTGTGTGCACCCTTCACCCTCCATCCGCGCCGTCACCGGCTGGCAAAGCCCCGCAACAGCCATAGTCACGGTCCGCGGTCGGGTGCAGCGAGCCCACCTGGCCTGCGGCAATGGCGTGGCCTGGATTGTCGAACTGCGACGCGGCAGTACCCGCCAGAGACTGGCTGAAGGTACCGCCGACGGGGCCGCGGAAATGCTGTTCGGCCCCATCGAAAACCTGTCCGTCCGCAAAGGCGACGTCATCGCGCTCAGTGTCGGACCCCGGGATAACAATCACGGCTGCGATCTCACCGCAGTCGACCTGACCATCACAGCGGAAAACAGCGAATGGGACCTGGGCAAGGATGTCTCACCCGATATCCTGGCCGGTAATCCGCACCCGGATCGTTTGGGTAACAACGGTGTCTGGCACTTTTACGGTGAACCGGACTCCGGGATCGTCGCCGACACCGTCATTCCTGCCGACTCGCTGCTGGACCAGTGGCGCCGGGCGGAACTGCCTGCAGACCGTGAAAAACTGGCCGAACAACTGCAGCAGCTGCTGGCCGGACCAGCAACAGCCGTGCCGCCGGATTCCCCCGATGCCCGGCTGCGACAGCAGCTGACAGCACTCAACGGACCGCTCCTCGCCACTGTGCGACGCGAAATCCTGTCGCGCCCCGCCACAGTCGCTGACCCCGTCACCGACTCGGCCATCGGACCCGACCCGCAGCTGTTCGGCCGACTGCCCGATGGCAACCCCATCGCGGCCGCAGATCTCTGCGTCGAGGCGCCGTCCATCATCGAAATTCAGGTGCCCGCAGACCTGGTGGCCGGCAGCGAGTTTGTAGCGACAGCCGGCTTGCAGCTCCCCGCCGGTGCCGAAGGCAGCGTGCAGATGCAGGTGCTGACAGAACCACCCGCCAGCCTCACTGCACCAGCAGCCGCCAACGCCACTCCAGCCGGCGGCAAAGCCCGCTGGTCCGACGGTGACGCACAGGTCCGCTTTGATCGACCCATCCTCGTACAGCCCGACAGCCAGGCTCGTACTCGCCTGCTGCAGGACTTCGACACGTTTCGACAGCTGTTTCCCGCAGCACTCTGCTACCACCGCATTGTCCCGGTGGATGAAGTCGTCACACTCACGCTGTACTACCGCGAAGATGACCACCTGAGACGACTGATGCTGTCGCCCGAAGAAACGGCGGAGCTGGATCGGCTGTGGTCCGATATGCATTTCGTCAGCCGTTCCGCACTGGCTCTTGTCGATGCCTTCGAACAGCTCTGGCAGGTCGCCACGCAGGATGCCGACCCCAGCGCCTTCACACCCATGCGCGAAGGCATCCTGAAAAACGCCGAACTGTTCCGCGAACAGCAGCGTCTTGCCGAACCCATCCAGCTGCAGGCTGTTCTGGAAATCGCCGATCGCGCATGGCGCCGCACCCTGAATGACACGGAAAAACAACAGCTCAACAGCCTTTACCAGCAGCTCCGCAGTGAAGGACTGGAACACGAAGCAGCTGTCCGCAAGCTGCTGGTGCGAGTCCTGGTGTCGCCCGCTTTCCTGTTCCGCACCGAACAGGTCCGCGCAGGGTCCAAACCAGTCCCGGTCACAGCCTCCGAACTGGCCTCACGACTCAGCTTCTTCCTTTGGTCGTCACTGCCCGATCAGACGCTGCGCGCCGCCGCGGACTCCGGTAACCTGCTGCAGGATCGCGAGCTGCAGACGCAGTTGCAGCGCATGCTGGCCGATCCCCGCATCCGCCGGATGGCCGTCGAATTCGGCTGCCAGTGGCTGCATATTCGTGACTTCGATCAGCTGGACGAAAAAAGCCAGCAGCATTATCCCGAATTCACCGAACTCCGCAGCGATATGTACGAAGAGTCCATCCTGTTCCTCGAAGACCTGATCCGCAATGACCGCTCGGTGCTCAGCCTGCTGGATGCGGATCACACGTGGGTCAACGGGCGACTGGCAAAGTTCTATGGAATTGAGGGTGTTGAGGGCGAGCAGTTCCGTCGAGTGGACGGGCTGCGAGCACGTTCGCGAGGCGGCATACTCGCCATGGCCAGCACACTCGCCAAACAGTCCGGAGCTTCCCGCACCAGCCCCATTCTCCGCGGCAACTGGGTCTCCGAATTTCTGCTCGGTGATCGCCTGCCAAAGCCACCCAAAGGCGTCCCCGTACTGCCGGAAGTGGCACCTGAAAATGTCACGGAGCGTCAGCTGATTGAACTGCACAGCTCTGACCCCGCCTGTGCTCGCTGCCACCAGCGAATCGACCCGTTCGGATTTGCACTTGAAAGCTTCGACACCATTGGCAGACTGCGTGATCGCGACGCCCATGGCCTGCAGATCAATACCGGTGCCGTGCTGCCCGACGGCACCCCGATCGAAGGGCTTGACGGCCTGCGACAATATTTGCTGCAAAATCGACGCCGCGACTTCCTCCGCACCTTCTGTCGTCGACTGCTGGGATATGCACTGGGACGCAGTACTCAACTGTCCGACGAACCACTGCTGGACGAAATGCTGCAGCAGCTGGAGCGTCGTGAATTTCGCATCAGCGCCGCACTGGAAACCATCGTCCTCAGCCCGCAGTTTCGCATGATCCGCGGAGCCGAACAGCAGCTGGCAGTCCAGGAAGACTGAACCCCGCCTGCATTCCGCGTTCATGGCACCCCTCGCCCCTGTATGGGGTGTGGGGACGGGGGTGAGGGGCGTCACACTCCCTCGCTCCAAACCTTCAGGCATGCGGCAGCCTGCACAGCACAGCTCCTCAACTCAGCGTACTCTGTGCCTCGATGGTGAAATAAAACTCCACACGGAAGCATCGATGCGGCAGAGCCCGCTTGCAGGCCACCTCGCACACTCAACGTCAGCAACCCTATTGAGGCTTCGTTTCGATACCCGGCGCTTTCAGTTCAGCCGCCAGAAACGCGACCGCTCGCTGGATCGCCTGCTGATTCATAGCCGCCTGAATATGACCGGCACCCTCAATTCGATAAACCTCAGATCTCACCCCCGCACCACGCAGTGCCGTGTGACAGGTCATGCTCCAGATCAGCGGAACCAGCTTGTCATCCGTCCCGTTGAAGAAGAAAAATGGCGGATCCTTTTCGTCCACAAAGGCCGTCGGCGAAGCCGCTTCAAATTTCTCAGGCACCGCCTTCTGATCACCACCCATCCAGTACTCAGCCCACTTGCCGCCATCCGGCATCAGCCGAAACTCAGTCGGTGCACCGCCTGCGACGACGGCCTGCAGACGAGTATCCAGTTTTTCGGGATCTTCTTCGGCCGCTTTCCCGGTTGTGCCCAGCAGAGCCGCCAGATGACCGCCCGCAGAATATCCAATCGCACCCAGTCGCGCTGCGTCCACCCGATACTCCGTCGCATTCCGACGCACCCACCGCACCGCCGTACGACAGTCGTCGATCTGCGCCGGAAATTTGTGATCCGGAGCCAGTCGGTAGTCGATCGCAAAACACGCCATGCCGCGTTTCGCCAGCGAATCGGCATAGCCCCGCAGCTGCTTGCGATTACCCGATCGCCATGCCCCACCGTGAATCACAATCACCGCCGGAACAGGACCCTCCAGCTCCGGCAGGAAAACATCCAGCAGCAGCTCGCGATCACCCACCCGGCCGTACACCACGTCCTCACGCAGCCGCACCGAAAACTCAGGCGGCTCCGAAACCACAGCAGTCGGCTCTCCAGGCTTCTCGTCACCACAAACAACACCCACAAACGTCAGCAGACTCAGACTTGCCATCAGCAAACAAAGACGACTCATCACTGCCGCTCCCCAACCCAATCAGCCTGCGTTAAAGAACTTTGC
>SXGQ01203656.1_pt1 | contig 16810 bp, 8 predicted proteins | sample 3178371 | NCBI WGS metagenome assembly SXGQ01 (sample SAMN11356859, study PRJNA531348) | freshwater metagenome | isolation source: freshwater sample F1-20 | place: China: Fuxian Lake, Yuxi | collected 2017-12-25
TGGCGGTGGAAATAGTTTTGAAACTGTAGAAGATATAGATTTTTCAACTCAATATAATTCACAAGGGTTTGTCAATAGAACAAAAATACCAATATTTGATAGTGGAAATAAAATAACTAGCTACGTCATTACTAAACAAGAAGTGGTTGTAAATGGATCAACTAAAGTTTTTAAAAAAGTAATTAACACTTATGATGTCGTCCCATTTTTTAATTTTTTTCTACCTGAAAAAAACGTTTTATCTATTACTTCTATAATTCAAAAAGATGGTACTACATATCCTAGCATCCCATCTTATTCAGATTTTGTTAATTCAAAAGATAAATGGTATGAGGTCGACTCTTTAGCTGAAGATAGTATTTTTATTGAAGATTTTACTAAACCAATAGATAATGCTGGAATAAAAGTAGGTAAATATATTAAAACTCAAAATAGATTTATAACTGAATATACTCCTGAAGGTTTTTTAAAGGTTCAATTTGGTGGGGGAACAACAACACCCGAAGAACAATTAATTAATTTTACAAATTCAGGTATTAAATTAAATATAAATGATTACCAAAATAATATAGGATTAGGATTAACTGTGAAACCTAATACAACTTTATTTGTACAATATAGAGTTGGTGGGGGGTTATCAACTAATGTTGGAGTAGGAGTAATTAATCAAATAGGGAATATTGATTTATCTATTAACGGGCCTTCACAATCAATAAACACTAATGTTTCACAATCTTTATCAATTACTAATGTTACTGCGGCGATAGGTGGATCTGACCCACCAAATACTGAAGAAGTTAGAAACATGGTCACTTTTAATTTTTCGGCTCAAAAAAGAGCTGTTACAATTAACGATTACAAATCTATAATTGACACTATGCCTGGAAAATTTGGGTCACCTGCAAAAGTGGCTATAACCGAAAGCGATAATAAAATTATTATCCAAATACTTTCTTATGATGATAATAATAAACTAACTCAAGTTTCATCTAATAATTTAAAAAACAACTTAGCAACATATCTTTCTAATTATAGAATGATAAACGATTATATATCTATTGATGTAGCTAAAGTGATTGATCTTGAATTTGAGATATATGTAGTTATAGAGTCAGATAGAAATCAAGGACAAATTATCATTGAGATAATTAACTCAATACAAAATTTTATGTCACCTAAAAACAGAGAGTTAGGTCAAAATATTAATGTTTCCGAAATAAGAAAATTAATTCAAAATGTTGCGGGAGTTTCAAGTTTATCTGAAATAAAAATATTTAATAAAGTTGGTGGAGAATACTCGTCCTCAGAAACATCTCAAAGATATTTAAATAAAGAAACGAGAGAAATTGAATTAATTGATGATGTTATATTTGCAGAACCTAATCAAATATATCAAATAAGGTTAGATAATAAAGATATTAAGGTACGTATCAAAAACTTAAAAACTGTTGATTTTAGATAACATAGTTTATTTTAAAATAGTATAGATTATATTTAAAAATAAAGAACATAAGTATTTATTTTTAAATGAATAATGGGTAAAAGTTATAGAATACGTTCCACACCTGGAATAGATAAAAACATAAGAGTACAGATAGATCAAGACTTTGATTTTTTAGAAATACTATCTTTAAAATTAAGAAATGAAGATGTGTATACTAGATTTTGTGCTGATTATGGTGTAGTTGCTGGCCGTGTAGTAGCTAACGGAGGTTTTGGTATACCAAACGTTAATGTATCTATTTTTGTTCCATTATCAGTTGAAGATGAATCTGATATTGTTATATCAACACTATATCCATATAAGGATGTTACAACAAAAAATGAGGACGGATATAGGTATAACTTACTACCATATAAAAAGGAGTACGGGGGACATTCCCCCACAGGAACATTTCCAGATAGAGAAGATATTTTAACAAGAAAAGAAGTTTTAGAAGTTTATAAAAAATATTATAAATTTACTGTCAAGACAAACAATAGCGGTGATTTTATGATTATAGGAGTTCCTTTAGGAATGCAAAAAATTATATTAGATCTTGATTTATCCAATATAGGTACGTTTTCATTAAGACCAACTGATTTAATAAGAATGGGGTTAGGTACTGAATCACAATTCGATGGAGAACAATTTAAAACTTCTGTAGATTTAGACTCATTACCTCAAATATTGCATTTACGAAGTGAGATAGAGGTCGAATCTTTTTGGGGTGAAAAAGAAATTTGTAATATTGGGATTAGTAGAATAGACTTTGATTTAAGAGATTTTGGTGGCATAGACATTAAACCACAAGCAATATTTTTGGGATCTTTGTTTTCTACAGACGATAAAGATTTTTTAAAAACTAATTGTAAACCAAAATTTGATAGTGGTAACCTTTGCGATCTTGTAACAGGAGAAGGGACAATATTTGCTGTTAGACAAACAATAGATACTGATAGCGATGGAAGACCAATTCTTGAGCAATATATTTTACCACAAGGGGGTAAAATAATTGATTCAGATGGTGTTTGGATGGTAGAAATACCAATGAATTTAGAATATATGACAACAAACGAATTTGGTGAAATGGTAATTTCAAATGACCCAAATATAGGTATACCGACAAAAGGTAAATATCGTTTTAGGGTTAGGTATCAAAATGAAGATGGTATTAAAAACCCAATATATCGAGCAGACTATTTAGTTCCAAACATTAAAGAATGGGGTTGGACTGACAGTATTACTCCTCCACCTTCACAACTTTCGCCATCATCGGCTAACGATAAAACATATCAACAATTAAACTCATATGGATTTGGTATAAGTTGGGAAGATTATGGAGACCCTAATACTACTATTGGTCTAAATATGATAAATGAGGCAATAGATGCCAAAGATAGGTTTTATGAATTTAACTTTAATAAAGTTTACACTATCTCTATGTTTTTGGATAGGTGGAAATGGGGGTTTAATAGATCCCAACATTTAGGAATAAAAGAAATTACTGATAGATCTTGTACGACAACAACAAATAGATTCCCAACTAATGATGGGGTTAGAAATTTTGATTTTTTATATTTTATTTTTAGTGTTTTACTAACAATATTGACCCCCGTTGTCATAATTCTATTAATTATTGCCCATGTATTAGCATTAATATATCCAATAGTTAGGACAATAGTAAATTTTGTAATAAATGTTGTAACAAAATTATATCCAATACTTTGTGACATTGGTCACGTAAAATTATTAGGATGGTATCCATTTAAAGGTTTAAAAAAATACTGTAATAAAAAACCACCTGAAGGATTGCCTTCAGAGAATCCATTTATGAGATTACCTATACCTATGATGTCTTTTCCTGATTGTGAGGCTTGTGATTGTCAAACTGAACCATTAGAGGAAGTAGAGTCCCCAACTTCGGCATCATTGAATCAACAAATGAGTGTCGCTAATTTAAGTATTTTGGCTGATATAAATAGTTTTGAATCTTATAATACCTTGGGATATAATAGGATTCCTCAAAATTCATTGGCCGCTTTAGATAACGACACAATAAACGATAAGTGGAAAACTTTATTTTCTGGATCATATCTTAAAGTTTTTGCATATAAAAATTTATTTAAAGTACCATTAATAACTTTTGATACCTTTGGGTTTGTAAATCCAAATAGTGGTAATAACATATTTATTGGGTCTGACGTTACTTTATCACAATCAATGAATTTAGCAAATTTAAGGAGCCGTTATTTTAGTCAAGATAATATAATAAAGACAACTATCAGTAATGTAGGATCTAACCCAAGCGATCCATTTACGGATTCAATTTTAATTTTATTATGTGACCCTGATGTTATAAATAGTTTGCCGGCAAAAAGTTTATTAACATTTAATGATCCTGCCAATATTAACGACCCTAACTTTAGTGGAGCTAGCGCTATTAATCAATTTAATACTAATTCTATTACTGGATCTACCCCATTTTCATCCAACAATATTCAAAATTTTACATCTAAGTCTGTTAAATATATAGATACTGATGGTAATGAACAAATATCAAACATTTATTTAAACATATCAGAAAATGGTAAAGCATATAAATATAAATCAGGTATTGAGTATTTTCAAGTTATAACTGGATTAACAATATCTGATTTAAAAACAATGGTAAATGGTGTAAACGTAGGATTGCTAAATCAATATCTATTAAATAAAACACAAACACAAAGAGACTTTGAATATATTGGGGGAGGAGTTTCTTTTTTAAATTCTATCTATAATGAACACAGTTGGGTTTCCTTAAATCAGATACCAAATTCAAATTTAATGGGGGTTATGTTTTTAACTAGAGGAGTTGATGTTTATACACAAAAACAAACTATAAGTTATGACCTATCCAAATTATTTGGGTATAGTTTAGGTTCGAACACTGTGTCTGTTTCTGGTGAATATTTTTTAAATATACCCATACAAAAAAATACCGGAACTTTGTTCTCTCCACAAAATTGGTGGACAAATTATATGACACCTGAATCTCATAATATAGTTAATAATACTAATGTTTCTCTATATCACGAACCTTTTGGTTTTAGTGCTGATTCATCACAATTTTCCGCTTTCACAAATAATTCTCCAAAATATTATAACAGTAGTGATAAATCTACTAGTAGTTTTAAAGTTTTTAATAATGATGATGATGATATAGAAATGGGGTTTGAATTTGGTGTTAACTATTTAGGCCCTGATATGTTACATTCTTACTTGGCTAATAGACCACAAGGTATATATGAAGGTGGTTCATTAATTAAATTTAAATATGGGTATCCATCAGGGGCTAATCAATCTAATGATAACATAGGAGAAAAGAAAAAAAAGAGTAGAGTATATTCTCCAGCATATTTATATTCCAACTCAATTAATACAGTAATAACTGATTCTAATAAATTAGTATTTAGATCTGATAGATTGCCGATATCTGATAAAATAGAAAAATATGGAAATAATATATATTCTTTACACTTAAATAATAATTTTGGGTATTACTTAATTAATGACTCTGGAGTAGGTATTTCATTACCAAGTTTAGGTATGGGGGCTACAGACTCTAACAATAATATTCAAAATTTAACTGGAGATACTCCTAGCGCAATAACGGATAAAGTTATTAATAGTTTAACTTGCGGAGGGTTAGTTCCTCTTTCTTGTTATGAAGGTTCAGGAACTAATTTTACCATTAATGATACTAATTGTACTGACAATAAAATAGGTAAAAACGGAGCTAATAAGAGAGTTGTTGGTGGGTGTTATTATTTTGTTGATAATACATTAATAGTTTCAATAGGTAAAGATATTAAGGCTTTTGCTGAATGGAGAGCTAGATTTAGGCTTATATTTGGGGCTTGTCGCGGAGTCATATCTGAGGTTTTTCAAAATAATTGGGTGAATGGTACATTATATATGTTTTCATTTAAAAAAAGGGCAGTAGTTAGTATTCTTGGACAAGTAAAAAAATATAAATTTTGCGGAAGTAAGTTTGACTCATATAGAACAGGACAAGGACCTATTATATATACTGAAGGAACTACTAATTCATTTTTTTATAGATGTACACCTTATAACAGTAATACAGATAATTTTGTAGGTCAACAACCTTTATATAATGGAAATAACGCTGTTGATAAATATAAAGGAATGAATACATCTAACATATTTTTTCCAACAACAATAATGGATTTAGGTCCAAGAGATAAATTTACTAAAGAAATTTCAACAAATCCAATATTTGAAGGTTACTATATTGATAAGTTAAAATCAACCTCATATAATGAAAGTTCTGATATTGTTAACCTATTCATTATATCTAGGTTAATAAATAGTAATTTTGGATCAAGAATGATTGGTGCTGGTGACGCATCAATGGGACAATTATTTTCTAGATCTGAAGATAGAATAGATGGGGATATAGCTCAATTATTTAGTATTAATTCAGAATTTGGTGTTGAAGGATTTGGGGATGATTTTTACGATGACAATGATATATGGATCTCATCTAATGGAGACCCAATATTGGGGTTATTTTTTACATCTTCAACAGTAAATAGAGTAATAGTAAGCCCAGGAGTTGTAACATTTACTCCAACCTTAAGTAATTATTTTGGATATCAAAAAACACAAGAAGTTCCATTTTATAAATGGAAATTAAACGACACGAACAGTATATTTGGTAATGAAAAAAATGAATGGAATAGTAATACTCCTTTTTATTCTCAAAAATACCAATCTTTAAGTTTTATTCATCCACCAATTTCAGAATATTTTAATATACAAAGTAATAATGGTAAAAGGGGATTCATATATAATTCTGATCCATCAACAGGATATGGGGTTTCTAATTGGCCACAATCTCAAAGTCAAAGTTTTTTAGTGGGGGCTCCTTATCATTTTTATTTTGGATTATATAAAGGTAAAAGTGCAATTAATAGATATATAACAAAGTACATTTTAAATAAAGATGAGTAACGAAAAAGATTTAAGAATAGTTTTAGGGTCAAAAAGATATGTGTCTGGTGTAGATAACGATGTTTGGATTCAAGCTCCGTTAATTGGTGATATGAGAGATATAATTGAAGGGGATAGGTCTATAACAATAAGTTCAGAAAAACTTACCAATAAAGAAAGGCAAAAAAGTGATATTTTTAGAATTGCTGGTAAAATTACAAATATTATAAATAATAGCATTTCAGGTAAAACTTCTTATTTTCCTTATAGAAATTACTTGTATTATACCAATTCTATATATAATGCAACAATAAATACTCCCCCTAACCCTTCAGTTCTTTGGGAAGGGTATCCACAATTTGAAGAGTTTTCTATTTCTAGAAATGAAGGAATACCTGGACATGTACCATATGTCCCTAAAAGTTCCAGTACATATAATTGGTCTATATATTTATCTTACGCATTTAGTAGTGATACACAACAAGAAATGTCATTTACAGAGGAAAAATATAATACAACAAATATTTTTAAATGTTCAGATGGAATACCGTTTGTTATCACTAATAGTGTTTTTAATGGTAAAAGTTTAATTTACTTTAATTGTGCGACTAATCATAATTTAGAGGTTGGAGATTACGTTGAAATTAATATTCCATCTAATACTAATGGTATCGGAGGGACGACTACATTTCCTGTTTATGAATTGGGAGATAGTTCATATGGTTCTGAAAGTAACGTTTTTAGTATTTATAATTTAAAATTTATGCCTTCAGATGTTTCAAACGGTAAAATTGGAAATTTTAAAAGAATAAAGAACATTAAAAACAGCGGAGAAACAAAATCAAAATATTATATTAGATTACATAAAACTCTTACAGACATTGATGATTGTAATATTGTTAATGGTGGATTTGAAAATAACCCTTTCCCAAATAAAACTAAATTAGAATATTCAGCATTAACTCCTAATAACATACAAAGAGTATCTACAAAAGATGGGTCAAAAACATTTACATTTACATTTAACAAAGATATAAAAATAAATAAACTTAAAGATAATATTAATAGACCAATAACCGAATTATTTTTAACAATAATAGAAAGAGGGTATATGGGTTGGTTTAATCCTATTTCACCTAATTCAAATTTAGCTATAGATGTTGGGTGGGGATTTAATTTTTTAAAGAATAACATTGATTCTTGGTGGAATCATAATTCAATTAATAATAAAGATAATATTCCGATAGGGTCATATACATTTAATAATAGAACTTTTAACTATAACGAGTTTTTAAATGTTGGACATGTATTAAAAGGTGATTTTTGTGAGTATAATTATACTGAACAAAAAGAGTACGTTTTATCTCCCATATACCACAAATATTCATTTAATCCAATTCATTTTTTAGATAATTCAACAACTAATTATCCTAGCGGATATTCTTATGAACCTCACAGTAGTATACAATTGAGGTCTTTTAGTCAAGACTTAAATTTTAGTGATAAAAAAAACTTAGATATAGTCCCAAAGTATGCTTGGTTTTCAATATATGAAAATAATTTTGTTTGGAGAGATATATATGATTATGGATATATTGATGATAATAATAATGGAAATAATTATCCATTTATAAACGGAGCTCACTATCCTTTTAAACATTTATTATTTCTACAAAGACCTATTATGAGGTCAAACTTAATTACGACTAATTTAATAAACCAACCAATAAACGACGATTGTGAATAATTATTATAGATTTTCATTAAATATTAAAGATAAAGATTTAGTCATACCTATAGATATTAATTTTGATTTTGGTGGTAGAGACATGGCTATTAAACAATATGAAGAGGAAGTAATAGATAAGGTTATAAATGGTATTAACGATTTTGAAACCACAAGATTTGCACATGCTCCTTATGGAAATAATAATGAAAAAACTAGTATAAATTATCAGTTTAATTTTTTTAACCCTAATGCTCAGTATAATTTTCTTACTAACCCTCCTTCTTTAACAGATTGGTTAGACGATTATCAATACGCCACTTTTACTGATACTGAAATATTTTATTTTAATAATTCATTTAAAGGTAGTTTTTTTAAATTAGATTTTTACGATAACCCAAATAATGAAAATCAAAAAATATTATTTTCAGTAATACTACCTACACAACAAGGATTAAAAGAAGTTGGATTTATTGGACCTCAGTTAAATTTAACACAAGTATTAGTAAAAAAACCAAAGTTTTTGTTAGATTATGTTGGGTCAGATAAAGAGGGGTTTTTCTTTCATTGGTTAAAAGAAAAGACACATTTGGATATAAATACTTTTTATATGAGCGCTAAATTTTTTAACGCAAAAAAAGGTCAGTTCGTTAGAATGATGAATGTTCCGCAATCATCTTTAAATGGGTCGGAGTATAATTTTGATAAGAGTACCCTTTTCTATTATAAGGTAGTTTTTAATTATAATAATTATGAATACTCTATTTATAGAGGTGATAATAGTAATATTAGGGTAGGTATTGGGTCTAATCCTGATGAATGCATAATTTGGTATGAATATGTAAATCCAAAATGAAGTTAGAAAAAATTAATATTTTATTATCACCTGAAACTTTAAGCTTAAACCTTTCTAGTTTTTTTAATGATTCAATTGACGGTGTAGGAAGAACAGAATTTGTGTATTCTGGAATTTCAGAAATAATTAGTGGAGGTACAAATGGTTTTTCTTTATTAGAAGATATAACAATTCCAATTCTATTTACAGAATCATATAATGACGTTGGCATTTATTCTGAATTTGACGGTTTTTTAAATCAAGAAAATATTAACAACAATTTTTTGTATTCAGGTACTAATTTATTTAATTTAAATTATGTAACATTATATAATACTTCTGGCGATTTTAATGATGGGTATTTAGAGTTTACTACTTTTTATATTAATTGGGGTGATGGAACATTAACTGAGGCTATGTCATCTAAAACTATTTCTCACGAGTATGTAGGTAGCGGCAATTATACCATTTCTTTATCGGGAAATAATCCTTGGGGATTAACAATAATTGAGAAACCAATAACAATTCCTATAACTAATCCAACTATACCTAATATAAATGGTGAAATATTTTTTATCCCCCAACAAGGTAACTGGTCTAATACAATTTTAAATTATAAATATATTTACGATTTAGATTCTAATAATAATGTTAATTATCAATCATCAAGTGGATGGACAAGTACGCCATTTAATATATCTGGTTTTACTAAATCAAGATTAAATGAATTAAGGAGATGGGGAAGTGAACCTTATAGTGTTGGATATATTTTCACTAAAAATAATCAAGAATTTGGAAAGATAATTTCTAGTTGTCCAGAGTATATTCATTATTATATTGATGGAATTAATTATTATGATTTAATAAATGGAAAGACGTTATATCTTGTTGATAGTTATGGATTAACGCCCGATATCATAACTTCATTACCTATTGTTAAAGATGAATTATTGTTAGATTTTGTTATGAACCCTGAAATACAAAGTAACGTTTATATCGAAAGGGGTAAATATTCTGCTTTTGAGTCATTGCACAGACTTGGTGAGGTCGATAATATTGGAGATTTAACAAGATATGGATACGGATATTATAAAATAAATAAAACATAAAAATATTATATAAACTATTTATAAAATAAAAAAATGGCACTTGGAACTTATGGTACAGTAAGACCTGCGGATGTTTCACCGGAAGATGTTGATATTATATTGCATTATACATCATCAAGAGACGTAACAAATAATTACTTATTAAAAAAATTAAATACTAATAGTATATTGACACCTTACTTTCATAATTCAGAAACTGGAGGTAACCCTAATGTTGAAATATTAGGCGGGTTATATAGTTTGAAATTACCTGCATCTGAATTTAATAAAAAAGGAATATATACTCTGTATTTAAAACCAGCAGAAATTAGGACTAAAATTTCAGATTGTGGAGTGTTATCTGCATTGCCTAACGTAAAAGGAATTGTGATTGATATAAATGAAGTGCCGTTAATATATAGAAATAAATTTACTAATCAAGGACTAGTTGGGTTTAGAATTGAATATTTAAATCAAGATGGAACTAAAATACCTAATTTCTATAGAATAGTAACTTCTTCATTTCCTTGTGAACCAATAATTGGTGATCAAACAAACTCATCACAAAAAAGCGTTAGATACAGATATGTTGATTCTGATGGAGATTTAATTTTTTGTACTTTATCTCCATCTTCTGCTCCGACAAATAAACCAAATGCAACGCCATTTATAGGTCAACCTAATCAAAACATTATAATAACTAATACTTTTTTTAACCCTATAACTATAGACATTCAGATGGCGGATTACGATTTGGATACAATTGCTATTGCTTTATATGGTAATCAAACAAAAAGTATTGAAGATGGAATTTACACCATATACGATAGTGTCGGTAATATATATAGACAATACAATTTATTTGAGATTAGGGATAATTTTAATAATTTATTGTATGAAGTTAGACAAGATAGGGGGAATAATGTAGACTTTGGAAAAAATTTCATAAATATAGTTACTTAAACATAAATGGCGAATAAAATATTTTTTCCACCAAAAGGATCGGACACTTTTTCTAATAATATTGTTGGACTTCAAATTGTTGACGGTGGAGGACTTACTCAAGGTAATTTTGATTTTACTTCCGCAATTTATGAAAAATCAAATAGAAATTTTGATAGTGGAATTTTTTCGACGCCATATACTTTAGATAATTTAAAAATTACTGATATTGAAGAAGTTAAAAAAATAATTCAAAAAAATTTTAAAGTATACCCTAACTTTGATATTTCCGAAATAACTAGTTTTTGTTTATATGGATCTTTAAGAAAAAGAATTTCAAATTCTATTATAAAAATTATAAATTATTTTCCTGCGGCTATTGAAGTTATGTATAATCAAATTAGTCAACTATTTACTGGTAATACTGCATCAAATATTATTTACGATAGTATAAATGATGAAACAACATTTGACATTAATTCTTCATTAATTAGAAATCCATTTGAAATTGATTTTTCAGAAAACGCTGACAGAAATTTAAGTTTAAGGCCAAACTCTATTAGTAAATATCGTAATTTGACTGATAATTTTGAAGACTACGCTTTATATTTTTATGACTTTGAAAAAGAGTATAAGATTAATGACTTGATACCTATACCTAGTATGGATGGAGGTACGTTAACTATTACAGTGGATGGGAATCCTTTTTTAGGTGAATCGTTTTCTAATAGAAGTTTAATTATTAAACCAAACAATATTATTACCGATAAAATTTTTAACGAAGATTTTGATGAAGTTGAAGATTTTTTGTTAAATAGGAACGTTAATCCAAAGTATACTGCAACTTTTACATATCCAGATTATGATTCAAATGGTAAGTATACTTTATATACAAAAAAAATTAATTGGCCTATAGAAAAATTTTGGAATTTAAATATATTTGGTACTAAATTTAATGAATATATATCAGATTTACAAAATTTAACAAATAAATTAGACGATTATAAAACAAATTTAATTAGTCGTTTTTTAATAAGTGGTTGTTTTAAAGATTTTGATACCTCAGATCAAAAAATTGAAAAAATATTACAAATATATGGTAGAAGTTTTGATGAAGTAAAAAAATATATAGATGCGCTGGCTAATGTAAATTCAGTGAATTATGATACTAAAAATGACATTCCATCACAACTTTTAAGTACGTTGTCTAAAACTTTAGGAATGGATTCTAATATTTCTCCAATTACTAATGAAAGTTTTTTACAATCAGTTTTTAGTTCTAACGATAAAAAAACATACCCAAATGAGTCAAAGTCAAAAACCCCGACAGAATTAAACTATCAATATTATAAAAATTTAATATTAAATTCTGCATATATGTTTAAAACTAAAGGTACTAGAAAATCTTTAGAATATATTATGAGATTTATAGGGGCACCTGAAGCATTGTTGGAAATAAATGAAGTAGTATATGTTGCCGATAGTAAAATTAATATGTCAAATTTTAATGCTCAATATTATAAAATATCTGGAGGAACACAATATTTAGTGTCGCCAACATTCGACCCTTCAAATACCTTTAAAATAAAAGGAATTCAATATACAGGGTATACAAATACTGGCACATTAAAAAGAGTTGAAACAAATTTAAGCGATTATGGTATGGATAGTGAAGGATACCCTAAATCACCAAAAAATACGGCATCAAATTTTTTTCAAAAAGGATCAGGATGGTTTGAATCGACACCAAGTCATAGACCATTAGAAGAAACGGATTCAAAAAACTCTTCTTTCGATCCTTCAAACCCATTTTTAATTACAAAAATAAAATCACCTAATTTTGGTAAAGAATATATTAACAAATTTAGTAAATTTAATAATTTAGCTAATATAGGATATACTTTAAATAGAATTCGTGATAATCAAAAATCATGGTCTGTTGATAATTTAGATAATAGAAAAGATGGGTCAAACTTTAATGGAGTAAATTATAATGTTCAAAATGAAAAATTAGTTATAAATTCTAAAAATCTTGAAGTTTATATTAGTGCTGGGTTAGGCATAACTTACGATGTTTGGGATATGTCTGTAAAATACGATTATCCAATACCTAACAGTGGAATGACTTCACCTTATCCATACCCTGGAAATATTGATTGGACATTTATAAATCCTAAACCTAAAGAAAAAACTTTTTTTGAATTTTCTCAGAATTTTTATAATAATTTTATAAATGTTAGAAATAGGCAAACAATATTTGACGGTAAAACTGGAGGATATCCTACGCTACAATCTGTTTTTTGGAGGTATATTCAATCAAAGCAAACGGTAGGTATAGGTTCTAATAATTTTACATATCAAAAAATGATAGATTATACTTTAGGTATTGGTGATTATTGGCAAAGACTATTAGAGCAAGTCATTCCGACAACAACTTTATGGATGACAGGTCAAAAAATGGAAAATAGTATTTTTCATAGACATAAATTTGTTTGGAGAAGACAAAGAGGTTGTTCTTTTATTCCTATTCCGTGTATACCTTGTAGATATTTAGGGGTTCCTTTTAGATATGATTGTATAGATCAAACACTATCGTGCTCAGTCGCAGGATCTGATTTTTGTGGTAACGGAGCTTTAGATATGTTAAATAATAGTTTACAAAGTACCCTAACATCTAATGGATATACTCAAAATGATTGTATTTTAAATAGTTTAGTTAGTTATTGGTCTATAGATTGTCGTTTAGATAGTCAAATATTAATACAAGAACAATTTTATATTGGATACGGAAATACAGACGTACCGACTGAAACAATAATAATAAATGCAATTACCGATAAATTAACAAATTTATATCAAAGCGGATTAAATTATTATTGGGATGGTAACACTTTAATTATTAGTAATTCTACTTGTTACGATAACTTTACAAATAAAATTTTATACTTAAATATTGTAATAAACCTTAATATAAATTGTAATTAATGGCTTGTGTATCAGGATTAACTAATGGTAATTATTATTTTATTGACTGTTGCGGTAATCCAGTTAATGGAACAAGTTTAGGTAATGAGGTATGTTTAGATTATGGATATAGTTCTCAAGCTATCGGTATTAGTAATATTGGTTCACCAAATAGTTGTACACAAAATTGTGGATCTAATAGTCTAAATTATACATTTTCAATAACAGGTATATGCCAAAATAATACAGGTAAAGTAATTTTTACTCCTTATGGTGGTGTCCCTCCATATACTATAGACCCAATAACTCCTGTAGGGTCTGGTTTATCTACAATAACAAGTGCGTCTTTAATTACATATACCGGGTTAACTGGAGGTACATATGTCTTTAGACTTAACGATTCTTTAGCTATACAAAACAACGAAATTTTTATAAATGTTTTAGTTACGGGGTGTTATATAGCCAATATTATAGATATTTTAAATACTACTTGTGGATTTGATAATGGAAGTTTAAGTGTTTCTACTAATATAAATAATCCACCATACTCATTATTATTATATAAGGATAACGTATTAATATTTGCCAATACGGTATATTCGCTACCATATGAATTTCCTAATTTACCTGGAGGGACATATAACGCAAAACTTACTGATGGTGGTGGTGTGACAGCAAATACTGAAAACGTTTTAATATCACCAACAACACCTTTAGATTTTGGATTTTGGCAAGTTAATACTTCAGATTGTAATATTTTTGGTGGAAAAATTTCTGTAACAGGGATTACAGGGTACGGGCCATATACCTATTTATGGAGTAATGGAGAAGTTACTCCTACTATTTCTGGTCTTTCTGTTGGTAATTATTCTTGTCTTGTTACTGATAATTATAATGGTTGTTCTTTAAGTAAATCAACAACAATTTCTACAAACGATCCTTTAGGGATTTCGTCGTTAGTCGCAGTTGAACCATCCTGTTTCAACTCTGACGGATCTTTAACTTTTACAATTAGTGGGGCATCATTACCAATTTACTATTCTGCTTCTACCGCCCAACAAGGATATACATTGTCAAATGTATTTACAATTACAGGGTTATCTTCTGGTAGTATGTCAGTTTCCGTAACAGATGCTAGTCAATGTAATTCTGTTTTTGGCGGATTTATAAGTGTACCTAATGGATTTTGGAATGTATCGTACATATCTACAAATTCAAATTGTAATCAAAACAATGGCAGTATATTTGTTAGTATTGAAGGTTTAGCTCAAACATATACATATCAAATAGTAGGTCAGTCAACAAATGTTACATATAACTACGTAACAAATGAACTTTCACATGGATTTAATTCATTACCAAATGATACATATGTGTTATCTATAATTGGATCTGGAACTAATTGCGTTTACGTATCAAATCCACCAATAGTAATAAATTCAGAGGATAAGTTTACTATAAATGTTGTAACTACAGGGTCTACTTGTGGATTATCTAACGGAATTGTAGATATTATAGTAAATAGTGGATACACATCACCGCTAGATTACATAATAAGTAATGGTACTACCATTTTAGATACTCCAATGTCTTCATATACTGTAACAGATTTGCTACCTGGTAGCTATACTATTTCTGTAAATGATGCCGATGGTTGCCAAGTTAGTTCAAATTTTATGATTATTAATGGAACCTTACTGTCCACTTCAATAATAAACACAAATTGTACTTCCAACGGTAATAATGGAACATCAAAAGTAAATATATATAGTGGAGAACCTCCTTTTACTTATTTGTGGTCTAATGGACAAACAGGGATGACCGCAACTAATTTAAGTGCTGGAACATATTCAGTAACAATTACTGATGATAATGGATGTACCAATATTCAGAATACTGAGATAACTTGTTTGGGTACTATAATAAGTGGAAACCAAGTTAATAATATATGTAACACAACGTTTAATACTATAAGTCAAAATAAACGAGGATTTTCGCAAATGTTAAATGAAGGGTTTTATGATGCGACTATTGGTAGTGGAAATACTTTATCTTCGCCATTACATCAAAATTGTATATTTAGTTCGGCAACTTTTACTTGCGAAATAGAGATTAGTGGAGTATCATATAGTCAGACTTTTTACACTGCAACTACTATTAATGATTACCCACAAGACTCTTTATGGAAAAGTACCATAGAAGATTTATTATCTACAGTCCCAAACATACAATCATATGATATAGATTTAATTTTAAATACTTTAAAAATTACTGCAGAATGTGGTGAAAATGTGCCTTCTTTTTCTGACGTAACATTTATTTTAAATTTAACAATAGATTATGTAATAAACTGTGATACGTGATGGCATATAATATTACTATTACTGGGTCCACTGGCGGAACACCACCATATTCCTTCTACGTTTGCACTGTTAATGGTGATTATTGTCAATTTTTAGGTACATCAATAAACGTACCATATGTATTATCGCCATTATATCAAACAGCTAATATATTATATATTAAATCAATAGATAGTCTTGGTTGTGAGTATTTTGAAATATATAATTGTTAGTTTATTATTTATAAATTATGATAATAGAAGTTACAGGTGTTACAAGTGGTAGTAGTCCATATCTAATATATTTATGTTCTTGGGATTTATCATCTTGTTTTTTCGTTACTGGAGTTACTAGTATTCCTCCTACTGTTCATATAGATTCTGACGATTACTTTCCTAATTTACAACTTTTAAAAGTTAAAATTATTGATAA
>SXGQ01688567.1_pt1 | contig 16808 bp, 17 predicted proteins | sample 3178371 | NCBI WGS metagenome assembly SXGQ01 (sample SAMN11356859, study PRJNA531348) | freshwater metagenome | isolation source: freshwater sample F1-20 | place: China: Fuxian Lake, Yuxi | collected 2017-12-25
GACGTAGGAGATTTAACTGTTGCTAGAGCAGGTCCCTCAGGCCAACAAGGTTAAAATGCCAATTTCATTAGTCTCAATTTTTAATATCGAACCTCCCGCCAATACAACTGCTAATGCCAATTTGCAGTTCAATTCGTCTACTGGCCGGGCAGCGTGGGTTGGTCCTCCTAGTTATAGTTTTCAGGGTAGTACGAGTGGGTATACGTCGGGTGGTAGAGGTCCGCCCTTATACAATATAATTGATAAATTCCCTTTCTCCACAAACGCCAACGCGACAGACGTCGGTGACTTGACTGTTGCAAGGCAAGCTACATCTGGTCAAAGTTCTAGCAGTTCTGGGTATAATTCTGGGGGCCGCTATCCCACATTTAATACTATAGACAAATTTCCTTTTGCTGCAGATGGGAATGCAACTGACGTCGGTGACTTAACTGTAGGTAGATACGCTGCAGCAGGACAGAGCTCCTCCTCGAGTGGATACACGTCAGGAGGGTCTGGGAATTCTAATATTATAGATAAGTTCCCTTTTGCAGCAGACGCTAACGCGACAGACGTGGGAGACCTCACTCAGGGCAGAGATGAAGTAGCAGGTCAAAATTCTCAAATTTCTGGATATACTTCAGGTGGGCAAAGCCCGCCTGTAATAAATACAATCGACAAATTCCCCTTCTCTACAAACGCTAATGCGACGGATGTGGGCGATTTAACCGTTGCTAGACAGAGTTTAGCAGGACAAAGCTCCACTATCAGCGGATACACGTCTGGCGGGCTTGTACCTCCAACTACTTTTAGTAATGTCATTGATAAGTTTTCTTTTTCTTCAGATGGTAATGCGACGGATGTAGGTGACCTAACTGCGGGTAGGAATCAGGTTAGGGCAGGACAGAGTTCTACTGTGAGTGGATACTCAGCAGGTGGCAATAACCCAAATACCGTTAATACTATAGATAAGTTCCCTTTTTCTGCAGACGGTAATGCAACGGATGTTGGAGACCTCACTGCAGCTAGAGTATCCTCAGCAGGCCAACAAGTTTAACGTAATTTTTTTATTGACAAAGGCACAAAAAAAGTCTAGTATAAGGCATGACTCGAATTTTTACTAATGGCACCTTTGATGTGCTACATCCTGGACACGTTGCGCTTTTACAGTATGCCGCTTCATTAGGTGACTACCTGCTAGTCGCACTTGATAGTGATGAACGTGTCTCCGCTCGTAAAGGGCCTTCACGACCGGTGAACTCGCTCTATGCTAGAACTACTCTAATGTCCGCACTACGCGGTGTTGACGAGGTGCGTTCATTTAGCAGTGATGCTGAGCTTGAAGCAATTGTTGAAGACTATCGTCCTAGTGTGATGGTTGTTGGTAGTGATTGGCGCGGTAAACGCATTGTCGGTGCGCAGCACGCTGCACGTGTTGAATATTTTGAACGTACAACATCTGATTCGACAAGTGAGATACTAAGTAACTATCTCCTTCGTCTCCGTGAGAACTTTTAATGAGTAATACTTTTACCACCCCTCGAGTAGTAACTACCGTATCTCAGAGTAGGTTAGATTATAATAATGCTCTAACTTCGTTACTTCAAAATTTTGCGAGTACAGGGTCGCCGAATCCGACTGACATAAACCTAGAAGATGGCACTGGATTTCGTACTGGAATGCTCTGGTATAAGAGCGGGACCGACACTGCTGACGGGCAAGGTCGGTTATTTATTTATAATGGCACAGAGTTTACACGTAACGGGTTAAACGCTTATAAAATGCCTAGTATTACAGCTGCGAATACTGCAGCTACTTCTGGTACTGTCTCTTATGGAGACTTAATACTAGTAGGCAGTGACCTGCTATACATGGTTAATACTGCAAACAATGGTATTGTCCGTATTGGTGGGGACGCTGTGACTCTTTCAGGTCTCGCCTCTACCCAATTTGTTCGAGCAGATATAGATGATGATATCGCAGGTAATATTGCATTTACTAGTAACGCTTTCGTACGTCTTCCCATAGGCAATACGGCACAACGCCCGGGCACCTCTACAATAGGTATGCTCCGATATAATACTAGTCTTAACTCGTTTGAGGGGTATGACGGTACTGAGTGGGGAGAGATTGGCGGCGGCGGAGCTTTTACTGATGACGGCACTTATGTTCACTATGTTGGCGGAGCTAACGTAGGAATTGGTACGGACACTCCGAGCGCTAACTTACATGTTGCAGGAGCTGGAGGTATCTTAAAGCTAGAAACTGGTACTACAAGTGACGTAGTAGGTGTAGCTCTTCGTATAAGTCGAAACAGCACTGCAATTGCTACTAACTCAGGCTATGGTGGAGTAGAGTGGAGTGGCGGAGATACAGGTGGCTCAGGGGTTCGTGGATATGTAAAAGGATTTGCAGCAGGCGAGAACGGAGAATTTAGCGTTCGGCTTGCAACTCAAGGCAGCGGTGCATCTTCCCCTGTTGATAGATTAAGCGTCTGGTCTAGTGGTAACGTCGGTATTGGCGTTTTGAATGCTAATACCCCACTACAAGTTGCGGGTAATATCTCAGTTTCTGGTGGCGATGCAACAATCTTTAATCGTGATGCAAACTATCTTGCGCTGGGCACTAACAATAGAGAAGTACTACGCATTACTCCGACAGGTAACCTCGCCTATGGTACCAGCAGTCCTAGCTCTAACGTACAGTTTAACGGTGCAGGTCCTGTACTACGACTTCAAACCGCTAGCACGTCTGATGTTACCGGGGTCTCACTTCGTTTTCATCAAACAGACACTACTATTGTCGCCGGTCAAAGCTATGGCGGAGTAGAATGGGATGGGGACGATACAGAAGGTTCGGGTGTACGAGGGTACATTCGAGGTAATGCAGAAGGCTCTAGTGGTGAATTTAGTCTTAGATTTGCTACTCAAGGGTCTGGAGCGTCAGCGCCTGTTGAACGTCTTGTAGTTAACGCTGCAGGTAGTGTTGGTATAGGCACTGTTACACCTTCTACTACATTGCACGTGGTAGGTACTATTACAGGTAGTCTAGCCCTTATCAACTCCGTAGATGTTTTAGCAAATGATGGGGTAACGCTAGCAACAGCTCGTGGTAACGACCACAGCACTCTTCTTAGTGCCTATGCTAATGACGTGTTAACTCTTGCTACTGCCAGAGGCAATGACCACTCTACTTTACTATCAGCTCAGGCAAATGATTATAACTCTTACTTAACTATTAGTGCAAATGATGGAGTAACTCTTGCTACTGCTAGGGGTAACGACCACTTTACTCTTCTTAGCGCTTATGCTAATGATGTATTAACTCTTGCTACTGCTAGGGGTAACGACCACAGCACTCTTCTTAGTGCCTATGCTAATGACGTGTTAACTCTTGCTACTGCTAGGGGTAACGACCACAGCACTCTTCTTAGCGCTTATGCTAATGATGTATTAACTCTTGCTACTGCTAGGGGTAACGATCATACTACTTTCGTAACAGTTACGGCTAACCTCTATAATACTTTTGTCAGCCTAAATGCTAATCTAGGGTCTAGTACTTATAGCAGTCAAACTATTTATACAGTAACTACTACTAATAACTACACTATGAGACAAAGTGTAGCTAGTGCTAATAATATTCTAGTTTCTCTATCTGGATTAACACAGATTCCGTGGACTAGTTATACTGTTTATGGTAATACTACTTTGCGGTTAAACAATACTGCTCCTCTCATTGCTAACATCCCTATTGAGATTCGGTTCTTATAATGACTCTTCTATCGCTTGACCCTTCTTTAATAGACGGAACTGGAGTCAGTACTAACGCTGTTATCTCATACAACAGCGTCACTGCGTATTTACAAGTTAGTTCTACTACAGGTCCTACAGGAAATGTAAATATTGTAACTCTTGCCCCTTATTTGTTAGAGCCTTTAGAGATTCCAGGATATGCTATAGAGGCAAACGCTAACGTTTTTTATAACGCGGTAAATAATAGAGTTCAGATGAGTTCTTATTTACGAGCTTATCAAGGTTTTACAAGTGGTTATACTTCTGGCGGTTCTAGTCCTGCGTACACTAATACAATAGATAAGTTTTCATTCACCTCAGATGGTAATGCGACAGATGTTGGAGACCTGACTGTAGCTAGGGATTCTGCAGCAGGTCAGAGCTCTAATACTCATGGGTATACCTCTGGTGGAGCAGCCCCTGTAACCAACGTTATAGACAGATTTCCTTTTGCATCTGGGGGTAATGCTACAGATGTCGGAGATTTAACGCAAACGCGATTAACTGCTGCCGGGCAGAGTTCTGAAGTAAGCGGATATACTTCAGGTGGCTATTCTATCCCCTTTGCTATTCGAAATACTATAGACAAATTTCCTTTTGCCACTAACGCTAATGCAACTGATGTTGGGGATTTAAGTGTAGCTAGGTCTGACGTTACAGGAGTCAGTTCTCCTCTATCTGGATACTCTTTAATGGGTATTTCTACCCCAGGGGCTGAAGTAAATACTATAGACAGGTTTCCCTTTGCCACTAATGCTAATGCAACAGATGTAGGTGATATTACGCAAACAGGTTCTCGCGCATCCGGGCAAAGCTCTGCCTATCATGGGTATAAGGGTGGTCATTCTGGCTCTACTCGTATAGATAAGTTTCCTTTTGCAGTAAATTCAAATGCTACTACTGTAGGAGATATTACTCAAAGTAGATTCGAAGCTGCAGGTCAGAGTTCTACTGTGTCAGGATATATTTCTGGCGGTCGTAGCCCTACTATTAGAACTACTATTGATAAGTATCCGTTTGCTTCAGAGTCAAATTCCTCAGATGTAGGAGACCTTACTGTAGGTAGATATGACGTAGCAGGACAACAGGTTTAGTATGTCACTTACTCGTTTAAATATTGCTTTTATCTCTCCCGATACTTCAGGGTTTAACTCTGTGCTACGTTATAGTACCGCAGAATCTAAGTTTATCTGGGATAGTTCTGAGTATACGTATCCAGCAAACCAACAAGGGACTGTTAGTGGATACACTTCGGGTGGTGCGCCCTCTCCTTCTAGTAATATCAATACTATAGATAAATTTCCCTTTGCCACTAATGCTAATGCAACAGATGTAGGAGATTTAACTCAATCTAGAGAACAAGTAACAGGGCAAAGTTCTACCTCCAGCGGTTACACCTCTGGGGGATTCGCTCCTCCATCTGTTAATACAATAGATAAATTCCCTTTCGCCACAAATGCCAACGCCACTGACGTTGGAGATTTATCTCAAGCTAGAAGTGCTTCTGCAGGACAAAGTTCCGCAGTAAGGGGGTACACGTCGGGAGGAAACTTTGATACTGTTATCGATAAATTTCCTTTCACTTCTAATGCTAACGCAACTGATGTCGGAGACCTCACTGTAGCTAGAGCTTCTTTGGTAGGTCAAAACTCAAATACAAGCGGATATGCTTCCGGAGGTGTCAACAGTCCCGGTACTAATTTTAATACTATTGACAAATTCCCATTCGCCACAGACTCCAACGCGACAGACGTCGGAGTTCTCACTATACGTAGGTTCTACCCAGCCGGGCAGAGTTCTACAGCAAGCGGATATACTTCTGGTGGGTATTCTTCTTTTCCGGGTGCAGGCAATATAAACACTGTCGATAAGTTCCCATTCGCCGCAGATGGCAACGCGACAGATGTAGGTGATTTAACTGTAATTAGAAGTGGCGCAGCAGGACAAAGCTCTACAGCAAGTGGATACACGTCTGGAGGGGCAGGTGCTTCACTGGTTAATACTGTTGATAAATTTCCCTTTGCTACTAACGCCAATGCAACGGATGTTGGTGATTTAACTCAGGCTAGAAGGTATTCAGCGGGCCAGCAAATTTAAAACAACTTTGTAGTAGACAACCACCCTAAAATAATTTAAACTCTAAACATGAAAAAACTTGTTACTGTACTCTGCACTGACGACTGGCAACCGAACATTCGTTCGTTGACGTTTCCACTATTTAAATATTTTGCTCGCAAGATAGGGGCAGACTTTCACGTCATCCGCACACGTCAGTTTCCTGACCACCCACTCTGTTACGAACGCTTTCAGCTCTACGAGCTATCCAAACACTATGATTGGGTCTATCAGTTTGATGCCGATTTACTGCTGCATCCTGACATGCCCGATTTAACTCCGTTAATCACTAAGGATATTGCAGTTGTTTCACAGCCAGGCATGGCATCGCAGTCATACCAGAGTGATGAGTACTTCTTACGTGATGGGCGTAATCTCTGTGTGGGCATCTTTTTCACCCTCACCTCTGATTGGACTCGCGACTTCTGGAATCCGCCACTTGACATTTCACCTGAAGTTGCGATGTCGCGTTGCACTCCAAAAGTATTTGAGTGGCGTGAGCGTCAGCTGTTTCACGAACACGTAGTAATTGACTATCTTATCTCTCGTAACGTCGCACGATATGGCATAAAAATCAAACCAATTCAGAACGTCTTTTCGGATGCCCTCGCTCGTGGATACTGCTCACTACTACCCGTAGACGACTATATCATGCACAATGCCTCACTACAAAACCATCATAAACTAGCACATATTCGTAATGTGCTGCAAAACTACTGGAAGATTGACCCGACTCAGCCTCCAGTCACCCCATAAGGAGAATACCATGCCCATAGTAGAATTTAGAAAACACCCAGTAGAAGGCGGAATGCGGGGGTCTAAGATTCCTGATTTTGTTCGTGGTAGTGCGGACTACCATAATCCCAACGACGATACCTATGTAGGTTGGGTTGCCGATAATCGTGACTTCTACCTACCTGATAGCGTTGTGGTACTAGATAAGCCTGCCTTTGTCTCTCGTATGCTCGCTATTCATGCAGTACAACCGATGACTACTTTTGGTGGCGAGCCTGGCAATAGCCCTACTACCATGAGTGAATCACAAGTGATTACTTTTGCTGAAGAAACCTTTGACCGCATTGTGGCCCATTGCCGCGCTGAGGACTAATCGTTAGAGAACTGAATGAAACAACTTCACTTTTGTGGTGGTCTACCGCGTACCGGTTCAACGTTGTTGATGAATATACTTCAACAAAATCCGGCTATCTTTACGACCGCCACAGACCCTTTTCCCCAAATACTTCAAACTCAAATACTAATAAAATCTCGATATAGTGAATCTTTTCAGGCTATGTCTGTTGACCAGGCTGACGCCGCAGTGCATGGCATGGCACTTGGTGCGACGCAAGGTTGGTATAGCGGCTTAACGCAAAAACCTATTGTAGTTTCTAAGTCTCGCACCTGGGCAGGACTACATCATCTCTTTCCAGACTCTAAAATTCTAGTCACACTACGTGATTTACGTGACGTGGTGGAAAGCTTTGATAAGGTGAACGCTCGCGTTCGCGCTCTTCATACTTTTGGAGATGACCAAACACTCTACGGCTCGATGAGTGAAGAAGAGAAGATGTACTACCACTTTAAAGAGCAAAACGCCTTTTCCGCTACGCTGCGCCATGAAATACCTAAGTACTTAGATCTATTTAAGCGTGCTCCTCATCGTGTAAAGTTCGTACGATACGAAGACGTGCTTAAGCATCCTCAGTATATGCTAGAGCGCATCTACAACTTTTTAGAACTTGAATCTTACTCACACGATTTAAATCATATCGAACAGTCACAGATGTTCGAACACGATAATGCCTATTTTAGAGAACGCACAGACCATCGCACACATCCTACAATGTTGCCGTGGCGCGAACCTCAGAGAACACTCTCTGATAGTTTTCATCAACAGATTGTACAGAACAATCAGTGGTACTATCGTAGCTTTTATCCAGAGGTGTTGTAGTGTATGAACAGACAGTATTTCGTACGCAAATTTGGGGTTGTGTTTTAACAAGTGAAGAGATTCGTCTCTCTACATATTTACAGGCTGTACAGCAACTTGCTACGACTGATGGCGGCGTACGTAAGAGTAACTTTGGTGGCTGGCAATCGCATGACAAGATTCATGAGATGCCCGTCTTTAAACCGCTTGTCCGCGCTATACTAGACTTCGCCGCTCCCATCTTGCAGCCCTACACGCCTCAAACGTCTCTTATACAATCTATGTGGGCAAATTTAAATTTTAAGCATTGCTATAATGGGCATCACACTCATGAGGGTTGGCTCTCTGGTGTTTTCTATTTACAGGTTCCACCTAAGAGTGGGCGACTTATCTTTACAAACCCTGCCATTCGCAGTGAACGGCATCTACTCAGGGATAGCAACTATCCACTAACTCCTGTCAAGCTCGGTTGTATACTCTTTCCTAGTTGGCTCGAACACTATGTCGAACCGAGTCAAAGTGACCAACCTCGAATTTCTATTAGTTTTAATATAGGTGATAAATGACTCCCGCAGAATATTTTCATTCTAAACGTTATGTCTATCTTAGCAATGTTGTACCTCGTCAAACTTGCGAGGATTTAACCAAGTATATGTTCTCTCTACATGAGAGCGGTAAGCTTACCAAAGACCCGCAGTGTCCTCTGTCTGACTCAGTCTACGGAGACCCGGTTTTAGATAATCTGCTTCAAGCTCTTGCGGCACCTCTTTCGGCACAGCTCGGGGTAACTCTGTTACCTACCTATACTTACGCTCGTATCTACCGTCCGGGAGAAGTGCTAGTTCGTCACCTAGACCGAGAAGCTTGTGAAATCTCTGGTACTATGACCCTAGGATTTCACGATGGCTCGGGTATTTGGCCGTTTTTTATTACTGACCGGGAAGATGATGTTGTTGGAAATCAGGTAGAGATTAATATCGGCGACCTAGTAATGTATCACGGCAACGAGCTTTATCACTGGCGCCCGTCTTACAAAGGTCAATGGCAAGTACAAGTGTTCTTCCACTATGTAGACGCTAATGGGCCTCACGCCAACTGGGCTAATGATAAGCGTCAAACACTTGGGATTCAACGTGACCCGATTCCTCGTGCAGTACCACTGCTCGATAAACTACCAGACTCACTACCAAAACCTGCAGTTCAAAAATCGCACACACCAGTGAAACAAGCAGTAGCAAAAAGCGCTTCGGCGCAAGATTTTGCGCCTCTACACTCCAAAATTATCTCGGACGGTATTATCATTCGCACTAGCGATGACGTCTTCCCGGGTGCAGTGACCTACTCTAGTGAGTTTAATTCTGAGTATACCTTCAGCCCTGAAGACTGTGCTCGAGTGCTTGCACTACAAAATAAGCTCTACCCAGTTAAATCAACTGTCGGTGATGGAGACAAATCAAAATATGATCCTAAAGTTAGATCTGTTGATACTTATAATATTGAGTATAGTGAGGACACAGCCTGGATTTTTAAAAAAATCGCCGCTGCTGTCGGAAAAGCAAACGCTGAATACTATAGATACGATTTGTACGGTATTACACACGCTCTGCAGCTTCTCCACTATAAAGCCACTGAAAATGGGCATTATGATTGGCATATTGACTGCGGTAACGGAAATAGTGCCACTCGTAAAATCTCAGTTTCAATCCCGTTAACGAATCGGGACGCCTACAAGGGCGGTGAGCTGTGGATTAATAATAATGGTAATGAGATTCGTGCAGTAGACGAACAAGGTTCTATCTCGATGTTCCCAAGCTACCTCTTGCATCAGGTTACTCCTGTTACTGCAGGAGAGCGTTGGGTTATTGTCATCTGGATTAATGGACCTCGTTTTAGATGAATTGCTATGAAAAGCTATATCATATTAAACGCTATTCAGATGCCGTAGGTTCTATCTACGGCACTGAAGATTTTGGACTCTATTTCTACTCACTCGTAAAGATGCGCCGCCCGCAACGAGTGGTAGAGTTAGGTACAGGACTAGGAATTATAGCTCTGTGGGGCGGTCTCGCACTTGAAGAGAACGGTAGTGGTAAGCTTATAACTATTGATAACGGGTCAGAGTGGTCACATATCTCTCAGGCTAGAGACCGCATAGGTAGTTTTTTTCACTCAGACTATGCAACTTATATCCAGCAATTAATTTCTACTTTCGAACTTAGTGCTATAGTACACTTTGAGCACGCAGAGATAAATGAGGTAAAAATTTTCGATGGGGTTGATATCCTCTTTTCAGATTTTTCTCATGGACCGCGTGACATAATTATGTTATTGTCAAATTATCTAGAGCGCATGTCTGAGTGTTCTGTAATGATGTTTGACTCCGCTTCTACCTATTATCCTTCATACCAGATGTTAGAGCAGTTAGTGCCGATGCTTAATGCGGGTCGAGTACCTGAAGCACTCTTAGAGCACGCTGCAAATCCGGATTCTTTACGACAGCGAGTACAGCGTACTGAGTTCAAATTGCATCATGTAGTAGAGGCTAAGCCACGTTCACAAAATAGCACTGCCTGCCTCTATTTACAACCAGTAGATTTAATACCGTATCCTAGAACCACTATGAGAGCTTTATGAGAGTTATTGACAATGTGTTAAGCGATAGAGTATCGCACTATATTTTTGAACGTTGTGCTAATTTAAAATGGACTTTTGTGCCAGATATCTCTTTTGGCTCAGAAGCACAACGTAGTGTTCCAGGATTTTCCTACAACTTCTACCTGCATGAGAGTGCTAATAATGTAGAAAGACGAACTATTCAGGCTCCTGAGTACGACTATATGGCGCCGGTTTTACTATCTTGCTTTGATGCTCTAGGAGTAGACATACCTCTTAGTGCCGTTTTTCGCTCTCGAGCAAGGCTAACACTGCCACGTCCTGAGCTACCGGAAGAGCAACGTATTGATAATATACATGTAGATTACAAAACACCTCATCTAGTACTTATCTACTATGTCAATTCTACGGACGGAGATACCCTACTGTATGAAGGGTCTAAGATTCGAGAACGTGTTTCTCCTCGTCGGGGTCGCGCTGTGCTATTTGATGGTAGTACGTTACACGCTTCTTCAACGTCTACTCTCAGCCCTCGAATTATTATCAATAATAATATTAGAATTGGAGACCAGAATGGAAATTATGCTAGCTAATAAGATTAGCGAACTAGATAAAGCAGAGCTTATTAAGGTGCTTACGCAGCTTATGATGCGCGACAGAGAAGCATTTAATGCTCTAAAAGAAGTAATAGAGGATGTACTATGACAGAGAAGAATGAATTAGCAATTTTTAGTGAGATTCGAACAGACTTAGTAGTTAAAGATGGGTCAGAATTTGTAGTTCCCCTAGCAAAAGTATTCGGAAAAGGTACAATTGCTAAGACTGAATCGTTTGGTGGACGCAGTTTGTTAGAAAATGCACAGCGAGCAGATATCGCAATTGCAAATACTAAAGAACTTCAGAACGTTTGGAACCGTAGCCACACCCAATGGATGTGGAAACACCTTAATATGTCGTATGTAGACCCATATAAGAACATGCGTCAGATTGCAGCAGAGATTGCACGTAAGCGTCAGGCTCTAAATGAGGCTAAATGGAACCAAATTAAGACAGAAATCAAGCTAAAGAAGTATGAAGAACAGCTTGCAAATGCTCAGAACTTAGATTACTGGACTGAAGTAGACTTAAAAGTTAAAATTGCAGAGCATCAAGAGAAGATGGCGGAAGGAATGAGCTATATTGAAGGCGCCATGAAGGATATTCTAGCTCTTAACGAGCTTTTTGAGCAGCTAAAAGCCAAAACAGACAACTTTACTGAGATGGATATCGAGCGTGCTGAGTCAAAAGCGCACCTAAAGCGTAGTGTTATCCAGTGTATTCGCGATGTACGTCAAAGTGGGTCAATTACTAAGGGCGAGCAAGAGTATTTAGAGCAAATTGGTATTAACCCCATGAAAATGATGCTCAGAATTCGTGAATATGTCGCACAAGAAGCTGCACAAACCACGTGGGATGTAACTCCGTTACATGAATTTGTTGATGCAGTTGCTGATGAGCTTATCGATGTCTGTAAGGTAGACCAAATTCGTATGAATCTACTAGGATTTTCTTCAGAAGCCTCAGAAGATATTACTTATGATAAGCTTATTGGAGCCCCCGAAACGCCCGAAGAATGAGTGCTAGTTACTTTAAGATTCCGGTAGACAAGCTTGTTGCTCGTCTACCGGCAAAATATGGATTTACAGAACTAAACCCCAGTCAGCGAGCTATGATGGAGGGTCTTAGCACTAAACGTAATTGGGTTCACATCTCTGCTAGACGTACCGGAAAGTCTAGCGGGGCTGCAGTGTTAGCACTCGCTAAATTGCTAGAACCTAATCAACAAGTTATTGTAGTAGCTCCTGATTTTAATCTTAGCTCTATTATTTGGGATTTTACCACAGAGCTTATCGAGGCATTTAACATTGAAACTAAGCGCTTCAATCTTAAGGACCGAGTGGTCCGCCTGGTTAACGATAGTACTCTTCGATTACTTTCAGCGAATAACCGCAGCTCTCTCGTAGGACGTGCGGCTAACCTACTTATTGTAGACGAAGCTGCACTAATTCCTGATGACGAATATTTTACTCGTGATTTACGCCCGGCGCTGTCTACCTTTCCAGACTCGCGGGCTCTTTTCATTTCTACTCCTCGCGGTAAAGAGAACTACCTCTATGGCTACTATCTTCGAGGACAAGACCCATCGTTTCCTGAGTGGGGTAGTGGGCTCTTTCCGTGGCACGCCAATCCTAGACTTACACAGTCGGATATTGAAGAAGCAAAACGAGCTATTCCTGACAGCCTCTTTAGACAAGAGTACTACTGCGAGTGGGCTACTTTTGAAGGTCAAATCTATAAACTAGATGAGAACGAGCATCTTAAAGACTTTGTTGGTGAAGGTGCAGCTTATAGAATAGAACCTGGAAATGAGCGTTTTACTTTTATTGGCGGACTCGACATGGGTTATCGAGATGCTACTGCTTTTATTGTGGTAGCTACAGATGGCGCTAACTGGTATGTTGTAGATGAGTATGTAGCAACTGAGGGTACTACTAGTCAACATGCTGAGGCTATTAAGGCTATGACTGACTATTGGGGAGTTGAAAATATATACATTGACTCTGCAGCTCAGCAAACTAGAGCAGACTTAGCCTATGACTACGACATTGCTTGTGATAACGCTGTAAAGAGTGTGAATGACGGTATTGCCCATATTCAAACACTTGTAGAAAATAATAAGCTCTACTTTGATATTGAAACCGCTTCTTATGCTTTCAAGAGTATGACGGCTTATCGCTGGAACTCTCGCACAGAAAAGGCAAAACCTAATCACGACTGGACATCTCACTGTTGCGATGCAATACGTTATGCTATCTATTCGTATAATAAAAATAGCGCTGTTAGTATCTACTCCTAGCCTACATCACATTTCAAAAAAGAAATATTTTGACTATTTTGATTAATAGACTTATAATAAATTAAGAAATCAAGAGCAATGTTTAAGCGAGAACCAGTAAAACACGTTCGTGATGGTATGAAGAGCCGATATAAAAATCGCGAACCATGTTATATCTGTGGCAGTATTGAAAATATAGAGTTACATCATTTATACTGTGTGAGTGAACTCTGGAACGCTTGGACTCTAAAAAATCGTATTAAAGTTACCTCTGACGAAGATGTTCGGATGCATCGGACTCAGTTTGAATCAGAGCACGAAGATAAGCTTAATAACGAAAATCTATACTCTCTATGTAAGGCTCACCATAGTAGACTACATCAAATATTTGGAAAAAGCTACTCTAACTATGTTGCAGTTAAAGTTAGTGAGTGGCTAGAACGGCAAAAAGCTCAATATGGAGAGAAACTAGATGGCAAGGGGACCGATAGGCTGGCTAGCGGACAGACTGAAACTTAATCCAGTACAGTCCTATATTCATAGTCGTGAACCTTTTGTCCAACCGGATTCTAACGTAGATTTCCGTGCGGCGTATGACCAGATAGAAGTTATTCACCGAGCAGTAGATATGATTGTTAGCGCCTGCGTTGAGATTCCTTTTGCAATCTCTGGCGAAGGTCCGGCTAAAAAATTAAATAAGCTTTTAAACGATAGACCAAACCCTTTTGAAGACAGAGTGCGACTGCTACGGCGCGCCTATTTTGACTTGCTATTAGACGGTAATGCGTTTTTCTACTATGATGGCGCTCACGTATATGTACTACCTGCAAACGATGTAGAGATTGTAACCGACCCTAAAACGTTTGTAAAAGGTTATATCTTTTTAATTCACGGTGGTGGCTCTTCTAGCTATAGTGCTGTACGTCAAAGTAAGAAACAAGTAATTGAGTTTAGGGCCGACGAGATAATTCACATCAAAGAAGATAACGATGAGAGTATCTTCCGCGGTAAATCACGCATTAAAAGCCTCTCGAATATTATTAACATCTATAATGCCCTTCTAAAGTTTCAACGGCAGTTCTTTAAAAATAACGCAGTTCCCGGAGTGGTGCTTACTACCGAATCTGTACTAAACACAAAGATTAAAGAGCGTCTATTGCAGAGCTGGCGTAATTCTTATGCGACAATCTTTGAAGGTGCTCGTAGCCCTGCTATTCTTGACGGTGGCTTAAAGATAGATAAGTTTAGTGATATTAACTTTCAAAGCTTAGATTTTGAGAGTAGTGTCGATAGACTAGAACAAGATATGGCCAAGGCGATGGGTGTACCCTATGTCTTGATGAAGAGCGGTAATAACGCAAATATTGCAGCAAATCAAGTACTCTTTTATGAGCATACTGTATTACCAATCGTGTTAATGTTTGCAAGTGCGTTTGCTCACTATTTTAACTCTGTGCGTATTATGCCAGATAGAACTGTGATTACAGCTCTGCAACCAGACCTAAGAACTCAGAGTCAGTATTATGTTAGTTTAGTGAACTCAGGCATTATCACTCCTGACGAAGCTAGAGCCAAACTTGGATTTAAGACTTTAGATACTCCAGAAACTAATATAATTAGGCTGCCACAAAATATAACTGGAAGTGCTGTAAATCCAGATGTAGGTGGGCGTCCTACCAATGAAAGTGTAGACGAAATACCTGCAGACAGTGCCCCGCGAGAATGAGGAGCGAATAAAGATGGATAAAAAGTTTTTTATCACTACTGACGATATTACAGTAAAAGGCATTACTGACAAGCAATTTAAAATTGCGGGTTATGCCAATACTAGTGAAAAAGACAGAACTGGTGATATTGTACTACCGGAAGCGTGGACTAAAGGAATTGATAACTTTAGACGTAATCCTATCCTACTATACCAACACGATCATGGAAAGCCTATTGGTCGAGTAAACGCAGTAACAGTAGATAAAAAAGGTATTTTTGTTGAAGCAAGTGTCAGTGAAGCTGCTGAGCGTCAACACGGAATCAAAACTCTAATTTCTGATGGCGTGCTAAAGAGTTTTAGTGTAGGCTTTAGAGTTAAAGATGCAGACTACGATAAGCGTACTGATACGTTTTTTATTAAAGATGTAGAACTGCTAGAAATTTCAGTAGTAAGCGTTCCTGCAAATCAAAATTCACTATTCTCAGTGCGCAAAAGCTTTGAAAACGATAGCGCTTATGAGGAATTTAAAACTAAGTTTGCAGTAGAAGAGCAGGCAGAAGAAACTAAAGCTAGTGAGCCTACGGAAGAGCGTGAAGCAACTCCTGAAGATCCTATGAAGCAGATTCCTTTTGTAAACCTACTAAGCGAAGATACTTCTAAAATTACTACTAAAACTTATGTTGTAATTGAAGGCAAAAGATATATAACTTCTCAAATAGCTACTGCTGAGAATCCTACCTTTAAATTTGTACAGTGCGATATAAATGGGTCTAACGGAGAAAACACACTGTCAATTCCTGCAACAGAAATTACTGTGTTAAACTACTGGGACCTAGGAACAGAATTTGATATTACACTACACGTAAACTCTGACAACACTTTTAGCGACGAAGAGCAAGTAGCTCTTATTAGCAAGTTTAAAAGTATTATAAATCTTAAGGAACTAGACCTTATTCAATTAAAAGCTGATCCTGAGATTGTTTCTAACAAAAAACTACAAAGAGCCTTAAATGACTCTATTAATCTTGTAAGTTTAGGCTATACTGAGTGGAATAATTCCCACCTTAGTTTAGCAAATAAAATCTGTATGGTTGTTGAGACTCTAAAGCGTCTTCCGCAGGAAAGCAGCAGAGATCTTATGTTAAAAGTATATGGCCATAATATACACAAAACTCTAGAGGAGAAAAAAACTATGACTACTGAAAACGTAGGTGAACCAATTAAGCTTGATACAAAAGCTTCTACTGCTGAGGTAACTACCAAAGCTGCGCCAGCTCATGTATCAGAGCCTCGTGTAGCCCAACTCGTTGAGAAAGCGGGTGAGGCCGTACTTAAAGCAGAAGCTGCTGAGTACCGTGCACAAGAAACCAACAGCGCTCCCGATACTCGCGTAATGGAAGAGCTAGCAGAACTTCGCGGACAGCTAAAAGCCTATCGCGAGCAAATTAATTCTGCTCAAACTAGCAAAATGCATTATCAGGAAAGTGCACGTACACAAGCACAATTTACTGATATTGAAAAAGCTAATGCCGTATTCCTAGCCAAAGCACTTAACAAGTGGAACGTATTTGATACTAAACTAGGCGACCGCATGAAAGCTGTTCTCACTGACAGCAACCTAAACGAAGCTTTTAGTGTTAACGTTTACAATGAAATGCAACAGCAACTAGTAGTAGCTCCAATGTTTAATCGCATTGAAGTAAACTCAAAAGATTTCCGTATTCCAGTTGCTGACGAAGATACTTCAGACTTCGTAGCCCAGTTCCCAAGCGGCTCATTTGCCACTGGTGTAACTGA
>SXGQ01132112.1_pt1 | contig 16794 bp, 19 predicted proteins | sample 3178371 | NCBI WGS metagenome assembly SXGQ01 (sample SAMN11356859, study PRJNA531348) | freshwater metagenome | isolation source: freshwater sample F1-20 | place: China: Fuxian Lake, Yuxi | collected 2017-12-25
CAAGCTCACCGACAAGAAGATGAGCGACCTGCGGGTCGTCATCGCCGGCGTCGGCGCAGCCGGCGTCGCCTGCGGGAAGATCCTGCTCGAGGCCGGCGTCGCCGAGATCATCGGCGCCGACCGCCAGGGCGCGATCTGGGAGGGCCGGGAGAACATGAACCCGGCGAAGCAGTGGTTCGCCGAGAACACCAACCGCGACCGCCGCAAGGGTGCCGTGGGCGAGCTGCTCGCCGGCGGCGACGTCTTCATCGGCGTGGCTGGCCCGGGCATCATCGAGCCGACGGACCTGGACCGGATGAACACCGACCCCTTCGTGTTCGCCCTCGCCAACCCCGACCCCGAGATCCGCCCCGAGCAGGCCAGGGGCCGGGCCAAGATCATCGCCACCGGGCGCAGCGACTTCCCGAACCAGATCAACAACGTGCTGGCCTTCCCCGGCATCTTCCGCGGGGCGCTCGACGCCAAGGCCACCGACATCACCGAGGGCATGAAGCTCGCCGCCGCCGAGGCCATCGCCGAGGCGATCCCCATGAGCGACCTGCGGCCCGACTTCATCATCCCCTCGGTGTTCGACACGACCGTGGCGCCCCGGGTGGCCGCCGCCGTCGCCGAGGCCGCCGTCGCCGAAGGCGTCTGCCGGGCCTGAGCGCCCGACGAGCCGGCCATGACCTCCGAGCGCGACGCCGCCGACATGGACGTCCGGCTCGACTGGCCCGGGCTGCCTCCCCGAGAGGTCCGCCCGCAGCCGGTGGGCGAGCACCGACGCGAGCCGTCGGCCCCACCCCGTCGCGTCCGGCTCCGGGCGGGAGATGCCGGGCCCGTGGCCGCCCTCCGGGCAGAGCTGGATGCCCTGCGAGCCGAGGTCGCCGAGCTGCGGGAGCAGGTCGCCGTCCTGCGGGCCTCGGTGGACCGGGTCGGCTGACCGCCCCCGGGTTCAGGTCCCGACGGCGGAGAGGACGGCTTCGGGCGCCCGGGGCGTCGGCACCAGGGCCGGCGACTCGGCGAGCACGACGGTAGGACGGGACACGGGGAGCCGACGGACGACGCGGACCGGCACGGCGTGCAGGTGCGTCGCCCGCCCGATCGTCATCTTGAGCAGGGTGCGGTAGAGGATCCAGGCGTCGAGGGCGACGGTGCGGTGCGCGATGTAGAGGCGGTCGTACTCCGTGCGCTCGCCGATCAGCTGGCGGCAGTGCGGGCTGATCTGCCAGAGGCCGGTCAACCCGGGCAGCACCGAGACCCGCTCGGCGGCGAACCTCGACGGGAGTGCGGCGTGCAGGTTGGGCATCTCCGGGCGGGGGCCCACGAACGCCATGTGGCCCATGACGACGTGGCTCAGCTGCGGCAGCTCGTCGAGGTGGAGGCGGCGCACGGTGCGCATGAGGGAGGGGATGCGGGACTCGCCGATGGAGTACTTGTCGGCGTAGCGGTCGGTCTCGGGCGGGAGGGTCCGCACCTTCAGGAAGCGGAAGGTCCTGCCGTCCAGACCCACCCGGTCCTGGACGAAGAACGGCCACGCTCGATAGCAGGCGAACGACACGAGGGCCGTCAGCACCACCAGTGGCAGGGCCACGAGGAGCAGGACTGCGGCGATGGTGCGCTCGATGGCGGAGCGTGCGAGCTCGGTGGATTCCATGATCCCAGCGGTTGCCTTCCTCCGACCCCCGTCAGATCTGGCTGCACCGATGGTTCGCCCCCCGTGTCGAGAGTTCCTCCTCCATGCATCCAGAAATCGGACAGGAGGTGAACGGCAGGCGTCGCGCTCAGGCGTGGCGGAGCGGTTCGGGCGCGGCCGGGCCCGACACCTCCACCGGCGCGGCGCCGCGCCACTGCCGCAGGACGGCGAGGACGAAGCGGGGGTTGAGCACGAGGTATCGACGCCAGAGCCGACGGGGTTCGCGCAGCAGCCGGTAGAGCCACTCGAGCCCCCGGTCCTGCATCCACGCGGGCGCCTGGGCGAGGAGCCCGGCGTGGAAGTCGAACGCCGCGCCGACGGCGAGCATCGGCATGGTCAGCAGGTCGCGGTGCTCGTGCACGAAGACCTCCTGGCGGGGGCACCCGAGCCCCACGAGGCAGATGCGGGCGCCGCTGGCGTCGATCTCGGCAGCGATCGCCTGCTGCTCCTCGGCGGTCGCCGGGCGGAACAGCGACGGGCGCATGCCGGCGATGCGCAGACCGGGGTGGGCCGCCTGGAGGTTGGTGGCGAGCTCTCGGAGCACGACATCGGTGCTGCCGTACAGGTACACCGGGAGGTCCGCCGCCGCAGCGGCGGCACAGACCCGCTGCGTGAGCTCGGGGCCGTAGACCCGGTCCGTGAGCCCGACCCGGTGGAGGGCGTTGAGCGCCCACCGGACCGGTTGGCCGTCCGGCACCACGAGCTCGAGGGTGCGGAGCCGCTGGCGGTGCTGCGGGTCGTCGTGACCCGTCATCACGCCGTGGACCGCGAGGGCGCTCACGCCGAGGTGGCGTCCCTCGAGCGCGGCGTGGATGATGCGGTCGACCGCCACGTCGTAGTCGACGCAGTCGAGCCCCACCCCGAGCAGGTCGCGGCGGCCCTCGTCACGCACGGACGGTCCAGCGATCGAGGTTGTGGTCGTGGATCTCCTGGAGGATCGACCGGACGTCGTGGGTCAGGTCCCACTCGGGGTGGTGGGACCGGAACTTGGTGAGGTCGCTGACGTACCAGATGTGGTCGCCGATCCGGTTGTCGTCGGTGTAGGTGTGGTCCAGCTCCCGCCCGGCGATCTCCTGGCACAGCGCGATGGCCTCGCGCATGGAGCAGTTCGACGTCGGCCCGCCGCCCATGTTGTAGACCTCGCCGGCCCGAGGGTTGCGGTGCACCGCGTCGATCGCTGCGATGAAGTCGGCCGAGTGGATGTTGTCCCGCACCTGCTTCCCGCCGTAGCCGAAGACCGTGTAGGGCTCGCCGGTCACGGTGCAGCGCATGAGGTAGGCCAGGAACCCGTGCAGCTGGGCGCCGGAGTGCTTCGGGCCGGTGAGGCACCCGCCCCGCAGCACGGTGGTGCGCATGTCGAAGTAGCGGCCGTACTCCTGGACGAGCACGTCGGCGGCGACCTTGCTCGCGCCGAAGAGGCTGTGCAGGGTCTGGTCGATCGACATCTCCTCGTCGATCCCGGCGGCGTAGCGGTGCGAAGGATCGATCTCCCACCGGGCCTCCAGCTCCTGGAGCGGCAACCGGTTCGGCGTGTCCCCGTAGACCTTGTTGGTCGACGTGAACACGAACGTCGCGTCAGGTGCGTGCTGTCGGGTCAGCTCCAGCAGGTGCAGCGTGCCGGTCGCGTTGACGCCGAAGTCCGTCAACGGGTCGCGCGCCGCCCAGTCGTGCGACGGTTGCGCGGCCGTGTGCACCACGAGGCCGATGTCGCTCGCGCGAGCCCGGAAGATCTGCTCGAGTGCGGCGTGGTCGCGGATGTCGGCGACCTCGTGCACGTAGGAGGAGCCGAGGCCTTCCTGCAGCTCGTCCACCCGCCACCGGGTGGATGCCTCGTCACCGAAGAACGAGCTGCGCATGTCGTTGTCGATGCCGACGACGTCCATGCCGAGCCGGGCGAAGTGCTCGGCCGCCTCCGAACCGATCAGTCCGCCGGATCCGGTCACGAGCGCAGTGGTCACCCGTCCATGGTTGGCCGTCGCCGCGCCGAACTCCTGGTCCGGACGACGTCGGAGAGGGCAGCGTCGATGCCGTCCCAGAAGTGCCGCTCCGTGAAGTGGTCCTCGAACAGGGCCCGGGCCCGGTTCCCGAGCGTCCGCCGGAGCACCGGGTCCGTGCACACGGACGACAGCAGCTCGGCGAGCGATGCCGGGTCGTCGGGATCGGCCAGCAGGGCGTCCTCGCCGTGCCGGAAGACGTCACGAACGCCGGGCACGTCCGTGGTCACGATGGCCAGTCCGCAGCTCGCCGCCTCGACGGCGGCGAGCCCGAAGGACTCCTGGCGGTAGGTCGTCGGCACGCAGAAGACGTCGGCGGACTGGAACGCCTGCCACTTGGCGGCGCCGGCCACCAGGCCCGGGAGGGCGACGAGGTCGGCGAGACCCAGCTCGGCGATGCGGTGTCGGAAGCGAGCCTCCTCGTCGGGTGAGGGGAAGGCGCCGGCGAACGTCGCGTGGACCGCGAGGCCCCGGCGGTGCAGCTCGCCGACGGCGTCGAGCAACCAGTGCGCTCCCTTGGCCTCGGAGACCAGGTTCAGGAACAGGATGCGGTTGGGGTCGCCGCCGCGTCGTGGCGCCGGGCGTCCGCCTCGCGTCCCGTTGGGCACCACGAGTGACCGCTTCGGCTGCAGCTCGGAGACCTCGTCGTGGAGCGACGCCGACGGGCTGATGGCCAGGTCGGCGCCGCGCAGCGCCCGCCGGGCGACGTGTCGCAGCGGCGCCGGCAGGTCGGCCAGGGCGGGCACCAGGCCGCGGGCGTGGTGGTGGAAGACGGTCGTGGCGAAGAGCGGGCGCAGGAGGGTGAGGACGAACGCGTCGCGGACGATGGCGCTGCGGTTCGAGCCGGCGGGGTGGTAGTAGAGGACCGTCGGCTTCCGTGCCGTCCGGATCCAGGCGGCCCGGAGCACCACCGCCAGCATCCGCCCCACCTTCTTGGCCGAGACCCCGCCCAGCTCGTCGAGCGAGTCGGAGTAGGAGGCGTCGAGGTGGAGGAGCTCGACGTCGGTGTAGCGGCCCCGCAGGAGGGTCTCGACCATGACCGCCTGCCCGTGGTGAGGCGGCGGGACCTGGCCGAGGACCAGCACCCGCGCTCGTCCGCTCACCGGCGCGCTGCGGTCGCCGAGCTGTGCCCGGTCGAGGTTGCGTCCTCCGCCGCACCGGTGGCGTGCAGGCGACCTGCAGCCACGGCGGTGGCGATGAACAGGATGGCGAGCCCCAGGTGGGGTTGGGCCAGGTCGTCGCTGGTCGCGGCGGCGACGACCGCGTAGGCGAGCAGCACGAGCAGGGCGATGCCTCCGTCGGTGGTGGCCAGCTCGCGGCGCCAGAGGCGGAGCGCCGCCGACCCGACGGCCGCCAGCAGCAGCAGCGCGCCGACGACGCCCAGCCCGACGAGGGTGCCGAGGAGCGAGTTGTGCGCGTCGCCGGCGAAGGCGAACTGGTCGATGAAGACGTACCGGGTCGCGCCGTACCCGAGGCCGTGCAGCCACGCCATCGGCCCGTCGAGGGCGTCGAAGCCGACGCCCCACAGATCGGTCCGCCCGTTGAGGGTCGTGAGCCGCTCGGTGCCCTCGTCGCGCAGGACGTAGGTGCTCACGGCTCCGCCGGCGAGCAGCAGGCCGGCCGTCGCCGCTCCGAGCGTGGCTGCTCCGAGCCGGAGCCCACGGTCGGGATCCCGCCGGGTGCGCATCGCCAGCAGGACGACGACCCCGACGGCGATCCCGGCCAGCGTCGTGCGGGTCTGGTTCTGCTGCATCGCCACGACGACGATCGCGATGCCCGCCAGCCGAACGATCGGGGGCAGTCGGAGGCGCTCGGCACTCATCGAGAGCAGCGCCAGCAGCGCGGCACCCAGGAGGAACCCTGACTCGGTGGGGTGGGCGCCGATCCAGGTGAAGCGGTCCCGGTTGGAGGCGGTGACCACGACGAAGACGGGACCGAGGGCCAGCCCGGCGGCCACCAGGGCGACCGTGACCCAGACCAGGCGGCGCAGGAGCTGGGCCACGAGCTGCTCGAGGTGGGCCGGTGCGCTCGCCACGATGCCGGCGGTGGCCATGGCGAGCAGCGCGAGGGCGACGTACTCGAGGCCTCGGGCCAGTGCGTACAGCGGCGTCGCCCCCCAGGCCGCCGATGCGAGAACCCACACCGGCAGGACCGAGAGCGGGAGCCCGATCGGGACGAGCGGCACCGTCGTGCGGAGGAGGTGGACGGCGAGGAGACCGGCCAGGGCGTAGACCGCCAGCTCGGTGGCCGTCTGGAGGGTGACGGTCGACAGGGCGGACCTCGTCGACTGCCGGCCGATGTCGTGCAGCGGGAGCACGGCGACCGCGACCCAGGCCGCGGTGACGAGCGAGGTGGAGCGGGCGAGCGACGTCCCTGCGGGATCCGTGCGGACCGACCAGCGGACCAGCACGACGTCGAGGACCAGCAGCGCACCGGCGAGGATCAGCGGCAGGGCGCCGGGTCGACGGGCGACCGCAGCGGCGGCGACGACGACCAGGGCCGGCCCGAGCACGCCGAGGATGCGGGTGCGGTGCTCCTGCGGGATCGTGACCACGTGTCGCCCCCTCACCTCGACGCCCGACGGGTGCAGACAGTACGCCGCCCGTCCGAGATGCACGTCTCGTCCCGATCCTCCGTCCGGTTACGGTGCCGCCCCGTGCGAGTGGCCTTCCTCACGCTGCAGTACCCACCGCACGGGGTCGGCGGCATCGGCAGCTACGTGCAGGCGGTGGCCACCGCGCTCGCCGCCGCCGGCCACGACGTCACCGTCGTGTGCGCGGCGCGCGGGCAGACCCGCTCGACGGTCGTGGAGGACGGGGTCACGGTCGTGCGGCGGGGCGTCATCGGACCGGTCCGGCTCTGGGAGCGGTTCGTGCTGCCCCGCCAGACCGCCCGGGTGCGGGTCCACCACGCGCTCTCCGGTGCGTGGGCGCTGCTGCGCACCGGGCAGCGGTTCGACGTGGTCGAGGCGCCGGAGTGGACGGCCCAGGGCCTGCTCCTGCGTGCGCTGCGCCGGGGGCGCGTCGTGGTCCACGTCCACCTGCCGCTCGAGCTCGAGCAGGCCTGGAACGGTGCGGTCCCCTCGCGCGGCCAGCGCGCCTCGCACCGGCTGGAGCACGCCACGGCCCGCCTGGCTCACGCCCGGACCTCGACGTCGCGCCAGACGATCCGACGTCCCGACGGCTCGACCTGGCTGCCGGAGCGCGCGGTGACGGTCGTGGCGCCCCCGCTCGACCTCGGACGGTGGAGCGGGTGCCCGCCGGTGTCGGCGACCTCCGACCCGACCGTGCTGTGCGTCGGGCGCCTCGAGCGACGCAAGGCACCCGAGCTGCTGGTCGCGGCCCTCGGCCGACTGGTCGACGACGTCCCCGGCCTCCGGGTCGTCTTCGTCGGGGGGGTCAAGACGGTGGACGGCCGGCCCTACGACGAGGTCGTGGCCGAGCTCGCCGAGCAGGCGGGTGTGCCCTGCGACGTCCTCCCCCCGACGGCCGACCCCGACGAGGTCCGGGGCCACTACGAGGCGGCGCGCGTCGTCGCGGTCCCCAGCCGCTTCGAGACCCTCTCGATGGTGGCGTTCGAGGCCCTGGCCTGCGGGCGGCCGGCCGTGGTCACGGACGCCGTCGGCGCAGCGGAGTGGGTCGGGTCGGCGCTGCCCGAGCTCGTCGTACCGGCCGGCGACGACGCGGCCCTCGCCGCCGCGCTCCGCCCGCACCTGCTCGATGCCCGGCACGCGTGCGCGGTGGGCGAACGGGGCCGGCACCTGGTCGCCGAGGTCTGCGCACCGGAGCGCGTCGTCGCCGACCGCATCGCGGTGTACGAAGCCGTCGCAGGAGGTCCCCGTGGCTGATCGGACCCTGCAGGAGCGCGTGGGCGGTCGGCTCCGCGGCGCGCTCCTGCCCGTCCTCCGCGCCCTCGACGGGGCCGCGCAGCGGATCGTCCCGGCCCGCCCCCGCCGGGTGCTCTACGCCAGCATGCCGGACTACGCCGACAGCGCACATCCGGTCTTCCTCCACCTCCTGGACACGCGCCGCGACCTCGAACACGTCTGGCTGCTGCGGGACGAGGACGTGGCCGAGCGCATCCGCAGCGACTTCGCCGCCTCGGGGGGCGCAGCGCGAGGGCACCGCCTCGTGCTCCGGCCCTGGACCATGCGCTCCTACCTGTCGTTCCTGCGCTGCCGGTACGTGTTCCACACGCACGGCGTCTACGGCTTCTCGCCGCCCCGCCGGGGAAGGGTGCAGGTGTGCCTCTGGCACGGGATGCCGGTGAAGGCGATCCGGCGGCTGCACCGGGGCGACCACGGCTACTACCCCGTGCACGGCACCTTCCACCTCGCCACCTCGAGCTTCTTCCGCTACGTGATCGCCGGGGTCTTCGACGCCCACCCCGACGACGTCCTCGTCTGCGGTCTGCCCCGCAACGACGTGCTGAAGGGGAAGGTGGCTCCTCGCCACGACCGGGCCGCCATCGCCGACCAGCTCGGTCTGGACGCCTCGAAGCGATGGGTCCTCTGGATGCCGACCCACCGGTCCGAACCCGGAGCCGCCGGCACCGCGGCGAAGCGCACCTTCCTGGAGGCCGTGGACCCCGAGCTGGTCGCGGCGCTCGACGGATCGGCAGCGGACGAGGGCGCCGAGGTGATCGTCAAGCTCCACCCCTTCGACCTGCTGAACGACCAGCAGGTCGACCTGGGACGTGACCACCTCCGGCTGCTGACGGCACCGCAGTGGGCGGCCACCGGCATCCAGCTGTACGACCTGGTCGCCGCCTCGGACGCGCTCATCACCGACGTGTCCTCGATCTTCATCGACTACCTGCACACGGGGAACCCCATCGGCGTCCTCGGCTTCGACGCCGCCACCTACACCCGCGAGACGCTGTTCGACCCGGCGCTGCTCCTCCGGTGTGCCGCTGCGCACGCGCTCGACACCCCGGCCGACGTGGAGGCGTTCATGGCAGGGATGTCGAAACCTGCCGGCGAACCGTCAGGAGCGGGCGATCTGTCCGTTGTCTTCAACGAAGACCAAGAGATCGCGTCGACGGCCCACGTCGTCGACGCCGTGGGGCTCTGAGCCACACGGACGCGGACACGAGGGGCAGCCATGACCAGGATCATCACCTTCGGCACCTACGACATCTTCCACGTCGGGCACCTGCGGCTGCTCCAGCGGGCCCGTGCGCTCGGTGACCACCTCACGGTCGGCATCAGCACCGACGAGCTGAACCTGCGCAAGAAGGGCCGGGCCCCCGTGTACCCGTTCGCCGAGCGCTGCGAGATCCTCGGCGGCCTCTGCGTCGTCGACGAGATCTTCGCCGAGGAGTCGCTCGAGCAGAAGCGCGAGTACATCCTCGAGCACCGTGCCGACGTGCTGGTGATGGGCGACGACTGGGAGGGTCGCTTCGACGACCTGCTCGACATCTGCAAGGTCCGCTACCTGGCGCGCACGCCTGCGGTCTCCACCACCGCCGTCATCGAGAAGATCCGCACGTGAGGCGACCGTGAGCCTGTCCGCACACGACGTGACGGTGGTGATCCCCAACTACAACGGACGGTCGCTCCTGCCCCGGACGCTCGACGCGCTGGGTCGCCAGAGCGCGCCGCCGGCCCGCGTGCTCGTGGTCGACAACGCGTCGACCGACGGGTCGGCCGAGCTCGCCGAGGAGCGCGGCATCGAGGTCGTCCGTCGCCGCGCCAACGGTGGCTTCGGCGCGGCGGCGAACGAGGGTCTCCGCCGGTGCGAGACGCCCTTGATGGTCGTGCTCAACGCCGACGCCCGACCCGAGCCGGAGTGGCTCGGAGCCCTGACCTCGGGTGCGCCGGAGGACGACGACGTCTGGGCATGGGGCAGCGTGCTGGTCTCCGCCGCCACCGGTCGGGTGGAGTCCGCCGGCGACTTCGTGCGGTCCACCGGGCAGTCCGGCAAGTACCTCGGCGGCACGGCCGTCGAGGACCTCCCGGCCGACCCCTACGAGGTCCTGGCCCCGCCCGGCGCCGCTCCGATGGTCCGCGCCGAGGCGGTCCGGCGGCTCGACGGGTGGTTCGAGCCCTACTTCCTCTACTACGAGGACCTCGACCTCGCGATGCGCGCCCGCCTCGCCGGCCACCGCGCCTTCGTCGTCCCGGCCGCCCGGGTGGAGCACGACCTCGCCGGGTCGAGCGGTGGTCGCCCGCCGTGGGACCACATCGCCCGCTCCAGCACGTGGTGCACGGTCCGGACCAACCCGTCGCTGTCGGCCGCCGGCTTCGCCCGGCTGCACGTCCGGGAGTACCGCATCGCCCGACGCCACGGTGGCGCCGTCCCGTGGGCCCGCGGCAAGGCCCGCGCCATCCCTGCGCTGCCGAAGCGCCTCGCCGAGCGCCGGCGCCTCATGCGCGGCGCAGTCGACCGGCACTGGGTCCCGGGGCCGCCGGCATGACCGCCGTCGTCCGCCCGGTCCGCCGCGCCGCCGGTGCCGCTCGGCGGCGCCTGCCGCGCCGGGACCCGTTCGTCACGTCCCGGGACATGAACGGTCCCCGCATCGTGCGTGCCCGTCTGTGGTGGCGGACCCGGCGGGACGGCTCGCTGCTCCAGGCGCCGCTGCGGGTGACCGGGGCCGGGGCCCCGAACGTGCTGGACCTCGTCACCATCGGGCGGGGCACGCGCATCGGGCAGCTCGCCTGGTTCAGCCTGGTCCGCCGCGACGCCCGCATCCGGATCGGTGCCGGCTGCACCCTCAGCGCGTCGATGAGCATCTCGGTGGTGTCGGAGGTCGAGATCGCCGACGGCACGGCGATCGGCGAGCGCTGCCTCATCACCGACCACGGCCACGATCACATGACCTACCTGGAGCCGGCAATCGACGGCGAGGAACCGCCGAGGTTCGGCTACGGCACCACGGAGGGTCGGCCCGTCCGCATCGGGTCCGGGGTCCACATCGGGGCCAACGTCTACATCGGCCCGGGCGTGACGGTGGGGGACGGCGCCGTCATCGGGATCAACTCCGTCGTCACCCGATCCGTCCCGCCCTACACGATCGTCGCCGGCATCCCGGCGCGCGAGATCCGTTCGCTCCGCCCGGAGGAACGATGACCACCGCACAGCGAAGGCGCCCCGACGTGAACCTCACCGAGCTCCGGTACGACCTCAGCCACGGCGTTCCGCGCCGGCTGTTCAACGAGACGTTGGACGAGTTCGCCCGGTCGATCCCGGAGGGCGCCCGCACCCTCGAGATCGGCTGCGGCTACTACGACCACCGCCCGCACTTCGCACGCCTCCTGCGCATGGACCTCTACACCGAGCACGAGCCGGACGTGAACGGCGACGCGCTGGCGATGCCGCTCGCCGAGGGCTCCGTGGACGCGTCCATCTGCATCTCGGTCCTCGAGCACGTGCACGACCCCTACCAGGCCGTCCGCGAGTGGCACCGGATCATGGCTCCCGGCGGACGCGTGCTGGCCTGGATCCCGTTCTTCTTCGGGGTCCACGGCTACCCCGGCGACGTGAGCCGCTTCACCGAGGAGGGTTGCCGGCAGCTCTTCGAACGGGCCGGCTTCGAGCTGGAGTCGACCGACACCGAGACCTACTCGGGCCTGTTCCTCAACCTCGGCGATGCGGTGCACTTCGCCCTGCCCCGGAACCACCGCAGCCGTGCCGTCCGCGGGCTGAACAAGTCCCTCGCGCTCGCGTTCCGCCTCGGGCTCCCCCTCGACCGCCGCCTGCGCCTGCCGCGGCTCTACGCCGGTACCACCGTGATCGCCAGGAAGCCGGCGCCGTGACGCGGTCCGGGGTCCGGGCTGCTGCCCGTCGCGCCGTGCGCTGGCGACTCGCCCGACGCCGCCAGCTCGACTGGTGGCTCGTCTACGGACCGGTCCGGTCCGGGACGACCTTCATGATGAACGCCATCGGGGCGAACGCCCGGCTCCGGATCGGCGACTGGGGCCTCCGCCACGGGCTCGGGCTGCCGCCCGACCTCCCGCACGTGCGCTTCGACCGCGAGCGGGCGCGGGCGGACTTCTCGCGCAACGTGCTCGCCAACGCCCCGAGCGGCGGTGGGCGCGCCATCGACCTGGTGTACAAGTCGGCCCAGCTGCGACCCGACGAGCTCGAGGCGCTCACCGCGCTGTGGGGTCCGCCCGCCCGGACGATCTTCTGCGTCCGTGAGCCCTCGGGGTACATGGCCTCGGCCATCCGGAAGTTCCCCGACGTGGACGTCCAGGCGTTCCGGGACGAGTACGTGGCCGACATCGTCGCCTTCGCAGAGATCGGCGGCGACCCGTTCGTGTACCACCCCGACCTGACCACCGAGGACTACCGGCGGTTCCTCTCCCCCCTCGCGGTCCCGAGCGGCCCCGAGCACGAGTTCACCTACCGCGGGGACCGGGCCGACCACCTCGTCACCGACGACATGGTCGAGGCGTTCGAGCGGTTGCAGGCACCGGTCCGTGCCCGCCAGGGCGCATGAAGGCGCTCGACCGCCTCCGTGGTCGCTCGGGACGCCTGTGGGCGATCCAGCGCCTCGCCCGCCTCGAGCCGGACCAGCTGGAGGCGCTCGTCGCGCTGGCGCGCGTCGTCGGCCGCGAGCACGTGGGTCCGCGCCGCCACGGCGGCATCAGCGCGTCCGCATCCATCTCGCCGCTGGCCTCGCTCCGCTTCGCGGAGCGTCTCGAGATCGGTGCCAAGGCGGCGATCGGTCCGTACTGCGCGGTGTGGGGCGGCTTCGAGGCGTGGACCCGGATCGGACCCGGCGCCCTGCTCGGCCCGGGGGTCGTCGTCGTGGCGGGGAACCACGTCGTCGATGGCCCGGGGTGGGTGCGCGAGCTCGGCTTCGACGAGCACGACGCAACGGTCGGCGAGGGTGCCTGGATCGGCGCCAACACAACGATCGTCGGCTGCTCGGTGGGTGAGGGCGCGGTCGTCGCCGCCAACTCCGTGGTGATCGAGGACGTCCCGGCCGGGGCCATCGCCGCCGGTGCCCCGGCCCGGGTCGTGCGCATGCGGCGAGCGGACACGAGCGTGGCGACGTGACCGCGCCGATCCACGACGCCGGGAAGGCGGAGGTCTACGCCGACTTCGGGAACCCTGCGCTCCTGCGCACCGTGCGCGAGCACCTGCCCCCGGGTGGATCGGTCCTGGACGTGGGGTGCGCGTCCGGGGGGCTCCTCGCCGGGCTCGCGCAGCAGGCGGGTCGTCGGGAGGGGATCGAGGCGGATCCGGTGGCCGCGACGGCGGCTGCGGCGCACGCCGACGTCGTCCACCGGGCCCGGGTCGAGGACGCGGTCGTCGACGACGAGGCCTTCGACGTGGTGGTGCTCGGTGACGTGCTGGAGCACCTGGCCGATCCTGCGCCTGCCTTGGCGCGCGCCCACCGGTGGCTCCGACCCGACGGTCGGTTGGTCGTCAGCCTCCCGAACGTCGCGCACTGGTCGGTCCGGCTGGGTCTGCTGGCGGGCCGGTGGGAGTACGAGGACAGCGGCATCCTGGACGACACGCACCTCCGCTTCTTCACCTGGTCCAGCGGTGCCGAGCTCGTCGAGCAGGCCGGCTTCACCGTCGTCGAGCGCGAGGCGGTGGTCCCGGGGCTGCGGGCGCAGCTCGGGCTGCCGGTCCCGGCGGGGATCGACCGGCGCTGGCGCAGCATGGGCCGGCGGCGCCCCAACCTGTTCGCCTTCCAGCAGCTGCTCGTCGCTCGGAGGCGTTGAGGTGGAGACCCCCGCACCCGCGGTCCGCATGCGCAGGCTGACCAAGGTCTACGAGCCGAGCCCTCCCTGGATGCGGCTGCTCACCCGCAGCGCGTCCCGCGCCCGCAACGTCGCGCTGCAGTCGGTGGACCTCGATGTCGCGACCGGGACGATCTGCGCCGTGGTGGGTCCGAACGGTGCCGGGAAGTCGACCATGTTCCGGCTGCTCATGGGTCTGACCACGCCCACGTCGGGATCGGCGCACGTCCTCGGCCTCGACTGCAGCGTCCGGGCCGAGAGCCGCCGCATGCCCATCGGCTTCATGCCCGCCGACGAGCGGAGCCTGTTCCTCCGGCTCACCGCCTACGAGAACCTGGCGTTCCAGGCCAGCCTGCGCGGCTACGGCGGCCAGCGGCTCGAGGACCGCGTCGCCGAGTCGCTGGAGATGGTGGGCCTGAGCGGGGCGCGGGACACGGCTGCCTTCGCCCTCTCGTCGGGGATGAAGGCTCGGCTGCAGCTCGCCCGGGCCATGGTCCACGAACCGAAGGTGCTGATCCTGGACGAACCGACGTCCACGGTCGATCCGGTCGCCGCCGACGACCTGCTGGCCCTCATCCAGCGGCTCACGGCCGAGCAGTCCCTCGCCGTCATGCTCAGCTCGCACCGGCTCGAGGAGATCGACGCGCTGGACGAGAAGGTCATCCTCCTCGACGACGGACGGGTCGTCTTCGAGGGGGACCTCCGCGAGCTTCGGCGCATCGCCGTGGTGACCGAGGTGGCCCTCGAGTTCGACGGGACCGCAGCGGCGGACGCCGTGGCGGCATCGCTCGAGGCCCAGCCCTGGACGCGGGAGCTGTCGGTCCGGGGTCGGGTCGTGGAGCTGGTGGCCACGGAGCCGATCGGCACCGTGCTCGCTGCGGTGGGACCCCACGCATCCTCGATCGTCCACGTGGACGAGCGGTCCAGCTCGACGCGCTCGCTGCTCCGCGAGGTCTATGCGAGCTCGCGAGGTGCGGCCGGATGACCGCGATCGTCGCGCACGCTCGCACGGTGGGCCGATCGGCCCGGGCGTTCTACGTCGTCGGCAAGAGCGACGCGCTCGCATACCCGCTCGCGTTCATGCTCTCGGTGTTCTCCCGGCTCACGAACGTGTTCCTCTACTACTTCGTCGCCCGCATCGTGACCACGGATGAGTCCGTCGTCGCCGGCGGCTACTTCGCGTTCTCCGTCGTGGGGACCCTGGTCCTGTGGGTGCTCGGCGCCGGCCTCGAGCTCTTCGGGACGTTCGTCCAGCGCACCATCGATCAGGGGCACCTCGAGCTCTACCTGGTCCAGCCGGTGGCGTGGCCGTTGCTCCCGTTCCTCTGGTTCCAGTGGCTCGTCGTCGAGCGACTGATCGCCGGGGTCGTGACGATCGGGGTGGCCTACGCCCTCGGCGTCCGCTTCGCGACCGACCGGGTCGGGCTGACCGTCCTCGTGCTCGCCCTCGGGGTGGCGGCGACCCACGCCATCGGCATCATCGCCGCCAGCGTGCGACTGCTGTCCAAGCGAGCCGACCCCGTGCTGCTCGGCTACACGGTGGCCAGCACGGTCTTCTCGGGGCTCTTCGTGCCGGTGCAGGTGCTCCCTGGCTTCCTGCAGTCGCTGAGCTGGCTGATACCGCACACCTACGTGGTGGACGCGCTGCGCCAACTCCTGCTCGAGGACGGCGAGGCCAGCGCCCGCATCTCCGTGGGCAGTGCGGTCCTCGCCCTGGTGATCTTCTCGATCGTGGCCTACGTGATCGGGCTCCGCCTGTTCACCCGGTCGCTCCACTACGCCCGCGAGCGCGGGATCCTCGGCTCGTACTGATGCCGGCCGCCGACATCCTCCCCGTCGTGGTCGTGCACTACCGCGCCCCCGACTGGTGCCGGTCCAGCGTCGCTGCGCTCGCTGGGTCCGTCGGTGCCTGCCTCGACGTGACGGTCGTCGACAACAGTGGCGAGCTCGCCGGGGGACCGGCACTGCCACCCGGTGCCGCTCGCGTGCTCGCGGCCGGGGGGAACGTCGGCTACGCCGGTGGGGCCAACCTCGGCCTCCGGGACGCCCTGCGACGTCACCCCGCCGCCACGCACGTCGCGGTCTGCTCGCACGACTTCCACCCCGAGCCGGACTGCTTCGTGCGACTGGTCGAGGCGGCCCGGGACGACAGCTCGCTCGGCGTCGTCGCCCCCCGCCTCACGGACCCGAAGCCGAGCATCGGGGCGTGGTTCGACGGACGCCGCTCGACCAACGTCGAACCCCGCGACGACTCCCCTGCGGTGTCCGACGCCGACTGGGTGTCGGGCACCTGCATGGTCATCCGCTCCGACGTCCTGCGCTCGATCGGCGGGTTCGACGAGGGGTTCGGGTCCTACGTCGAGGACGTCGACCTGTGCCTCCGCGTGCGCGCCGCCGGGTGGCGCGTTGCGACGGTGGTGGCGGCGGCTGGCCGGGGACTCGGCTCGGTCTCGTCGGTCCGCTTCCGGCTGACGGCCATCAACGTCGCCCTGCTCGCCGCGAAGCGGGAGGGCGCCTGGCCGGCTCGTCGTCTGGTCGGGCGCTACCTGGTGCGGTCGGCACGAGCCGCGCTCCTCGCCGTGCTGCCCTCGTGGCGAGGGCTCGACCGGCGGCGGGCGTCGCTGCGCTACGCCGGCGCCCAGGGAGGGGCCGCGTGGCACCTCCTGCGCTCCGGGCGGATCGCCCGCTACGCGCGCGACCCCGCCCACGCCCAGCCGGCGGTGTCCCCGTGAGCGCAGGGCGGCTCCTCGGCCTGGGCTTCGACCTCCGCCGCGCCCTGCTCCTGGTCCGCCTGGCTGCCCTGGCACGGCTCAAGGGAGCGACCCTCGACGTCCGCATCGAGCGCGGCGTGCGGATCGAGGGCCGGGTCCTGGTGCGCGTCCATCCCCGCACAGCGACGACGGTGCGGATCGGGTCCGGCACCCGGATCGGCGACGGCGTCCGCATCGTCCTCGACGGCGGCAGCCTCGACATCGGCCGGCGGGTGCTGTTGCGCAACGGCGTCGTCTTGCACGTTCGTGGTGCACTGACGTTCGACGACCAGTCGCTGGTCTCGTACTACTCGGTGATCCACTGCGACGAGCTCGTCCACATCGGCCACCGGGTCGGCCTCGGGGAGCACACGACGATCACGGACTCGACGCACGTCGCACCGCCGGCAGGCGACTGGTGGTACCACCACATCGAGACCGCGCCCGTCCGCATCGGTGCCGGGGTCTGGGGCGGGGCGAAGGTGACCATCACCAAGGGCGTGGTGATCGGCGCCAGCAGCGTCATCGCCGCCGGCTCGGTCGTCACCGCAGACGTGGAGCCGGGTGTCGTGGCCGGCGGCATCCCGGCTCGGGTCATCGGTCCGTCGCCGCTGCCGGCGCCCGGCTGACCTCAGCCGTCGCAGGCCGGGGACGCGGAGCGGACGTCGTACACGGCGG
>SXGQ01443398.1_pt1 | contig 16794 bp, 14 predicted proteins | sample 3178371 | NCBI WGS metagenome assembly SXGQ01 (sample SAMN11356859, study PRJNA531348) | freshwater metagenome | isolation source: freshwater sample F1-20 | place: China: Fuxian Lake, Yuxi | collected 2017-12-25
AATCCCTGGCGGCCTGCCACGAGCTGCGCGAGCTCGCCCAGCGCCGCGGCGCCGTGGACGGGCGACCGGCGCGTGCCGAGGTGGCTCGCGCGGCCGGCGGGCCGGTACGCCGCGTCGAGCTCGAGGCACACGCGGATCGGCGCACGGGCGGCCGGCGGCCGCACGCTGTCGATGAGATCGAGCTGCGCGACGTCGTCGACCATGAGCGTCACGGCGGCGGCCGCGGCCTCGTTCGTCGCAAGCCGCTCGATCGCACCGCGGTCGGGGGTCGGGTAGCCGATCACGATGTCGTCGCTCACGCCCGCGGCGTGGAGCCACAGCGCCTCGTCCAGCGCGTACGCCAGGACCCCGGACCACCCAGGGCGGTCGAGGGCCCGCGTGAGGAGGTCGCGCACGCGCACGGACTTGCTCGCGACCCGCAGCGGCGTACCACTTGCGCGGCGCTCGAGGTCGGCCGCGTTGGCGTCGAACGCGTCGAGGTCGACGAGTGCGAGCGGCGGGTCGAGGTGGGCGGTGGCAGCGTCGAGACGGGTGCGGTCGTCCATGCGCGGCGGACGGTATCGCCGATGCGGATGGACGGCTGCACTACGCTCTGATCATGCGCCCGTCCGATCTGAGCCGTCGGATCGCCGTCGCCGCCGGTGTCGCCTTCGCCGTCGGCCTGACGGCCGTGACCATCCTGAACGGGTTCAGCACGGTCACGCCGATCCGCCTGCTGCAGGGCACCGCGATCGTCGTGCTTGCGATCTTCGCGCTCGGCAGCGTGCTGGCTTCGATCGGCCTGCGCATCGCGGGGTGGGAGGAGCCCGAGAGCGAGGCGGAGTTCGAGCAGATCGTCAAGCGCTCGGAGCGGCTCGCGCGCAGCGGCACGGCCGCGGAGCCCGACGAGATGGAGTTCGCCGAGCTCGACCCGTACGACGACGAGGACTTCGAGGAGCTCGTCAGCGACGCGCTGGACGAGCTCCCCGACCTGCTGCAGCGTGCGCTCGAGCGCAACGTCGCGGTGGTCATCAGCGACGGGGGGCGCAAGGCCGGCGCGTACGGCCTCTACCACGGCGACACCGTCGCGCGGGACAACTACCCCGACCGCATCATCATCTACCGGGACACCCTGCGCCGAGACTTCGGTCACGACCCCGATCTGCTGCGGTTCGAGGTCACGAAGACCGTCCGCCACGAGCTCGCGCACCATCTCGGGGCCGACGAGCTGGGCGTGCGCGAGCTGGGCCTGTAGCCCGTCCGGCGAAGACCATTCGGGCCATGCGCGGTCCGCGGTGGTACCGTCCGCGGCGTGCGCACCGCACTGACCCTCGCCCTGGGGGCGCTCGCGGTGGTGCCGGTGGGGGCCTCGGCCGACGTCCGCACCGTCCGCTTCGGCGGGGAGCTCGGGAACCGCTACGAGCCCGCGGAGCTGACCGTGCAGGCAGGTGACGTCGTCGAATGGACCGGGGACTTCGCGGTCCACCCGCTGCGCTACCGCCCGTCGCCGTCGGAGCCGTACAGCGCCCCGTACACCGGGCCGGCGCCGCTGCGCCGAACGCTCAGCGCGGTCGGGGACCAGCTGGAGTACGTGTGCGCGATCCACGGTGACGCGGGCATGCGCGGTGTCGTCTCCGCGGTGGCCGCGGGCGATCCGCGCCCGCTGACCCGCCCGCCGCTGCTGTCACTGCGCACCGAGCCGCGCGAGCCCGTGGCGGGACGGCGCGTGACCTTCATCGTCTCGTACGTCGAAGGGAGCGGCGAGGGCCGCTTCACGCAGTTCGCCTGGGACCTGGACGGGGACGGCCGCGTCCGCCCGAAGGACGGGCCCGACCGCATCACGAAGACGCCGCGGGTGAGCACGACCTTCGAGCGGGCGGGCAAGCGCAAGATCGCCGTGACCGGCTCGACCACCGAGCCCGGCGCGGCAGGGACGAGCACGACGACGTTCCGGTTCGTGGTGGCGGCGAAGGCGGACAGCACACCGCCGCGACTGACGGTCGCCGGGCTGACCCCGACGGCGCTCCCCGCCATCCTGCGGTCCGGGCTGTCGGTCACGCTGCGCGCCGGCGAGCCGGTGCGGGCGCGCATCGACATCCTCCACGACGGGCGCGTCCTGGCCCGGACCACCCGGCGGCTCGGGACCAAGGCGACCGCGGTGAAACTGCGATTCTCGCGCGCGTCGATCGATTCGCTGCGCAAGCGCAAGAGCGTGCGCCTGAAGCTGCGGGTCGTCGCGCGTGACGACGCGGGGAACCGCACGACGCTGCGCAAGACGATCATCGCGCGCTGAACACGGCACTCCGTTGCGTGACGCAATGGACTATCCTATGACGCAGCCCTCGTGGAGTGCGACCGCCGAGGGGAATTGCCCCGTGGAGTGAGACCGCCGGGGCCGTACATAGGAGTGCACCATGCCCGAAGCAGTCATCGTCGACGCGGTCAGGACCCCGATCGGCCGCGCGGTGAAAGGCTCGCTGAAGACCGTCAGGACGGACGACCTCGCGTCGGTTCCGCTCCAGGCGCTGATGGAGCGCAACCCCGACGTCGATCTCAACGAGACCGTCGACGTCCTCATGGGCTGCGCCGTCGCGGAGGGTGAGGCCGGCGGCAACGTCGCCCGCAGCGCCGTCCTGCTCGCCGGCTACGACCACCAGGTGCCGGCGGCGACCGTGAACCGCTGGTGTGCGTCGTCGCTGCAGACCATCCGCAACGCCGCCCACGCCATCAAGGCGGGGGAGGGCGACCAGTACATCGCGGCGGGCGTCGAGGCCGTCTCGCGTGCCACCGGCGCGTCCATCCCGCCGCACCCCGAGCTGGACGGGTCGGAGGGATCGGCGTACGACGTCTACATCCCGATGGGCCTCACGGCCGAGAACGTGGCCGAGCGCTACGCGGTCAGCCGCGAGGACCAGGACGCGTGGGCCGTCATCTCCCAGGAGCGGGCCGTCGCCGCCTGGGACGCCGGCCACTTCGACTCCGAGATCGTGGCCGTCACGACCCCGGAGGGCGACGTGGTGACCCGGGACGACGGGCCGCGGCCGGGTACCACCGCCGAGAAGCTCGCGGCGCTGAAGCCGGCGTTCGTCGAGAACGGCACGGTCACGGCGGGCAACGCGTGCCCGCTCAACGACGGCGCGGCCGCCGTGCTCATGATGAGCGACGAGAAGGCCGCGGCGCTGGGCGTCACGCCCCGCGCACGGGTCGTCGCGTCATCGGTCGCGGCGATCCGGCCCGAGGTCATGGGCGTCGGACCGATCCCGGCCATCCAGCAGCTGCTGGCGTCGACCGGGATGACGATGGACGACATCGACGTCGTCGAGATCAACGAGGCGTTCGCCGCGCAGATCGTGCCGTGCATGTCGGAACTGGGCATCCCCGCGGAGAAGCTCAACCCGTTCGGCGGCGCGATCGCGCTCGGTCACCCGGTCGGGATGACCGGCGCGCGCATCATGACGACGCTGCTGAACGACCTCGAGACGCTCGACGGCACCTACGGCATCGAGTCAATGTGCGTCGCCGGCGGCATGGGCATGGCCATGCTCGTCGAGCGGCTCTGAGTCCTGCGGCGCGGGCCCGTTGATCCCGGTGAGCTCGGCCAGTTCGGCGAGCGCATCCTGATCGGCGGGCTCGTCCGTGCCGTCGCTCGCGGTGAGCGCATCGAGCTCGGCGGCGAGCTCGCGCAGCCGCTGGGCCAGGGTGGAGACCTCGTCGGCGGCGGTGGTGACCTGCGCGATCGACGCGCTCGCCTGCGCGACGTCGACGCCGATCTGCTGGCCGGCGGTGCGGCTGCTGCCGGCGGCGGCGGAGATGCTCTCGGCGCTGCCGTGGACGGCCTCGCCGGCCTGGGCGATGGCCCGCAGGGCGCCCTCCGTCTTCCCGGCGGTCTGCTTGCTGTGCTCGACGGACTCGACGCCTGATCGCGCGGCGGTGATGGCCTGCTGGGCGGCGGCCTCGACGTCGGCGAGCAGCTCGTCCACCGACGCGGTCGCGGCGTTGGACTCCTCGGCGAGCTTGCGGACCTCTTCCGCGACGACGGCGAAGCCACGGCCGTGCTCCCCGGCGCGGGCGGCCTCGATCGACGCGTTGAGCGCGAGGAGGCGGGACTGATCGGCGAGCTGCCGGACGGTGTCGACGATGGTGGCGACCTTGCGGGTGCGCTCGGTCAGCGACTCGACGCCCTCGGCGATGCCGGTCACGCGCGCGCCGACCTCGTCCATGTCGCCGACGAGCTGCGCCATCGCGGCGCTGCCCTCGGTCGTGGCCTGCGTGGTCGCGAGCGTCTCCTCGACGACGCGCGCCGCCTCGCGGGCGGTGGCGTCGGCGACCTCGTCGAGCGCCTCGGCGGAGAGCCGGACGGCGTCGAGCGCCTCGGCGCTGCGCTGCGCGGCCTCGTGGGTGCCGCCGGCCTCCGACGCGAGCTGCTCGCCGGTGATGGCGACCTGCTCGGCGTGCGCGCCGACACGCTCGGACAGGCGGCGCATCTCGGTGACGGTCCGGTCCAGGCGGGAGATCGTGCCGTCGAGCTCGGCGTTCTTGGCCTCGAGCTCCTCCTTGCGGCGGTCCATCTCGGCGTTGCGGCGCGCGAGCACCGCCTCCTGGTTCTCGGCGAGCTTCCAGGACGCCAGCAGCGCCGCGACCTGGACGACGACGAACGCGGCGTGGACGAGCGTCTGCTTGACGATGTCGCCCGTGCCGTTGTGGTTCATGTAGACCGACTCGGGCTGGATGAGCGCGAAGACCAGGTGGTGCACCACGATCATGCCGACGGCGACGGCGAACGGTCGCCAGTCGAGGTACAGCCCGATGATCGGGAGCACGACGAAGAAGTGGAAGTGCGCGGCGAGCGCGCCACCGGACGCGTGCACGAACAGCGCGCTGCACATGATCAGGCCGGCGGCCGCGGCGCACGAGCGGGCCGACTGGCTGAGCTTGGGCCAGCAGGCGAGGCCCGCGAGGATGCCGAGCGGCAGGACCACGTCGAGGACGAGGTGGCCGAGCGCCATCCCGCGCGCGGCGCCGTAGGCGAGCACCGAGGGGATGTGCAGCAGGATGATGCTGACGATGACGGTGTGGCGCGGGGCCCACTCGTCGTGGGACAGCCCGCGCAGGCGGGGGAAGGCGGCCAGCACCTTCTGTGCCAGTCCGGGCGTGGCAGAGTTCATGGCCCGGGTGATCGGCACAACTGAGCCCACCTGAACCGGATTCAGTCGCGGGGCGACGCCAGGGACAGCGCGTACCAGGCGTTCGGATCCTGGTACCAACCACGGAGCTGCAGGCCGGCCTGCGCGTAGGCGCGCTCGAGGCCTCCGCGGCGGAACTTCCGGCTGATCTCGGTGAGGATCGACTCGTCGGCCTGGAACGTCACCTCCAGGCCGAGTCCGCGGATGCGGACGACCTGGTCGCGCAGGCTGCGCAGCCGGATCTCGATGCGCTCGAGCACCGGATTCCACGTCGCCTCGTGCGCGAACGCGTCGAGGTCGAAGTCCGCCAGCAGCTCGCGGTTGATGACCGCGAGGACGTTGCGGTTGAAGGCCGCGGTGACGCCCGCGGCATCGTCATAGGCGGGTTCCAGGACGCCGACGTCCTTGACGAGGTCGGTGCCGAGGAGCAGCGCGTCGTCTGGGCCGAGCAGCGGCCGCACCTGCGCCAGGAAGGCCTGGACCTCGACGGGCTGGAGGTTGCCGATGGTGCTCCCGAGGAACGCGACGATCCGCGGGTCGCCGTTCGGTCGCGGCAGGGCGTGGAGGTCGGCGGTGAAGTCACAGATCCGCGCGTCGATCTCAAGATCGGGGTAGCGGTCGACGAGCCCGGGGATCGCCCCTTCGATGGCGGCGGCGCTCACGTCGACCGGGACGTAGCGGCGCAGCGCGCCGGCCTCGTGCAGGGGGTCGAGCAGCAGCGGCGACTTCGTCGACGAGCCCGAGCCGAGCTCGATGACCTCGGCCGCCGGGATCTCCGTGGCGATGCGGGCCCCGACATGCTCGAGCAGCGCCGCCTCGGTCCGGGTCGGGTAGTACTCGGGCTGCTCGCAGATGGCGTCGAACAGCTCGCTGCCGCGTGCGTCGTAGAACCACTTCGGCGGGAGGGTCTTCGGGTTCGTCGAGAGCCCGTCCAGGACGTCTGCCGCGAGGGCGGTCCAGCTCTCGGGGAAGGCGTGGACCTCGACGCCGTGCTCGGCGAGGGCCTGGAGGCGGTCGCTGTCGCTCATGACCGCTCCACGCAGCGCAGGCCGGCGAAGATCTGCCGGCGTTCCGGTCGGTCCCAGTTGCGCGACGTCCGGCGTGCCACGCAGGGCGCCGTCGCCCAGGACCCGCCGCGCAGCGCGCGGTAGCCGCGGTCGAAGAAGACCTCGCTGTACTCGGGATAGGGGTAAGGCTCGAAGCCGGGGTAGCCGGTGAACGTGCTGCTCGTCCACTCCCAGGCGTCGCCGGTGAGGCCGCGGACGTCCGTCCCGGCGCCGGCGCCGACCGGAGCGGGGCCGAACGTCGTGCCGCCGAGGACCGGCGCCCCGGTCGGGTGCAGCGACGCGGCGTGCTCCCACTCGGCCTCGGTGGGCAGGCGGGCGCCGCGCCAGGACGCGAACGCGTCGGCTTCGTGCGCGCTGACGTGGACGATCGGCTCGTCATCGCGCAGCGGCTCGACGCGGTCGTAGCGGCGGACGGTCTCGCCGTCGTCGTGCCAGAACAGCGGCCGGGTGACGGCGTGCTCCGTGCGCCACGTCCAGCCCTCGTCGGTCCACAGGCTGCGGCGCGCGTACCCGCCGTCCTCCATGAAGGCGCGCCAGTCGCCGACGGTGACGGGCCCGCGGTCGATCCGGAATGGCGCGAGTTCGGCGGTGTGGGCGGGCAGCTCGTTGTCGTAGGCGAAGCCCGACCGCGCGCCGATCGTCGCCGCGCCGCCCGGGATCTCGACCATCCCGGCGGCGCTCCCGGACCGCTCGGGCAGTGGGGACCGATCGGGCGTGATCCAACCGGCGGGTGCCAGCGCGAGCGCCTGGAGCATCGTCTCGCGGTGCTGCTCCTCGTGCTCGAGGAGGAGGTTCCAGAGGAAGCCGTCGGCCTGCAGGCGCGGGGCGTCCGGGCCGAGGTCGGTGTCGGCGGCGCGTTCACACGCGCGCACGAGGGTGGCGTCGAGGTAGTCGCGGGCCTGCGCCGGGTCGAGCAGCGGCAGGTCGCCGCGCACCGCGCGGGGCTGTTCGAACGCGTCGTACAGCGCGAAGACGTCGGGCCGCAGCGGCGCAGGCGCTCCGTCGAGCCGCGAGAGCCACAGGTCCGCGTACGCCGCGATGTGCGCGAGATCCCACACGAGCGGGCTCATCAGCGCGTCGTGCTGGCGCTGCAGGCGCTCGTCGTCGAGACCGGCGACGAGCGCGAGCGTGCGCCGTCGGGTCTCCTGCAGCCGCTCGGCAAGGCGAGCGCCCGTCGCGGCCTCCTGGGACGTGGTGGCAGACGGCACTGAGAACCGACCCTACCCAATGGCAGGTGCGGCTACCCGCACCTCGGAACACCTGCTGACCGTATCGGCGCGCCGGCGCTCGGCGACGAGGCTTGCGGCATGGAACGCACACCCCACACACCCACCCCCGGGCGGCCGGCGCCGCGGCGCTCGATCGCCGGCCGCGCCGGCCGCTGGAGCGCCCACCACAAGAAGACCGCGGTCCTCGGCTGGCTGGCGTTCGTCGCCCTCGCCTTCGTCCTCGGCGGGATGCTCGGCACCAAGCAGCTCGAGGACGCCGACACCGGCGCCGGCGAATCCGGCCGGGCCGACCAGGTCCTCGAGCGGGCCTTCCCCGAAGATGTGGCCGAGGAGAACATCCTCATCCAGGCTCCAGCCGGCGCCTCTGCACGTGATCCCGACGTGCGGCGGGCCGTCGACGACCTCACGGCGACGGTGCGCGACCTACCCGGCGTGAGCGAGGTCGTCTCGCCCTACGAGCAGGGCGGCGCGGTCTCCGAGGACGGCCGGTCCGTGCTGATCGGCTACGAGCTGCGCGACACCGAGGACGAGCCCGCCGTCGACGAGATCTCGGCCATCAACGCCCAGATCGCGAAGGCGGCGAAGGAGTATCCGACCCTGCGCGTCGAGCCCTTCGGAGACGCGACGGCCGAGGAGCAGATCGAAGGCCAGTTCGAGGAGGACTTCCAGCGGGCCGAGCTGCTGTCGCTGCCGATCACGCTGTTCATCCTGGTCATCGCCTTCGGCGCGCTGGTCGCCGCGGGTCTCCCGCTGCTGCTGGGTATCACGGCGGTCACCGCCTCACTCGGCCTGGTCGCGCTGCCGAGCCAGATCCTGCCCGTCGACGAGGCGATCAGCTCGGTGATCCTGCTGATCGGCATGGCGGTCGGGGTGGACTACTCGCTGTTCTACCTGCGGCGGGAACGCGAGGAACGCGCGAAGGGCCGCACGACCGAGCAGGCGATCGACATCGCCGCGGCGACGTCGGGCAAGGCGATCCTCATCAGCGGCCTGACGGTCATCATCGCGATGTCCGGCATGTTCCTCACCGGGGACAAGACGTTCATGTCCTTCGGCGTGGGCACGATCATCGTGGTCGCCGCCGCCATGATCGGCTCGATCACGGTCGTCCCGGCGATGCTGTCGTGGCTCGGCCCGAAGGTCGACAAGGGACGCGTGCCGTTCCTCGGCCGCCGTTCCGCGGGCGACAGCAAGCTGTGGGGCGCGATCCTCACGCCGGTGCTGCGGTTCCCGCTGCCCGCCGCGCTGCTCGCCGCCGCGCTGCTGGTCGGCATGGCGCTGCCCGCGCTGCAGATGAAGACCGCCACGAGCGGACTCGACATGCTGCCGCGCTCGCTGCCGGTCATGCAGACCTACGACCGCATCCAGGAGGCGTTCCCGGGTGAGCCGATCCCGGCCGTCGTCGCGGTGCAGGCCGAGGACGTCAACACCCCCGAGGTCACCGCCGCGATCGGTCGGATGGTCGACGACGCGGAGGCCACCGGACTGTTCGGGACGGGCGCCGACGTCACTGTCGCCGACGACGGCTCGGTTGCGGCGGTCACGATCCCGATGAAGGGCGACGGATCGGACGACGCATCGCTCGACGGACTGGCCGCACTGCGCGAGGACATCATCCCCGCGACGCTCGGCGAGGCCGGCATCACCGGCGAGGTCACCGGCTTCACCGCCGGCTCGGAGGACTGGAACGACCGCATGCGCGGAGCGGCGCCGCTGGTGTTCGCGTTCGTGCTGACCCTGGCGTTCCTCCTGCTCATGGTCACGTTCCGCTCGGTGGTCATCCCGCTGACGGGCATCGCGATGAACCTGCTCAGCGTGGCGGCCGCGTACGGCGCACTCGTGTGGGTCTTCCAGTTCGGCAACCTCGAGGGCCTGCTCGGCTTCGACGCGCCGGGCGCCGTGACGAGCTGGCTGCCGATCTTCCTGTTCGTGATCCTCTTCGGGCTCTCGATGGACTACCACGTGTTCATCCTCAGCCGGATCAAGGAGGCGCGGGACGGAGGGATGAGGACGGCCGACGCGATCTCGTCGGGCATCCGCTCGACGGCGGGCGTCGTGACGAGCGCCGCGGTGGTCATGGTGGCCGTGTTCTCGATCTTCGGGTCGCTCTCGATGATCGAGATGAAGCAGATGGGCGTCGGCCTGGCCGTGGCCATCCTGCTCGACGCGACCATCGTCCGCGGTGTCCTCCTCCCGGCTGTCATGCAGCTCCTGGGGGAGGCCAACTGGTACCTCCCGAAGTGGCTGCAGTGGCTGCCTGAGGTGGACCACGGAGCCGGGGACGTTATGGAACCGGCACGCGAGCCGGCCCCGCGCCCGGTGGAGGAGATCCCCGAGCCCGCGGGCGTCTGACGCGACAGGCCTCAGGCTCAACGTGAGCCTGAGGCCTCGTCGTTATGGCGTCGTGCGGAGGGGCACGCCGGGTACGCTGCGGCCATGGAGATCCGCGCCGCCGTACTCGAGGAGTTCGCCCAGCCGCTGCAGGTCACGACGCTCGACCTGGCAGGGCCGAAGGCGGGTGAGGTGCTCGTCCGGCTGCACGCCTGCGGGGTCTGTCACACCGACATGTACTCCGCGTCAGGGGTGGATCCATCGGGCTACGCGCCCTGTGTCCTGGGACACGAGGGCGCGGGCGTGGTCGAGGCCGTCGGCGACGGCGTCACCTCGGTGGCGCCCGGCGACCACGTCGTCACCCTCTTCAGCCCGCAGTGCGGGCAGTGCGTGAACTGCCGCTCGGGCCGCACGAACATCTGCGTGGCGATCCGCGAGCAGCAGAACCAGGGCTACCTGCCCGACGGGACGGCCCGGCTGTCCCGCGACGGCGAGCCGATCCGCCACTTCATGGGCTGCTCGACCTTCGCCGAGGCCACCGTCGTCTCGGAGTTCTCGCTGGCGAAGGTCAGCAAGGACGCGCCGCTGGAGACCGCCGCGCTCTTCGCCTGCGGCCTGTCGACCGGCCTGGGTGCGGCGATGTACCGCGCGAAGGTCTGGGAAGGCTCGACCGCCGTGGTCTTCGGGGCCGGCATGGTCGGCCTGGGTGCCGTCGCCGGCGCCCGGCTGCAGGGCGCCGAGCGGATCATCTGCGTCGATCTGAGCGAGGACCGCCTGGAGCTGGCCAAGCACCACGGCGCGACCGACACCTGGGTGGCGGGCGACGACATCGTCGACCGCATCCTCGCCGAGACCGACGGCTACGGCGCGGATTTCACCTTCGAGGCGACCGGGCTGGTGGGCGTCATGCGCCAGGCCGTCGAGTCCGCCCGCATGGGCTGGGGCGTGTGTTGCGTCACCGGCGTGGCGGGCAAGGGGGAGACGCTGGACATCGTCCCGCGATACCTGATCACCGGCCGCACGGTCATGGGTGCGTCATTCGGCGGCGTGAAGGGCAGGGACCAGGTCCCGGAGCTGGTCGACCGCTACCTGGCGGGCGACATCGACGCGGACGCGTTCATCTCGCACCGCATCTCGCTCGACGACATCAACAAGGGGTTCGATCTCATGCATCACCAGGACGGCATTCGCAGCGTGGTCCAGTTCACATGAGCCTGATCATCGAACGGACCGAGGCGCCCGGCTGGACGTCGAACTCGTACCTCGTCGCGGACGGCGAGGGCGGACGCGCCGTCGTCATCGACGGCAACGGGATCGCACAGCCGCTCATCGACCGCGCCGAGGAACTCGGCGTGACGGTCGACGCGATCCTCGTCACCCACCAGCACGCCGACCACGTCGAGGCGATCGTCGACTATCGCGACGCCTTCGGGGCGCCCGTCTACACCCATGCGATCACGAATGCGGCGGTCGAGGGCCTGAACGCCGAGCACGAGATCGCCGAGGGCGACGTCCTGGAGTTCGGTGGCCTGCGGATCGAGCCGCTGCTCAGCGAGGGGCACTGTGCAGGGCAGCTCGTGTACGTCGTCAACGGCACCGACGCGTTCACCGCCGACACGATCTTCAAGGGCACGGTGGGCGGGAACTTCGCCCCCGCGAACACGGGCTACGCCGATCAGAAGGCCGCCGCGATGCGCCTGGCGCAGCTGCCTGCCGAGACGGTGCTGCACCCCGGCCACACGCTGCCGACGACCGCCGGCGAGGAGTGGGAGCACAACCCGTTCATCCGCATCTGGCGCGGACTCGACCCCGAGGGCGACGAGGCGGTGACGGTGTGGGACCGACCGGCGACGCTCATCCTCTGGGCGCCCGATTACGACGGGACGAACAAGGCATGGGTGCGGTTCTCCGACACCGGCGAGGACGGGATCACGGGCGGGTCGCAGGTGGTGCGGCTGTAGGGACGGCTCGGGGGCCGCAGCGGCGTACCACCCGGTTCGGCCGGTGCGGCGTTCAGATCAGCTTGCGGTGGTCCAGCCGCTCGAACGCGGTCCTGATCCAGGGGTCGAAGAACGTCCCCGCCTGCTTGCGCATCTCCGCGAACGCGTCGTCGATCTTCATGGCGCGCTTGTACGGCCGCTCGTGGGTGAGGGCGGCGAAGGCGTCAGCCGCCATCACGATGCGGCTCTCGACAGCGCAAACACGGACGTACGGTTCGGAGCGGCTCACCACTTCCATGGAAGGTCCCCGCCTGCCGTCACAGTCCCGTCACGCGGCCCCTTCTGGATTCATACGGCCGGTGCCGATGGGCGTCCTGCATGGGGTCGTTCACACGCTCATCAGCAGTCGTGCCGGCTGTCGGTTTCCGCATCGCGCGGCTCGCGCTGGCCGGCGCGGTCGTGGTGGCTGGCGCCCTGCTGCAGGCGGGTCCCGCGGTTGCAGACAGCACGCGAGCCGAGGTGGAGGTCCGCACCGCGGGCCGCGTCATTGCGACTCGGCGTGCGGTCTTCGGAGCAGGCAACGTCGGCGCCGAGGGCGAGCCCCGGCGTGACACCACGCTGATCGCGGCGCTCGGGCCATCAACCGTCGCCGTGGCGCTCGACGGGATGGTCATCATCATGCACTCCCATCTCCCAGCCACCCAGCCCACGGAGCGCGAGCTGGTGCGGGCTGCTGCGCTGGCTCCGGCGATCGTCACGTTGGGCGGGCTCGATGGCCAGGGCGCGCTGTCGGCCCCCGCCGTCTTGCGGACGGGTGCCCTTTTGCTGGGAACGGCGGCGCAGTGCGTCGCCTTGGGGATGCGCGATGCTGCGGCGAGCGCGCGATGCCATGCGTTCCGACCCGCCGGTGACGGACCCGTCGTGGCCCGCATCGCGGTGAGTGCCGTTGACCTAGCCACGCCCCACGGGCGTCCTGCGCCTGCGTGGCGCTTCGATGGCGGCGGGCGATCCGTCCTTTGGCGCTCCGGCTCGGTCGATCACCTGGATTCGACGCGGCGGTGCGACAACGCCGTCACGGTGGTCCACCTGCCCCGTTCGATCGTGCTTCGCTTGCCATGTGCATCCCGCCCGTACGACGTGACAACCTGACCATCGTCGGGCGGCGCCGTGGTCGCGGCGTTCGGCGTGCCGACGCTCTGGGGCTGAGCGGCACGCGACCTACGCGCTGGCCCGCCGCTGCTTGATCCGGTGCCCGACCTCGACGATTGCGTCGACCGCCGGAAGCAGTTCCCGCCCGAAGCCGGTGAGCTCGTACTCCACGGACGGGGGCGCCGTCGCGCGCTCGGTACGGGTGATCAATCCGTCGGCGGCCATCGCGCGCAGGCGCGCGGACAGGACCTTGGCGCTGACGCCGTCGAGATCCCCGCGCAGTTCGTTGAACCGCCGCGGGCCCTCCCGCAGGTACCACAGGACGTTGGGCGTCCATGCGCCGCCGATGAGGTCGAGGCATGACGTCAGCGGACAGTCGCCTGGCGGTGGGCTGACGCGGCTCGGTCGGTGGCGCAGCACGGTTACCGCAGGTTACCGGCCGGTCACCGGCAGATGGTTGCTGGTCGTTGCGTGTGCACCTACTGTCGGGGCATGTCCCTCCCCACCCATCGCCGCGACTGGCGGCGCACCCGGGCCGCCGAGCTGCTCGGCATCGCGCACCCGATCATCCAGGGCCCGTTCGGCAGCGGGCTGTCGAGCGTCCCGCTGGCCTCCGCGGTCGCCGGCGCCGGCGGGCTCGGTTCCTTCGGGGCCCAGCACCTGAGCCCTGCGGGCGTCACTGCGCTCGTCGACGAGCTGCACGCCGCGATCGACGGGGTCTTCAACGTCAACCTCTGGGTCTCCTCGCACGACGTCCCGGAGGCGGTGTTCGACGATGCCGCCTGGGACGCAGCGGCCGCGCGTTTGCAGCCGCTGTACGACGCGGTCGGCATCGACCCGCCCGAGCGTCCGCGGCCCGTGGCCCACGGCTTCGACGACCTTGCCGACGCGCTGATCGCCGCGCGGCCGCCGGTGTTCAGCTTCGTCTACGGCGTGCCGGACCCGGAGATCCTGGAGCGCTGCCGTGCCGCGGACATCGTCACGGTCGGCACCGCGATCACCGTCGAGGAGGCCGTCGCGCTCGACGAGGCGGGCGTCGATGCGATCGTCGCATCGGGCTTCGAGGCAGGTGGCCATCGCGTCGCGTTCCTGCGGGAGGCCGAGGACTCGCTGGTCGGGACGATGGCGCTTGTCCCCGCGGTCGTGGGCGCCGTGCGGGCGCCGGTGATCGCTGCCGGCGGGATCGCGACGAGCCGGCAGATGGTCGCCGCGCTCACACTCGGCGCGGACGCGGTCCAGATCGGGACGGCGTTCCTTGCCACCGCCCAGTCGGGCGTCACGCCCGAGCACCGGGCCGCGCTGGTCGACGGCCCGCGCCGCACGCGGCTCACGCGGGTGCTGAGCGGGCGCCTCGCTCGCGGGCTGGCCGCGGACATCATGTACGACATCGAGACCGGCGACGAGCGGATCGCCCCGTACCCGTACCAGGGGGCGCTCATGCGGCCGATCGTCGACGCGGCGCGGCGCCAGGGGCGTGACGATCTCGTGGCGTTCTGGGCCGGCCAGTCCGCGCCGCTGGTGCAGCCGGACCGCGACGCGGGAGAGCTCGTCGGGGCGCTGGTCGCCGGCGCGGATGCGCTGATGTGACGCTCCGGCGCGCGATGCGGACGCCGACGCTGTGCCCGCTCAGCGGGTCTTGCGTCGGCAGGAAGCTACGCCGCGCGGCGCTGCTGCGGCGCGGCCGCCGCGGCGAGCGACACGACCTCCGCGTCCCGCCCCGGAAGCACCGCCGGATCGTCGGTCTGCACCCACGCCTGCAGGGCCGCGAACGCCTCGGCGTCGAGCTTGTGCGGGACATCGGAGCCGATGATCCCCATCGCCTTCTCCAGCGGCATGCCGTCGCGGTACGGGCGGTTTGCGGTCAGCGCCTCGTAGATGTCGGCGACGGCGAGGATCCGCATGTCGGGCGTCATCTGCTCGGCGCCGATGCCGCGGTGGTAGCCGCTGCCGTCGAGCTTCTCGTGATGGTTCGCCGCCAGTTCGGCGATCGGCGAGAAGCACGCGGCGCGCGAGAGGATCGCGTAGGTCTGCCGCGGGTGCTCCTTGATCGCGTCGAACTCGTCGTCGGTGAGCTTGCCCGGCTTGTCGAGGATCGCGTTGGAGACCGCGAGCTTGCCGATGTCGTGCAGCAGCGCTGCGCGGCGCAGGTCGCGCAGCCGGTCTCCGCCGATGCCGGACTGCCGCGCGATCCCGATGGTGACGTCCGCGACGCGCGAGGAGTGGTTGAACGTGAACGGCGACTTCGCGTCGATGACCCGCGAGAAGGCCTCGGCGATGCGGTCGAGCTGTGCGTCGTCCGCGGTGACCATGCGGTCGCCGGGGTCGTGTTCGGCGACCGAGCCCGCGGGATCGTCCTCGACCAGCGACGCCCACAGCGGATCGCCGATCGGCAGCGAGGTCAGCGCGTCGACGAGGTCGGGGTCGAACCAGGTGCCGCGCCGGGCGGTCGCGATCTCGATCGCCTCGTACGGGCCGGCGGCGGCGCAGAAGACCTCGACGGTCTGGGAGAGACAGAGGATGCGGCCGAGCAGGGGGATCTGGTCGCCGCTGCGACCACTGGGGCGCCCGCCGCCGTTCCAGTGCTCGTCGAGCGCGCGGATCGCCTGCGCCGAGGCCTCGGGCAGTTCGAGCATGCGGGCGATCTCCGCACCGCGCTCACACCGCGCGGCGAACAGGTCGTCGGCGAAGGCGCCCGTGCGCGCGAGTTCGATGATCGCCTTCAGGCGGCCCGACAGGCCCCGGCCGCGACCGGCGGACGTGATCGCCCAGCGGCGCTCGGCCTTGGCGTCGTCGGTGTCGAGGAACTTGCTGGTGCGCTTGAGCTCGAGGTCGTCCGTGGAGAAGATCTCGGCCATGCGTGACGCGTTGGCCGAGCAGCCCGCGTCCTTCATGAGCAGCGCGTAGAAGAGGGCCGAGCGGTCCTCTTCGGGCAGGCGGATGACCTCCGCGAGGCGCATCCCGATGAGGCAGCTGCGCAGCGCGTGGCCGGGCGGCTGGCCCTCGGTGATGTCGAGCGCATGGGTCAGCGCACCGAGGATCTCGGACAGCGCGTAGCGCTGGTCCTGGGCGGGGACGTCAGGGCTCACGCCTTGGATCATCGGCCGGACGCGCCGGGATCTGCAGGATCCCGGCGCGTCGTCGGCAGATGGTTAGTGCCTACTTGACCGTGACCTTCGTCGTGGTCGTCTTCGTGGCGCCGGCGGCGTCGATCGCCGTCACCGCCACGCGGTAGGTGCCCTTGGCGACCTTGCCCTTGGTCAGGAGCTTCCAGGACGTGGTGCCCCTGGCCACCACGGTCGCCTTCGTCGAGGCGGCCATCGGCTTGGTGAGCTTCCCGTTCGCCTTGACGAACCGGACCTTGCCCTTGCCGGCGGCCTTTGCGATGCGCAGCTGGACCGACTTCACGGCCTTGCCGCACGTCGTCGCGGTCGTGCCCGAGAACGCGAGCTTGCCGCCCTTCGTGCTCTTGGCCTTGAGCTTCACGCGCGGCGTGCACGTCGCGTTCGCCGCGATGGGCAGCACGTCGGGCAGCTTCGCCGACGGCTTGGCGGGCTCGATCGCGTCGAGCACGCTCTGCGCGGTCACCCCGTCGGTGCCTGCCTTCGGCGCCGCACCGTCAGAGGCGAACGTGTCGACGAACACCGACGGCCCGCTCACCGCCTCCTGGAAGCGCACGTCCGAGAGCTGGATCGAGCCGGTGGCCGGCTTGCCGGCCTCGCCGAAGCGCAGCTCGAGCTTGCGCACCTTCGTCAGGTCCAGGCCCTGCGCCGCGAAGTCCGCGAGCGGGATCCGGATCTGGTTGAGGATGATGTGCACCTTGCTGCTCGTGGTGCCGATCGTCGGGTGCAGGGCGTTGCCGTAGCGCTGCTCGCCGGCGGCCACCGTGGCCTCCTTGCCGGACGCGTCGGTCAGCGCG
>SXGQ01585842.1_pt1 | contig 16787 bp, 13 predicted proteins | sample 3178371 | NCBI WGS metagenome assembly SXGQ01 (sample SAMN11356859, study PRJNA531348) | freshwater metagenome | isolation source: freshwater sample F1-20 | place: China: Fuxian Lake, Yuxi | collected 2017-12-25
AGGTCATCTTCCGACAGGACCTCAGCCGCCTCGGCTGGGCGCTGGGAACCCGTACCCGGGACCTGATCGCCGCCGGCACGCTTCCATGATCGACACCCAGAAACTCATCCAGCGCCTCCGACGCCCCCCGTCGTCGGTCCTTGCCCTGTCGATGGAGGGACGCCACGTCGCCGCCGCCCTCCTCCGCCAGGCCAAGGGCACGATCGAGGTCGTCACGCGCCATGTCGGCACCCTGCCGACGGAGGTCGATCTCAACGACGCCACAGCGGTCGGCAAGGCCCTGCGGAGCCTGCTGGACAGCGCCTCCATCCGGGAGCGCCAGTGTGTCTGGGCCCTACCCTGTTCGGAGGTGCTCACGACCCAGACGCTCGTCCCGGCGATCGACGAGGCGGATGTCGACAGCCTCCTGCAGCTCGAGGCCGAGAAGGGATTCCATGGGGATGTCTCCGCCAGCCGGGTGGCCGACTCCCGGTGTCGTCTCCCGGACGGACAGCGCTGGGTCACGCTCGCCACGATTTCCCCCGCTCGTCACGAGATCCTGCGCCGGGTGATGGAGGCCGCCCGCCTGAAGTGCCTCGGCCTCTCGCCGGCCATCACCGACCTCGTGGCGGCCCATACGTCCGACGCCGCCGGCTCTCTCGATCTCGCCGTGTCACCTGCCAGTGGCAGTCTCCACCTCCAGGTCACGGTCGACGGCGGGATCGCGGCCCTGAGGTCCCTCGACCGCGCGATCGACACCGCCACGACCCCGGCGACGGTGCGTCCCGAGGCGGTGGCCCGGGAGATCCGCATCACCCTGGGACAGTTGCCAGAGGTGCTCGTTGGCTCGATACGGCATCTCCGTCTCCACGGTCCGGCGGAGACGATTTCCACGCTGGCCACCGCACTCACCGCCCGGTTCGCGGACAGCGGGATCGCGGTCGAAAGCCTCCCGTCGCCCCAGGACTCCGTCGCGCTCGAGGCGGCGGTCCAGGCGGGCCGCCGCCTTCTCGAGGGCCGACCGGGCGGGCTGGAGTTCCTGCCGCCGACCCCCTCGGCGCTTGAACAGTTCCTGAACCGGCATACCGAGGGACGCCTCCGACTGACCTGGAGCCTCGGCACGGCCGCCGCTGCCCTGGTGGGACTCTTCCTCCTCGTCCAGCAGGTCCAGCTCGGGCTGCTCGAATCCCGATGGTCGGGGATGTCCGCGAAGGTCCGTCGGCTGGAGACCCTGCAGCAGAAGATCCGTCAGTTCCGCCCCTGGGCGCCGGAATCGCCGCGTGCGCTTCAGATCCTGGAGGGTCTGACGCAGGCGTTTCCCGAGACCGGATCGGTCACGGCCCGCTCCATCGAGATCCGTCAGGCGGGCGACATCGTCTGCACCGGCACCGCGTCCGACAGCGCTTCGTTGCTGCGGATGCTCGAGAAGCTCCAGGCCCTGCCCTCGGTCAGCGCCCTGCACAGCGAGCAGATCCGGGGGAAGTCTCCGCTGCAGTTCCAGGTCAATTTCCGATGGGAGGAGGCCGGACAACCATGACCCCGGAACGCCGCCAACGCCTCCTCGTCCTCGCCACGGCCAGCATCGCCGGCCTCTACATGGCGAACCTGATCCTGATCGAACCCCTCTACACCTGGGGCACCCGCCGCGCGCAGCAGATCGAGAAGCTCCGCAAGCAGGTCCGCTCGGGTGAACAGCTGATCGGTCGGGCCGATCGGGTCCAAGAGGTGTGGAACCGGATCCGAACCCATTCCCTCCCGTCGAATCCCTCGCAGGCCGAGCAGCAGCTGCTCAACACCCTCGACCAATGGGCGCGGGAGTCCGGTTCCGAGATCCTCGACCGCGTCCCTCAATGGCGGGGCGACGAGGCGGACCATCAGACGCTCACCTGCCGTCTCGAGGTCAATGGCTCCCTGTCCAGCCTGACCCGATTCCTGCAGCGCCTCGAGTCGGGGGCGCTTGACCTGAAGGTCGACGCCATGCAGCTGACCACGCGTGATCCTGCCGCGCAGCAGATGACCCTGGGGCTCCAGCTCAACGCGCTGGTGCTCACCTCGAACACCCCATGAAGCGCACCGGCACCACCGTCTGGCTCGTGATCGCGGCTGTTGCCGCTGGCGGCGTGTTCCTTTGGGACCGGGGCGGCAGCGGATCCCACACGCCGGTCCGATCCGTTGGAGGCACCCGGACCTCGGCATCCGGCAGTGGCGCCGCCACCAACGCCCCGTCCGAAAACGGATCCACCAACGAGTTCCGCTCCCTCGCCACCTGGGTGGCTGAACGCAACATCTTTGATCCGTCGCGCCAGCCGCGGATCCCGGGTGCGCCTCCTCGACCCGCATCCCGACCGCGGACCACCGAGGCACCGACCTTCACGCTGGTCGGAGTGCTGAAGGCCCAGAAGGGACCCATGGCATTCTTCGACAGCGGCACGTCCGAATACCGCAAGGCGATCCCGCTGAACGGAACCATTGCCGGATACACGGTGGTCGACATCACCCCGGCCCGGGTCCGGCTCTCCATCAGCAACCAGCCTCCGCTGGACCTGCGGGTCGGAGCCCGGATGCGCCAGGATGGCGAGACCGGGTGGCAGCTGGCGGACGCCGGAGGCGTCGCCACAACCCCCGCGTCGGGCAGCACCTCCACCACGGGATCCGGGTCCGCCACCTCGGGCTCCACCGGGACCGCCGCGGAGGATGAGATCTTGAAACGTCTGATGAAGAAACGGGAACAGGAGTCGCAATGAACCACGGCAAGAATCCACTGCTGATGACCCTCGCCGCGGCGGGGTGTCTGATGCTCGCTCCGGCCCAGGACACCGCCAACCCGACGACCGCCCCCGCGGCGCCGACGCCTGCCGTCGACACCCCGACGACCGCCCCGGCTGGATCCACGGCCCCGGCCGCATCATCCACCACGGCGGCAGCGGCCGCAGTGCCCGCATCGGCTCCATCGACGCCCACGCCTGTCCTCTCGGGCAACCCCGATGAGATCCTGCTGAACTTCAAGAATGCGCCGCTGGATCTCGTGCTCGAACACCTCAGCGAAGCCGCCGGATTCGTCATCGTCCTCGAGGCCCCGGCCAAGGGCACCGTCAGCGTCGTCAGCCATCGGCCGGTCAACCGCGACGAGGCCGTCGACCTCCTCAACTCGATCCTCGACAAGAACGGCCTCGCGGCGATCCGCGACGGTCGGATCCTGACCATCGTCGACCGTGCCACCGCCAAGGCCCGGAACACGCCGGTCAAGGTGGGCAATGACCCGCGGTCGATCCCCCGCAACGACGAGATCGTCACCCAGATCATCCCCCTCGTGTACGTCGAGGCCGAGCAGCTGGCCAAGGATCTGGGCGCCTTCATCTCGCCCAATGCGACCTTCGTGGCGAACGCGGCCGGCAACTCGATCGTGATGACCGACACCCAGTCGAACATCCGGCATCTCGTGGAGATCATCAAAGCGATCGACTCCAGCGCCGAGGCCGGCACCGAGATCCGGGTCTTCCATCTCAAGCATGCCAATCCCAACGACGTGGCGACGGCCCTTTCGGGCGTCTTCCCCAGCTCAAGCGGGTCCGGTTCCGGCAATGGCAACAACCAGGCCCCGATCCGGTTCGGCGGAGGGGGATTCGGGGGGTTCGGAGGGTTTGGTGGCGGCGGATTTGGGGGTGGTGGCGGCGGACGGGGTGGCGGGACCGGTGGCGGCGGCAACGGACGATCCGGCGGCGGCTCGGCCCAGTCCGATCGCATCCGCAAGGCCAGCCAGGTCCTGGCCGTGGCCGATCTCCGGACCTCCTCGGTGGTGGTCACCGCGTCGAAGGATCTCATGGGACAGATCGGCGACGTCATCAAGGAGCTTGATGTCCCGACCCTCCGCGACCAGCAGGTCTACGTGTTCCGCATGACCAATGCGGATCCCCAGCAGGCGGTGCAGGTCCTGCAGAACATGTTCCAGAGCCAGACGGCCAACCGCAGCGGGATGCAGAACCAGCAGAACAGCGCGCTCATGCAGCGGCAGCTCAACAACAACAACACCATGGGCAGCTCCAGCAGCGCCAATGGCAGCGGCTTCGGCGGTGGCAACAACACCGGCGGCACCGGCGGACGGCTCTTCTGAACCCCAACCCTCCCCAGTCATGAAACGACACGTCTCACGCAAGGGTTCCCTGATCGGTCTCGCCGCGCTCGTCCTCGGCCTCACCGCCTCCCTCCCGGCGCAGCAACGCCAAGGAGGCGGTGGAGGCGGTGGAGGCTTCGGTGGTGCCGGGTTCGGTGGGCAATTTGGTGGCTTCGGTGGTGCCGGCGGCGGCGCCAATTCCCGCAACACCGGATCGGGCTACAACTTCAACGGCTCGGTCGGATCCGCCCTCATCTCGGTCGACCCCCAGACCCACAACATCGTCGTCATCACCGACGCCCAGACCAGCCTCCAGATCAGCAACGTCATCGCGAACCTCGACTCCCCCAAGCCGCAGGTTTTGATCAACGTCGTGTTCATGGAGGTCACCCACACCGATGGCTTCGAGTTCGGCGTGGAGGGCACCTACGTGAAGGGTGGCAACAACCCCAGCACCGCCGGCACCGTCTTCGGCCTCGCTGGACTCAACAGTGTGGTCACCAACTTCAACGGCCTCGGCCAGCAGTCCGGGACCGCACTGACCCCGAACTCGACCGGCGGCGGCGCCGGCGGCCTCTACCAGATCGCCGGATCCAATTTCCAGGCCACGCTCCGGGCCCTTGCCACCTCCGGCAAGGCCAAGGTCCTCTCCCGCCCCTCCGTCGTGGCCCGCGACGGCCAGCTCGCACGGATCGTCGTCGGACAAAGCGTCCCGCTCCCGAACGGCGTGTCGTTCTACACCTCCGGCGGCAACACCGTCCCGATCATCAACGTCAGCTACACCGACGTCGGCATCATCATGAACGTCACCCCGTTCATCGATTCCAACGGCAAGGTCGAGATGATCGTCCAGCCCCAGATCTCCTCAGTGTCCCAGACCCAGAGCCAATCCCTCTCCGCCCAGGTCAACGCCCCCTACATCAACGTGCGCTCGGCCGACACCGTCGTGGTCACCCCCGACTCCGAGACCGTGGTGATCGGCGGCCTGATCGCCGAGGACCAGACCAAGTCGGTCCGGAAGATCCCCTGGCTGGGCGACATCCCGTGGATCGGCAACCTGTTCCGGACCACAAGCAAGACCGGGGCGAAGACCGAGCTCCTGATCTTCCTCACGCCGCGCATCATCCGCACGCCGGCCGACTTCGCCGCCGTCACCGGCCAGCAGACCGACCGTGCAAGGGCGATCACGAATTCGGTGACGGACAAGGAATGGAACCAGTTCCTCGACAAGTTCCCCTCCGAGAACCTCCCGGCGAAGACGCAGTGACCGAGGCCAGTTGAGAGCCGAGCGCTGAGGTCCGGGCGAGCCGGGCCCTCCGCAACCCGAGCCTACCTCGGCCACTTCAGGTGACGCTGCAGGAAGTCGAAGGTCCCCTTCCCGTGGATCGTGTGCGGTCCATCGAAGAACTCGATCTCGGTCCGGTGCCCGATCCCCAGCTTCACGTACTGGCGCCGGGTCTTGGCGAACTCGTAGGCCACCCACTCGTCCGGCGCGACGCCGTCGTCATGCCCCCGTTCCACCATGAACGGTCGCGGGATCATGAACCAGCTGAGCTCCGCGTAGTTGAACGTGTTCCCAAGGTTGAACTCGGGCATGTCGTACTCGCCCCAGTAGAGATAGCAGTAGCCGTGGCGGACCGAGACGTTCTTCCAGATCCATTCGTTGTAGTCGGCGGAACAGATGCTCAGGCAGTAGCGGTCGATCAATGGCGGGATGCGCACGGCCGTCTTGCCACCGTAGCTGAGCCCGTAGAAGGCCATTCGGGACGGGTCGACAAAGTCCTGCGCCGCCAGCCAGTCGAGAATCACCTCGTGCTGACGCTGGATGAACGACCACAGGGTCAGCTTCAGGGGCTGGGCCTTGCGGAGGACCTGGCGGAACCGGTTCTCGCCGATGTAGGCGTTCTGGGGGGCGAACACCACGAAACCCCGTTCGGCCAGGCGGCAGCCATAGGTGTGGTAGGCCGGATTGTCGATCTTCGGATCCGCCACGTCGGAGGGACGTCCCTCGAGTCCGTGCTGGCACACCACCACCGGACGCCGTTCGCCGGCAGGAATGCCCTTGGGAACCAGAAGGATGCCGTAGGCAACGACATCGGGATGGACGTCGAGCACCACCTCATAGCCGGTGAAGGCATCGGTCTCCGACACCTTTCTCGACCGCGGGTTCGCCGGCAGGGATGCCGGCGGGAGGTATCCGACGATCTCGTTCTGCAGATACTCCCGGAGTGGCTTGCGGGTCTGGACGAACGTGTCGACCGACTTCCGATCCACACCCTTCCAGAAGTTCTGACGGGTGAATTCCGATTCCCTCATCAGCCATTGGGTATCCTCCAAGATGCCCTGGTACTGACGGAGCTGTCGTGCTGCGGTGTCGACACCCGGGCCCACTTTCGAGACGGGTGACTGGGACGACGATGGTGTGACACCGAGGCGATCCATGGCGGTGCCGAGGGCCTCGTCGCCCCAGATGGCTTCGGATCCGGCCTGGGCGAGTTTCCACGTGTCCACGCCCGGCACGCCCTGCAGCCATTCCAGGGTCTGACGGGCCCGGTCCTCGGCGTCGGAAGGATCCGGCGACCCGATCCCACCCGGGGCCGCACCGTCGCTCCCCTTGCCCGCCGGTGGATAGCTGGCATCGGGATAGCGACCGACCTCGTAGACGAATCCCCGGGGGGCCACGAGGCCGGCGATCTCGGGTCCGCCGAACTGGTCGGTGATCGACCACACGTTGCGGTAGATGGGCTCCTCCTCGAGCCGGGGGTTCTGGAAGAAGCCCGACACGCCGGTCAGATCGATCCGGACATCGAGGGCACCCGCATAGAAGGCGATCATCCCGCCCTCACCCCAGCCCACCACCCCGAGCGGACGAACGCCTCCATTTGGCGGCGTCGAGGCACGCATCCAGTCGACCGCGGCCAGGACCTTCTGGACCTCATAGCCCTGGATCGTGCGGCCCATCTCATAGGCAGCACGCCACAGGACCTCGCGCTGGGATTGCCGAATCTTCCGGACCCCGGGCAACCCGGAGGAGGTGTCACTCCGGTCCACCAGCGCCGGGACCAACACCCGACATCCTGCCGCGGCAAGGCGTCGCGCAAACTGATCCGGCTCCGGCACACCCGGGGCCAATCCCACCGCCTGCTCCGGGGTCCAGTCGCAATCCGGCACCGCAACCACATCGGCCCGGACGGTGTCGGGTACGAGGAGGAGTCCCTCTCCCTTAACGCCGCGGACGACGTCCCAGTCGACGGCATAGATCCGGAATCCGGGGCCGGTTCCCACCAGTGCGGGATGGACGGAGGGATCGGACGGGGCCGGACCGGTCATCCGGAGCCGGGGTGGATCCCGGTGGTCGACCACTCCGAGGATCTCGGCGAAGCGCTGGCGGTTGGTCGCCACGGAAGCCGCATAGGACTCCGGTGAGGAGAGATCCCGTTTCCAATGCCGTCCCCGTTTTTCCGGCGCCACCTTCAGGACCCGGTCGAGGTACCGGTCGATTCCAGAAACGAGTTCAGCAGAGAGATCCCCCTTGGCTTCGAGGGGGGCGGTCCCCCGGAAAGGTTCGGCGGAAAGGACGGCAGTGGATGCCAGCAGGGCGAGGCAGGCAGCGGGGAGTCGCATCCCCGGACTCTCCCGGACGGCGTGAGGGAGTAAAGTCGCCAGTGCGGAACAGTCGCCAGTGCGGAACCGGCGGCCAATTCCCGGTAGAGGCCCTTCGGGATCAGTGGCTGACCGGAATGGTGAGGACGGGCCTCACCTCGTTGCCGGCCGTGACTTGGAGATCGAACAGATCCCGAATCAGGGAGAAGACCTGGACGCTGTTCCGGTCCTTGGGGTCGATCCAGAAATACTCGCCATGGAACCGGACCATGAGCTCGTCGTGCTCAGGCGGTTTCCTCGACCAGTGGATGCGGAACAGGGCCCGCACCTTCTCGCGGAGATCCCGGGCCTCGCCATCGTCCCTGAGGGCCTGCCAGGCCTCGGTCTGGGAATCCAACTGTGGGCTCGGCGGTGGTGCATCGACCACCGGGTCCACCCCGAACCTGAGGAGTCGCAGCACGGCGGCGAGGGAACGGGTCCGTATGTTGATGCTGCAGGTCTCGGATCCGTCATTGGCTGCGACCAACGGATAGTTCGTCGCCTTGAGCTCGACACCGAGAAGATCGGCAAAGGTCTTCGCGGCGGGCTGGCCGACCGCCTTTGGGTACAGCGTCAGCGCAGGAATGGTCTCTAGCACCACATAGTCATAGGCCCCGTCGGGACGCAGACGCAGCTTCCCGCCCTCGCGACGTGCATCGACGATCGCCCTGAGGTCCACCTGGTCTGGGGAGATCGGGCTCGGGTTCCAGTCGATGAGGACCGGTGTCCTGCTGAGGGAGATCAGCTGTTGGGACTCCAACTCGTCGGTCAGCAGCAGGAGGTTGCCGAAGCGGGGATCCCTCGCGACCGTCCCGAAGGTTGGTTCACGTCGAACGCCGGGATGCCCTGGATCCGCTCGCAGGTCATGAACAGCAGCCAGCTCAGCGGCCACCCCGCGGAGACCATGCCCTCGACGTTCCGGAGCGGAATGGGAGCCATCAGCTCCTGGCTCAGCTGCTCTCCCTGTCGGGGAACGAACGTGATGTTCGGCGTGTAGGAGAAGTTGACCGAGGCCCCGGCGTTTCCGTCGTCTCCCGCGAACTCCCGGAAGGCCCCACCCGAGCTGGCACTGCCTCCGAGGCTGGTATTCACGTTGATGCTGGCGACCGTCATCCACTGGGTGGGAAGGTCGAAGCTGAGGCGCACCAGGTTGAGGATCATCTGGCGGTCGACGGCCTGGGACACCGAGGTGTTGAACGCCACGTGGCTCGACTCCAGAACGCGGCCGTCCCATTTCGCGCATCCAACGACGCCCAGCATGGGCAGGCCCACGCAAATCCCCATGGCAATCTTCCAGACGGGGCAGGCCGGGTGGGGTGACGGCGGAGATGGGGGGAGGGGATCCATGGAATACGCCATGGGAAGTTGGCAGGGGCGTTCCACACGACGAGACCTTTGCAGGCGTGGCAGCGACTCGCTGGACCCTCGCTGGACCCGCGGTTGATTTTCCGCTCCGAGTCGGCTGACCTCTCGCCTGCATGAGCACGCTTACGAACCCCGCGCCCAAGGTGGTGGTCTTCGACCTCGGCAAGGTCCTCCTGGAGTTCGACTTCGGCCGGGCCGCCCGGGCCCTGAGCCCGCTGAGCACCACCGATCCAACCGGGTTCCGCGCCGCCATCGACCAATCCGCCCTGCTGCTCCGCTACGAGGCTGGTGGCCTGACCGACGAGCAGTTCTATCGGGAGATCCAGCAGCTGACTGGGTATCGCGGTTCGTTCGAGGCCTTCGCCGCCGGGTTCAGCGATATCTTCGGGGAGATCACACCCATGATCGCCCTGCAGCAGTCGCTGCGCTCAAGGGGCATCCCCACCTGGATCTTCTCCAACACCAACGACCTGGCGGTGACCTTCATCCGGAGCCGCTTCGCCTTCTTCGCCGGGTTCGATGGCTATGTGTTCAGCTACAAGATCGGCTCCATGAAGCCCCAGGCCGCGAGCTACGAGGCGGTGGAGCAGTCGACCGGACATCGGGGGGCCGACATCCTCTTCCTCGACGACCGTGAGGAGAACGTATTGGGAGGACAGGCCCGGGGGTGGCAGATCATCCACCACAGGGACCCCGCAGAGACGGCACCCCGTGTGCACCGACTGCTCGGTCTCAATCCGTGAGTCAGGACCCTGGACCCGCAGCGTCCGGTATGGCCCGTCAACCCCGGCCGACTACTTGAGGCGGGTGGGGTCAATGGCGACGTGTCGGATCTTCTCCCGGCGCCAGGTGTACGAGACGTGCACCGTCCCGCCGGCATCCTGGACGACCGCCGGGTAGCTGTATTCCCCCTTCGAGTCGTTCTCGAGCATCAACACCGGCTCCCAGTCGATGCCGGTCTTCGAAATTGCCACGGCGAGCTGATGCCGGTTCTCTGTTCCCGGGTTGTAGACGAGGAGCCCACGTCCATCGGCCAGCATCACCGTATCGATGGCGCTGTTCGGATTGGGCAGGCTGGAACGACGGAGGTTCGACCACCGGCGAAGATCACCATCACACCACGAAGCCAGGATGGCCTGCTGCTTGGAACGGCAGAGGATCTGGAGCCCACGGTCCGGCCAATGCAGCAGCGTCGGCTGGATGGCACCCCACTCCATGGCGCTGTTCAGGGGTTCGCCAACGGTCCAGGGACCCTCCGGAGTCCTGCACCATTCCATGTGGACCCGCCATCCGGAGTCCTCCGTGCTGGCACCGCACAGGATCGTGCCGTCCGGGAGTTCGATCGGCTTGTTCCGCACCGGACCGATCGCACGGCCCGGGAGCCGACGCGACTTCGACCAGGTCTGTCCCCCGTCCCGTGAGACCTTGTAGCGGCCCCACCAGGTCGAGGGGCTGGGGCCGACCTTGTAGAACAGGTACAGCTCGTTGGCGCCCTTCTTCTGGAAGAGCACCGGATTCCAGCAGGCCCACGGATCGCGGCTGTCCTCGTTGCCGGCCGCGACCTCGACCGGTTCGGTCCACTTTCCGTCCTCGTTACGGGAGAGCCAGATGACGCAATCCCGGGCTCGCTCCCGGCTGCCGCCGAACCACGACGCCAGCAGCTTCCCGGAGGCGGTGCCGAGGGTCGAGGCGTGGGAGCTGATCGTGGGCGGCTTGTCGGCGATGAACTCGCTGACGAGGACCTGCGCCGTCGCCGGCAGGGCCAACAGCATCCCGAGACAGAGAAGGCGCTTCATGGGGGTGGAACCGTGACCTTGGGGAGATTGTTCAGCGTCCCTCGGTGCTCACTGGCCACGAGTCCGTCCGGAAGGGCGTCGCCGGCAGGCCATCGCTGTTGACGAGGTTCAGGACGGGATGGTCGTTCCAGCCATAGCGGACCGCCACCGGACGCGTCACCGACGAACTCTCGAGCACCAGCGTGTGGGCATCCCGGATCTGGACCCGCGCCGGATACCAGCGGCGGTCCGAACCGGCGACCAGGAAGCCATGGACATCGGCGCCGTTCGAGGTCGAGAGCCCCGTGCCGGCATCCTTGAAGGTGAGCCGCGCCTCTGAATCGTGGAACTCGGCGGACTGAAGTCGTGGGCCGTGGGCCAGGATGTCCTGGCCATAGACCTGGGCCCGGGCGAGCCGGGCGAGCCGTTCGCCCACCGGTCCCTTGAGCCCGGGGTGGATGTCGTCCTTGTCACCCACGTCGGTGATCACGGCGACGTCGACCTTCGGCAGGGTCTGGGCCACGTGGTTCTGGGCTTCGCGGAGTTCCGCCCAATCGCTCTCGCCGATCTCGGAGGCGATGACCGCAAGGTCGCGCTTCCGGTTCTTGTCCCAGGGCGCCAACTGCACGGCATAGAACGGGAAGTTCCCCTGCCCCCAGTCGCGGCGCCAGTTGCGGATCATGTCGCCAAAGAGTCGTCGATACTGCCAGGCGCGGCCGGCATTGGACTCGCCCTGGTACCAGATGGCGCCCCGGATACCGTAGGGAATGAGATTGGCGATCATGCCGCCGTAGAGCTCACCCGGGTTCCAGGGCTGTCCTGGACGCCCCTCGTTGAAGGCCGTCCCCTTTGCGGCAGCATCAGCCTTGCGCTTCTCCCAGGCGCTGACGGACTCGGCCCAGGCGTTCTGAGCCTTCACTGCCGGAGCGATGATCTTCTCTCCGTACTCCGCGTCGCCTTCGAGGACCGCCCGACGCATCCAGACCTCGGCCGGTGAACCACCCCAACTGGTGTGGATCAGGCCGATCGGCACGCCCGGCAGGGCCTTCGCGAGGTCGCGTCCGAAATAATAGCCCACGGCCGAGAACCGGCGGGTGGTCTCGGGTCCCGCAAACACCCAGGCATGCGGCGCGTAGTCGAGATCGGTCTTCGCCTCGACGGACCGGCGTTTGGTGACCGTGAAGAAGCGGATTTTCGGGGTCGCGCTGGATGCGATGTCGGCGTCGGGCTTGTGGCTCTGGGCCATCGACCACTCCATGTTGGACTGGCCCGAGCAGACCCAGACCTCACCGACCACGACGTCCTGAAGGTCCACCTGATTGTGGGGTCCCTTCGCCCGGAGGGTCTGGCCCTGGGTGCTGGCCTTCATCGGGGGTAGTTTCACCATCCAGCGTCCGTCCTTCGCCACGGTGCGAACCCGATGCTGGCCATACTCCACCGTGACCTCCTCCCCGGTGTCGGCCGTGCCCCAGATCGGGACGTTCAGGTCGCGCTGGAGGACGGCGTGGTCGGTGAACAGGGGATGGATCCGGACTGCGGCCTCGAGACTGCCGGTCGAGGCGATCCAGGCGGCGAGTGCCGCCACGGTGCTGGATGTGAGGAGACGATGAGGAAACGTGGGCATGCATCAGGGTGGTCTGAAGGTCCGGATCGGGTCAACCCGCGGAACCAGAACACCCTCGGGAAGACGATCCCACCCGAGGATCCCGGCGGGTCCGGGACCCGGAAGCGAACGCGTGCCGTTCGCGCGCCACCGCGCCAATTCCACGCACCTCGCGCCCCAAGACCCGACGCCTCACGGATCCGAGGCGACCAATCCAAGCCTTCCGACTCCTGGGAGGCGGCTGCCACCCGTCTGGGAGGGACGTCAGATTGGGGTCTACCCCTCGCCGATCACCTTCCAAACCCTGCCAGTCCGGATTCTTCCGGCGCTTCGTAGTCTCATCCGAACTTGGCATTGGGATTGCGTGACATGAATCGTCAGGACCGGCCGGGTGGTCGGTTCTGTAATAGGGTCGTTTGGATGGAAACGCCGCTTCCTTAACCGGGGGCGGCGTTTCTTATTCCGGGATTGGGGCGAGGCCAGACCGGCAACGGAACGGACCACAATCCCAAAAGCCATCTCTGGAAACCGGCCGGACCGTGTGCAGGTTTGCCGGATGATCGCCTGTCGAAACCCGGTCTCCACACCCGATCGCGGCGCCGTCCTGTCCAGGACATCGATATTCCCGGACCCGGGCGGCTGGGATGAGATGTGGGGTGAGGGGGGACGCGTCCGGGCGAATTACGAGTGGATCGGGCGGGGGGCTTCGATGGATTCCGACGGGGGGCTTTGGAGAGATCTCCTCGATCCCGAACGCGGTGGAGTATCTCTGGATCGCCTGCCGCTGATGGTGTCCGCGCAGGACTGGGCGATGCTGGAGCGCGGCCTGCGCCAACGGGCAACACTCCTCGATCGTCTCCTCGAGGACGTCTATGGCCCGCAGGAGACGATCCAGGCGGGATGGCTGCCGGCCGGTGTTGTCTACGCGTGCCCGCGATTCCTTAGGTCCGCCCATGGTGGGACCTCCGGATCAACCCGTCTCCTGCGATTCCATGCCGCGGACCTGATCCGGACGTCCGACGGAGGCTGGCATGTGGTTGCCGATCGGACCGGTCTCCCGGCCGGACTCGGTCTGGCGCTGATGGGACTTTGCGAATCCGCCGATGCGCTGGGCGGCGTGATGGAGGACCTGGGGAGTCGAGCCGCGAAGCGCTTCGCAACGGCGCTCCAGGGAGCCTGGGAGGGTGCCGTGGGTCCGGTGCTGCTCGCGACCGAGGGGGCGCACGAGGATGCGGACCTCCGATGGCTGGCCCAAGCGCTGTCCTGGGCGGTGGTGGACGACGACGATCTTATGTTCCGTGGAGACCAACTCCACCGGGTCACTCCCGCCGGATTCGAGCGGATCGAATTGTTGGTCCAGGCCCGGGGATGCGACGGGGACGGATCCGTGGAACCCGCACGCGGACGGGATCCGGGACGCATCGACCTGTCTGGGCGCGCGCCCCGCGGCACCCTGCAACAGATCAATCCGCCGGGTTCAAGCCTGGTGGAAAGCCCGGCCTGGATGCCCTTCCTGCCACGACTCTGCCAACACCTGCTGGGCGAGGACCTGATGCTTCCCTCGATCCCGACCTGGTGGTGCGGCGACCGCCAGTCCCTGCGGCAGGTCGAGGACACCCTCGGAAGGCTGGAGGTGGAGTCGATCGTCGCAGGCCGGCCGGGATACCTGAGGCCGCGGATGCCCATCGGATCCGGCGACGAGGTACGAATCCGCCGCCATCTCAACCTTCGACCCGAGTGTTGGGTGGCCCGTGAACCGATCCAGCCTTCATGGGCACCCTGGACCTCCGCCGAAGGTCTCGCACGCCGCCCGACCGTCCTCCGGATGTTCACCGTAGAGACACCCTCCGGCTGGCAGGTCCTCCCCGGTGGACTCGCCTATGCCTTCGATGCCAACCCAACGCCCAACGCATCCCCGTCCTCCACGCCCCCCATCAAGACCGTGTGGGTCGACCCCGGACCCGATCCCAACGCCCCCTCGATCCCGGAGCGCAGGCCCCGGACCTACCGGCCGGAACGGGGCCCGATCCTCTCGATCGGTATGGCGAACCGACTGTTCCGCCTGGGGCAGAACTGGTCGCGGTGCGATCACGGTTGCCGCTGCATCCGGGCGATTCTGGAGCGGTCCGGGCACGGAGTCACCAAGGCCCAGGATCCCTTGGTGCGGATCCTTTCCACCCACCTGCTGAGTCACCTCGGAATCTATGGTGGGGATCCGCTCCAGGATCCGCTCGGGGACCGGGGGCCAGGGGGTGGGCTCCGGGAGCCACGCCCCCGGACAGGAGTGCCACAGGGTTGGTTCCACCGCCTGTGCGATCCGTTCCTCGACCAGATCGGACCCTGCCAACCCCACCTTCCGGTCGGCGTCCGCGGGCTGATCGAACGGCTCCGCTGCCAACTCCATCGGGTCCTCGACACGCCCGACCGGGATGGGGTCGAGGACCTGCCGGTCCTGCTCGAGGCGCTGCGGGGTTCCCTGCTGACCGGCTTCGACGAGGATGCCACTGGGCGTTTCCTGGCCCTGGGCTGGCACTGGGATCAGGCATTGCAGACCGGGACGCTCCTGATGGATCTGCTCATCTCCCCCTCGCATCGGATTCGCGGGGTCGGAAGGGCCCTGGACGCCGTCCTGGCCAGCGGCAAGTCACGGGGGCATCCGCCCAGGTTCGCCGGGAGGAACTGCGGTGGCGTCGAAGACAGGGTCTGGCAACCGCAGGACCCCGGGTCCCTGCTCTGGCGCCTGTTCCAGATCCGTGATGCGCTCGACCAGGTCCAGGGACATAGCCCAGGACTGTTCCTGAACCGGTCCCGACAAGGGATCACGGAGGCGGTGATCGAGGCCGAGCGTGCCGGGGCGGCCCCGGCCGGCTCTCCTGCTGGCACCGAGGAAGCGATCCGCCGGATCGTCATCCTTGTCCGACGCGCCCACGAGGACTTCGTGGAGGAGTTCAATGATCTCCCGCGCTGACCCATGACACCTAGGATCCGATACACACGCCATCACCTGTCCCTCCAGCATCCAGGGCTCCGGCGCGGCACCACGGTTGAGATCCGGCTGACGCCCCGGAACCTCCGGAGCCAGCGGCGGCTGGGATTCCGGTTGCGGATCGATCCGCTCCCCGCACGGATTCGGGGCGGAGTCGATTTCGCCGGGAACCGGGTCTGTCGGCTCCAGTTCTTGAACCCCGTCGACCAGATCGACTGCCATGTGGAGGCATGGATCCAGCCGGGTCTGGAATCCACCCTGCTGCCTGTCCTGTCACCGCCTTGGGAATCGGTCGCTGGCCTCTTCTCCGGGGTCGTCGCCCCCCGATGGACCGAGGTACAGCAATATCTGTTCGCCTCACCCTGGGTGCGTCCTTCAACCCGGTGGGCCGACTATGCCCGGACGAGCTTCATCCAAGGCATCCCTGTGCTGCTGGGGGCCACCGACCTCGTCCGACGCGTGGCCCGGGATTTCGGGCACCAACCGGGTCTCGATGGATTGCCGACGCCGCTCGAGGCGGTCTGGCGGGATCGGACTGGTGGCCGCGAGGACCTCGCCCATGCGGTCCTGGCGTGTCTCCGTGCCATCGGGATCCCCGCCCGGATGGTATCCGGATACCGCCCTTCGGGCACCTCCGGGAACGTCCACCACACCTGGGCCTCCGTGTTCTGTCCGGGGACCGGATGGTTTGCGCTCGATCCCGGATCGGGAACCGGTCTGGAACAGCCCCCGGTGATCCTGAACCAAGGACGGGATCTCACGGAGACAGGATCCACGGATTGGCCGATGCATCTGATCGCCTGCGACACGGCCTTCATGGAGGAGGTCGATGCGATGCCGGTGTTGAATACCCCGGGCACCACAGCCTCCAACGTTCTCTGGGCCTCCGAGACGGCCCATCCCTGGCAGCGGGAACGTTCGCTGGAGCTTCAGCATCCACCCGCCTGAGAGTACGATCCGACCTGGCCCGTCAGCGAAAACCCGGCCACATCGATTCACCGCGGAACCCGATCCGAACCCTGCCCCTTCCAGACTGCGCCCGGGGGCGGATATCCCTTCGTGGCATCATCCAGAACAAGGACCCAGTCGAGCATCTCGCCCGGCGATGGCGGGATGAACTCCCGTTCGCCGGTGTTGGGGAACGGATTCCGACCCACCTTCTGGGAGGATCCATCACGGGGATTGAACCACCATGCCCGCACCTTCGGACCCCGGATCACCTCCATGCGGACCCGGAACGGACGTCCCACCGGCGCGTACACCATCGCGAACGTACCCGCGACATCGCGGGTCCCCACAAACCGGTAGCGTCCGGCACCCGGCACA
>SXGQ01043004.1_pt1 | contig 16785 bp, 19 predicted proteins | sample 3178371 | NCBI WGS metagenome assembly SXGQ01 (sample SAMN11356859, study PRJNA531348) | freshwater metagenome | isolation source: freshwater sample F1-20 | place: China: Fuxian Lake, Yuxi | collected 2017-12-25
CTTGATAACCAGTCATGCCCGTATTAAAACATATTTCACCGGTGGTCGTGCCAATTTTACCAAAGGCTTGACCGTGAAATACATGACCATCGGCTAGAACTAAAATTGCTGGTTGTGCGCTCATTTGGGTAATCGTTTTGTTATGCAAAAAAAGAAACAATTTTTTACTTTTCCATAATAACTTTTGAACATATTGTTTATTCCCCCTTTTAAGCCCATTTTAGGCAAAAAAAAGGCAAGACTGAAGTCTTGCCTTATATGTCAAATAGTGATGATCATTATTCAGCAGGTGTTGCTTCATCTGTAGCAGCAGGTGCTTCAGTCGTTGGAGCTTCTGCTTCAGCTGCGGCTTTTTTAGGCGCTGCTGGTGCTTTACTACGACGTGTTTTTTTAGCTGGTTCAGCTGCAGTCGCGATTGAATTACCGTAAATTTCATTGAAATCAACTAATTCGATCATTGCTTTTTCAGCATTATCACCTGGACGTATACCTAATTTGATAATTCTAGTATAGCCACCTGGACGTGTTGCAATTTTAGGCGCCACTACTGTAAATAATTCTTTAACAGCAGTTTTGTCGTTTAAATAGCTAAACACCACTCTGTGGTTATGCATGATTTCTTCCTTGTTCGCCGATTTTTTAGTTTTAGTAATCAATGGCTCAACATATTTTCTTAAAGCTTTTGCTTTCGCTAATGTTGTTACAATACGCTTGTGCGTAATAATTTGACAAGCAAGGTTCATTAATAAGGCATCTCTGTGTGCCTTTTTTCGACCTAAGTTGTTTTGTTTGTCTCCGTGACGCATGACTTTTAAATTTTATCCTCACACCGTGTCAGGAATTGCGAGGTTTGAGCTTTCGCTCGGTTATAAATAGTGACCTACCCTAGCCTTAACGACTATTGTAAATCTAATTTGTCTAATCCTAATTTACCTAAATCCATTCCAAAGCTTAATCCTCTTTCGATTAAAACTTGCTCAATTTCAGATAAAGATTTTTGACCGAAGTTTCTAAACTTCATCAAGTCTTCTTGCTCATACTGAACTAGTTCACTTAAGCTATTGATTTTAGCAGCTTTCAAGCAATTGAATGCACGAACTGAAAGATCTAAATCTTCCAATGGTGTTTTCAATACTTTTCTTAATTGTAAAACTTGCTCATCCACTACATCTTCTTTCTTATCTTCTTTGTTATCAAAAGTGATATTCTCATCCGTGATAATCATTAAATGTTGGATCAAAATGCGAGATGCTTGTTTCACCGCTTCTTCAGGATGAATCGTACCATCTGTAGCCACATCTAAAATTAATTTTTCATAATCCGTTCTTTGTTCAACACGATAGTTTTCGATAGCGTATTTAACATTTTTGATTGGGGTATGAATTGAATCAATAGCGATATAGCCAAATGGCATTTCTTTTAATTTATTTTCTTCAGAAGGAATGTAACCACGGCCTTTACTGATGGTTAATTCAATCTCTAATTTCGCAGTTGAATCCATAGTACAAATTACTAATTCAGGATTCATTACTTGAAATTGTTGAGAAGCATCACCAATATTTCCTGCATTAAATTCACTGCTTCCTTTGATAGAAATAGTGATTTTTTCTAATGAAACATCTTGGTCAGCTTTACGCTTAAAACGAACTTGCTTTAAGTTCAAAATTATTTCAGTAACATCTTCAGTAACACCTTTCAAAGTAGCAAACTCATGGTCAACTCCTTCAATTTTGATACCTACTATTGCAAAGCCTTCTAATGAGCTTAATAGAACTCTTCTTAAAGCATTACCTAAAGTTAAACCAAAGCCAGGCTCTAATGGACGGAATTCGAATTGTCCTTCAAAGTCGTTTGCTTTTTGTAAAACAATTTTATCTGGTTTTTGAAAACTTAATATAGCCATGTCAATTTATTTTTTATTTGAATCTTCCTAGTGGAAGAAATTTTGTTAATGCTTACTACTTAGAATACAATTCGACGATTAATTGCTCCTTGATATTTTCAGGAACAGCTTCACGCTCAGGCATGGTGATGAAAGTACCAGTGTTGGTATTTTCATTCCAATCTACCCAACTGAATTTTGTATTTTTTCCGCGTTGTTTGCTAACGATTGAAGTGTTATGCGCACTCTTTGGACGATAAGCAATAACATCACCTGGGCGACATGTGTAAGAAGGTACATTGGTCACTTCACCGTTAACAGTGATGTGCTTGTGTGATACCAACTGACGTGCTTCAGGACGACTCGCTGTTAATCCCATTCTATAAATGGTATTGTCCAAACGTGATTCTAATAATTTGATCAAGTTTTCACCTGTAACACCTTTAATACGAGAAGCTTCCTCAAATGTTTTGCGGAACTGACGCTCTAATACACCATAGGTATATTTCGCTTTTTGCTTTTCTCTTAATTGTAATGCATACTCTCCTAATTGCTTACGCTTGCGTTGTGCGCCGTGTTGGCCTGGAGGGTTGCTGTTTTTGCCTAACCATTTAGCGTTTCCTAAAATAGGTTCGCCGAAAATGCGACAAATTTTGGTTTTGGGTCCTGTGTAACGTGCCATAATTCTTGTTTGTGATTTTTTAGTGACGGTACATCATCAGTAAAAATCTAAAATGAATGATATACCCTTTTTATAAAATATAAATAATTAAACTCTTCTTTGTTTTGGAGGACGACATCCGTTATGCGGCATTGGCGTCACATCGCGAATACTTGTTACCTCGATGCCTGATTGTGAGATAGAACGAATCGCACCTTCACGTCCAGATCCTGGACCTTTCACAAATACATCTACTCTTTTCACACCAGCATCTAATGCAACTTTCGCTGCGTCAGCTGCTGCCATTTGCGCTGCATATGGGGTGTTCTTTTTAGAACCTCTGAAACCCATTTTACCAGCACTGCTCCAGCTAATTACTTGGCCTACTTTGTTGGTAAAAGAAATGATTAAATTGTTGAAAGTAGCATTGATACGAACTTCACCCGATGCATCAATTTTTACGACTCTTTTTTTAGAAGCCGCTTTTGCACTGTTTTGTGCTTTGATTGGTTTTGCCATTTTTTTTGAGGTATGCTCTTTTTAAGGAGCGGTTATTTAAATTGAAATTCCGCCGAAGCGGAAACCAACACAATCTCCCCTGTTTCCAGGATCTAATTGCTATTGGATTTTTATAACAAAAGGAAGTAAGCTAATGTATCAGCAAACTTCCTTTAGGTATTATTATTTCTTAGCCACTTTCTTCTTACCAGCAACTGTCTTACGCTTACCCTTACGAGTACGTGAGTTAGTTTTAGTTCTTTGTCCACGAACTGGTAAACCTTTTCTGTGACGCAATCCACGGTAACATGCGATATCCAATAAACGCTTAATGCTCATTGAAACTTCACTTCTTAACGCACCTTCTACTTTGAATTCAGCGTTGATGATATTACGAATAGCAGTTTGCTCATCATCATTCCACTCATTTACTTTTTTATCATAACTGATAGCAGCTTTGTCTAAAATGTATTGAGCAGTTGAACGTCCTATTCCAAAGATGTACGTTAACCCTATTTCTCCTCTTTTGTTTTTTGGTAAATCGATACCGGCGATACGAGCCATATTTTAAAACTTATTTTGTTTTTGTTAAAATGAATTTCTAATAATAAAAATTATCCTTGTCTTTGTTTAAAACGAGGATTCTTTTTGTTGATTACATATAAAACCCCTTTGCGCTTCACGATCTTACAATCGGTACTTCTTTTTTTGATAGATGCTCTAACTTTCATCTTTTATTTTTTAATATTTATTTTCGACTATTTTTTAATCTAAACCCATACAAATCAATCCTATACTCAATTTCTACATCTCTTTTTACACCATCTTACTTATGTCTGAAATTGATTCTTCCTCTTGTCAAATCGTAAGGACTCATTTCCAAACCCACTTTATCCCCAGGCAAAATTCTGATATAATGCATACGCATTTTACCAGAGATCGTTGCCAAAATTTCATGTCCATTTTCTAATTTCACTCTGAACATGGCATTGCTCATAGCTTCTATAATTACTCCATCTTGTTTAATCAGCGGTTGTTTTGACATACTTATTTTGGGGTTGCAAAGATATGGAAATGAATGGAATTATGAAAAAATCACCCCGAAATATTGAAAAAAGCCCAAAATAAAAGGAGAAGCAAATTTTATCCTTTTTAATATATTGATATTTAACACTTTACATGTTACATCCCAGGGAACCAAGGACGACCCACCCCTGCCTTAAACGGCCAAGGTGTCATTAAAAGGATGAATACTAACGCAAGAAGGTATAAAACAGATGTCAAACCCGTTTTCCCAGACTTTTTATAACGGATATGTCCAATGGTAATCAAAATGATCGCTATAATCATCGTGAAGGCATGCTCCATTCCCCAAAAACGACTCACTGAATCACCCATCACTGTTTTCATTCCAGCAGATTGAATCGCCTTAAAACCCAATAAGCTGCTTACAAAGTATTGATACAACCCAATTAATAATGTGGTATGCGATGCAATGAATAAAATTTTGCTTGTCTTAAGGGCATCTTGTTTTACAAATAATTTGTAAATGCTCCATAAAAGGGTAATCAGGATCACCCATCTTAAAATATTATGCAAGTGTAATAAACCAGTATTCATAGTAATTGATTTGTTTGAGTGGCTAAAATACAACTTTATCTACAAACCTATTAATCCACCCAATCCGCTACAAATAAATTCGTATCCCTGGTTCCTCCATTATTTCTATTAGAAGAGAACATAATTCTTTTACCATCTGGGCTAAACATCGGAAAAGCATCAAAACCTTTATCACGGCTAATTTTTTCAATATTATTACCTTCAAGGTCCATTAAATACATATTGAAAGGGAATCCGTATTTGTATTCGTGGTTACTACAAAAAATGATATGCTTCCCATCTGGGGTAAAGTTAGGCGCCCAATTGGCTTGCCCTAAATTGGTGATTTGTTTCGCGTTGGACCCATCAGCATCCGCAATAAACACTTCCATTTTAGTCGGTGCTACTAAACCTTCAGCTAATAAGGATTTGTATTCTGCCACTTCCGCGGGCGTGGAAGGGCGACTGGCGCGCCAAACAATTTTTTTACCGTCTGGGCTAAACCAAGCGCCCCCATCATAACCTAAAGTATTAGTCACTTTTTTTTCTTTCCCTGTAGCCAAGTTCATGACATATAAATCCAAGTCGCCGTCTTTATCGCTACAATAAATCATGCGCTTACCATCATAGGATAAAGTTGCTTCCGCATCATATCCTTTTGCATTGGTTAATTGCTTCACTATTACCCCATTGGTATCGGCCATGAAAATATCATAGGTATTATATAAAGGCCAAATGTATTTGTTGCCATACTTCGCACGATCCACTGGTGGCGGGCAATCATTACCTCCGCCTTTTGTAGAAGCATAAATAATATGTGCCCCATCTTTTGTAAAATAGCTACAAGTAGTGCGCCCGTTACCACCACTAATTGATTTATAAGTAAAAGGGGTTGTGTTGTTATTCGGAACTACTCCCATGAATATTTGATCACAGTTAACGCCTTCTTTTGGATTGGATCTTTGAAAAGTGATTCGCTTATTATCAAAACTCCAATACGCTTCCGCATTGTCTCCCCCATTGGTTAGCTGAATCACATTTTTAAAATGGGGTTCGCCCGCAAATAAAATTGAATCATTTTGACTGAATGCAGTCATACAGCTAAACAATGCTGCTACAAAAAGGGTCGGCTTATTCATATACATATATAATTAAACGCAAAAGTAATTGCTACTATTTTAAAACAACTGACTTTGGTCAGTGAATTTGATTTTATAAAAAAAATGACAAAAAAATGACAGTGTCTAAAAAAATCAGGACCTTTGATTCAAACTTAAACAATGACCATCATTGCACCCTCCCTATTAGCTGCCGATTTTTTACATTTAGGTAATACCTGTGAGATGTTAAATAAGAGTGAAGCAGAATGGTATCATTTGGATGTGATGGATGGTAGTTTTGTTCCTAATATTAGTTTTGGTTTACCCATTATTGAACAAATAAGAAAAGCAACCACCAAGGTTTGCGATGTACATTTAATGATTGTACATCCTGAAAAATATATTGAAGCATTTAAAAAAGCAGGAGCAGATATTTTAACTGTGCATTATGAAGCCTGCCCTAATTTATTAGACACCCTTGCGCAAATAAAAGCCCATGGCATGAAAGCGAGTGTTGCCATCAATCCGGATACTGACATTCAAGTTTTAAAAGAATTTATTTCCGAAATTGATCTTGTTTGTGTGATGAGTGTATTCCCTGGTTTTGGCGGCCAAAAATTTATTGAAGGCACTTATGAAAAAGTGACCACTTTAAAATCAATCATACAAAATGCAGGCGCAAAAACTTTAATTGAAATTGATGGTGGTGTTAGCGAAACGAATGCTGCCGCTTTAGTTACTTCAGGGGCCGATGTACTGGTTGCGGGCACTACTGTTTTTAAAGCAGCAGATCCAATAAAAACAATTTCCGCATTGCGCAATTGTTAATTCGCAAAACAATTACTGCTTTCTGTTTTAATAATTAAGTGTATTATTCCTTAAAATTAAACGCTTTCAACTATTTCATACATTGGGAAGCATCCCCTTTTAATATACCAAAATGATCAGAATATTATCATTTTAGTAATGCACATTTGTGCGTATTTATTTATTGTTTTTTATATCTCCTTTTTCTAAATTGTGTTAGGCAGATTATTTTATACTACTAACCCTTTAAAACTAATCCCATTGAGTGAATCAATCATCAACCTAGAAACCGTTAACCCTATTGAGTTTTTCGGCGTGAACAACAACAAGTTTGACATTTTAAAAAAGAAATTTCCATTATTAAAAATTTTATCAAGAGGCACTCAAATAAAACTAAGTGGTGCACCAGAACAAATTGATTTGGCGAAAGAAAAAATTGAACTCATCATTCAATACATGGAACGCAATGGTCATTTAAGTGAAAATTATTTTGAACAAATTTTAGGCGGAGATGATGCAGAAATTATTGACAATTTTGTAGAGCAAAATCCCAATGAAGTATTGGTATTTGGGCCTAATGGAAAAACAGTACGCGCGCGCACAGCGAATCAAAAAAAGATGGTACAAGCAGCTGACAAAAACGATATCGTATTTGCCATTGGACCCGCAGGTACTGGTAAAACCTATACTGCCGTTGCGCTTGCGGTGCGTGCATTAAAAAACAAATTGGTTAAAAAAATTATTTTAACAAGACCCGCCGTTGAAGCCGGAGAAAGTTTGGGATTTTTACCTGGTGATTTAAAAGAAAAAATTGATCCTTATTTACGTCCATTGTATGATGCATTGGATGATATGATACCCGCAGATAAATTAGGTTACTACATGACCACACGTACAATTGAAATTGCACCACTTGCCTACATGCGCGGAAGAACTTTGGATAACGCATTTATCATTTTAGATGAATCACAAAACGCCAATGATTTACAAATTAAAATGTTTTTAACGCGTATCGGTTCCAATGCAAAAGCAATCATCACAGGTGACCCTACCCAAGTGGATTTGCCGCGCAATCAAAAAAGTGGTTTAGAAAAAGCTTCACGCATTTTACAAAACATTGATGGAATAGCGCATATTCAACTAGATGAAGAAGATGTGGTAAGACATAAATTGGTTAAAGCAATTATTAAGGCCTACGAGAAGGAAAGGGAAAATGAAACTGAAAACTCCTACCACCGCTAAAAAATGAAGAAATTTGAAAGATTTATATCACATATAAATATTTTAAATAATATATATACTGCTTATTTTAAACAAAGTAATAATTTGTTAACAAAAACATAAATTAAGTAATCAATTTATTTTGTTTCTTTGCATCACTTAAACAATCAATTATATGTCAAGTAAAAAATTACTACATTTTATCGTAGCAATGTTATTGTTACCCGTTTTGACTTTTGCGCAAAACACTACTGGTAGCTTAACTGGATCTGTAAAAGCCGATAATGGCGAAATTCTTGTAGGCGCAACTGTAACTGTGTTACATGTACCTACTGGAACCGAATACAAAGTACAAACAAGAAAAACAGGTGCTTTTGATATAAGCAACATGCAACCTGGTGGACCTTACACTATTTCAGTTTCTTATGTAAATTACCAATCTGAAAAAAAGGAAGATATTTATATCAACTTAGGTGATGCTGCTCGTGTAGATGTTGTTTTATACAACAAAGCTGCAAAATTAGCGGACGTTACTGTTAGAGCAACACGTAATGCTTCTGATTTGTCAGTAAGAGGTGGTACACAAACAACCATCGGTCGTGATAAAATTGAAAACTTACCAACTGTTGGTCGTAATTTACAAGATTTTTTACGCTTTACCCCTTCTGTTAAATTATTAGGTGGTACAGGCGGATTAACTGGTATTTCAATTGCAGGTCAAAATAATCGTTTTAACTCTTTCTATATTGATGGTGCTGTTAACAATGACCAATTTGGTTTGAGCGCAAGTGGTACAAATGGTGGTCAAACTGCAGTAGGTCCTATTTCAATGGATGCGGTTGATCAAATTCAAGTAATGGTTTCTCCATTTGACGCTTCTATTGGTAACTTCACTGGTGGTGGTATCAACGCTACAACAAAAGGTGGAACTAATACTACCTCTGGAACAGTTTATAGCTTTACACAAAACCAAGATTTAACGGGTAAAACGCCAACAGGTTTAAAATCTGCTGCTACAAAGTTGAACCCATTCAGTGCTAAAACAATGGGTGCTAGTGTAGGTGGTGCGATTGTAAAAAATAAATTATTTTTCTTCGTTAACTACGAAAGCATTGAAAGTAACCGTCCACAACCATTTGATCTTGCTGGTTACAGAGGAATAAGCACTAAAGCAGATATTGATGCTTTGGTAACAACAGTTAAATCTAAATATGGTTATGATATGGGTTCATATGCTGATAATCCAGAGACCATTAGTTCAAAAAGATTAGCGACTAAATTAGATTGGAATATCAATTCAAATCATCGTTTAAGCATTTCTTATCGTCACACAGAATCTCAAAATTATAATACTTCAGCTTCAAGTTCAACAAGAGTTAACTTTTACAACAATGGAGTTTTATATCCAAATAAAACAAATTCAGTATCTGCTGAGTTAAGAAGTAATTTCAAAAATGGCATTACCAATAAAATGTTATTCACTATTACTGATGTAACTGATGATAGAAGCCAAATTGGTGCGGCATTTCCTCGTGTTATTATTAATGACGGAAGTAGCTCAAACCAAATCACTTTTGGATCTGAAAACTTTTCAGCAGCCAATTTGTTGAAACAAACCAATAAAAACTTTTTGGATTATGTCAAATTCAACATCAATAAACATAGTTTAACTTTAGGTATTGATTATGAATTGAGTAAATCATACAATGTATTTATTCGTGATAACTTTGGTACATATACTTACAACTCTTTACCTGATTTCTTGACTGATAAGGCGCCATTCCAGTATGCAAGATCTTTCTCATTATTGGACAATACTTATGGTGATAATACCAAAGCGGCTGCAAGTTTTTATACAGCTCGTGGAAGTGCTTTTATCAATGATGAAGTAAGGGTTACTGATAATTTAACCATCAACTATGGTATCAGAGGTGATTACACTAAGTTTTTATCTATGCCATTCCAAGATGATTATTTCAACAATAACGCCATCCCTACTATCCAACTTTACAACTATGATTTAGCTGGAGCAAGAAGTGGTCAAATTAGTGATCCTAAACTTTCTATTTCTCCTCGTTTAGGTTTCACCTATAAAGTTCCAACTGAGAGAATTACTATTCGTGGAGGTATCGGTTTATTCACTGGCCGTGTTCCTTTGGTTTGGCCTGGTGGCGTATTTAATAATACAGGTGGAAGTGTAGGTGGTGTATCTTTATTTTCACCAACATTTGCAACTACTTTAGCTTCTATGAAGTTTAGACCTAATCCTACACAGCAATATACCGCAAACGAATTAGGTATCAGTACTGCGTTTGCAAAAGGACAGGTTGATTTAATTGCGAAGGACTTCCGTTTACCTAAATTATTACGTGCTTCTTTAGCAGTAGATAAGAAATTTGACAACAACTGGTCTGTGACTGTTGAAGGAAGTGTTAGTAAAAACATCAACGAAATATATTACACAAGAATAGATATTCAAAACCCAATTGGAAACATGGTTGGACCTGATAATAGAAATATTTATAACAATGGTGTAAGAATGAACTTCCCAGCATATGGTGGTTTACCAGCAGGTAACCCTTACACTGGAATTTATTTATTAAAGAACCAACCAAAGAATAGCCAAAAAGGTTTTGCTGCCAACTTTACAGCATCAGTAGATAAATCATGGGCTGATGGCTTCTCATTCAATGCTTTCTATACTTATGGAACTGCTTTTGTAACCAATGAGCCTACTTCAAGCCAAAACAATAGCCAATGGAGATTTATGGAAACCGTAAATGGTCGTAATTATGTAAACAGATCAAGATCTGATTTTGATTTAGGGCACAGAGTAAGCATGTTTGCTTCTAAAAAATTCACTTATTTGAAAGGCAATATGGCAACTACGGTTAGTGTGGTTTATAATGGTCAATCAGGAAATGCATTTAGCTATGTATACAGCAATGGTCCAGTTAGAGACAATAGTGCTACTGAATCAAATGACTTATTATTCATCCCTACAAAAGACCAATTATCTGCAATGACTTTTGTAACACAATCAGGATTTAGTTTAAGCCAAGATGCACAAAAAGCAGCATTTGAAGCTTATATCAATCAAGATAGTTATTTAAGCAAGCGCAGAGGACAATATGCAGAAAGAAATGGTGCAAGATTACCTTTCCAAAATATAGTTGACTTAAAAGTGATGCAAGATTTCTTTGTTAAAGTAAGTGGTAAAAAATACCAGTTCCAATTAACTTATGACATCTTCAACTTTACAAATATGTTGAACAGAGTTTGGGGTCGTACTTACTTCTTAAGTAATGATCAATTTGGATTGGTTAGATATGCTAACCCAACTTCTGGTGCACCATCATTAATACCTACTTATAGCTTTAACCCAATTAATAACAATACTCCATGGGGTATTAGTTCAAGTACTGCACCTAGTTACAGTGCACGTTGGGTTAGCCAATTGGGTTTAAGATTTAAATTCTAAATCTAATTTGGGTTCGCCCTAGTCAGATTTTAACATAAAAAAATCCCCGTCTTGATTCATCAAGTCGGGGATTTTTTTTTAAAGCAAACTTTGCTTAATTTCAATGTAATATGGTTACCAAAAGTGTACAACAGTTTACCATTGGCGTGGAGGAAGAATACATGGTATTAGACCCATCCACGAAGGAATTAAAAAGCCACCAACAAACTATTGTCAATGAAGGACAGAAACTATTTAGGGACAAGATTAAAGCAGAAATGCACCAGGCGGTGGTGGAAGTAGGCACTGGGATTTGTAAAAATGTAGATGAAGCATTTTCAGAGATTATTGAACTACGCAATGGGGTGCATAAAATTGCAGGGGACTTAGGCTTTAGCATTGGTGCTTCAGGCACCCACCCTTTTAGTTTATGGGAAAAGCAATTAGTGTCAGATCAAAACAGGTACCAGGAATTGTTAAACGAATTGCAGCAGGCTGCAAGGAGTAATTTAATTTTTGGGCTACATGTACATGTTGGAATGGAAGATCGCCGTATGGCCATCCATATTGCAAATACAGCACGTTATTTTTTGCCACATATTTATGCATTAAGCACCAACTCCCCTTTTTGGGAAACCCGCAATACCGGATATAAATCCTACCGATCAAAAGTGTTTGATAAATTTCCTAGAACAGGAATCCCAGATTCATTTGAAAGCATCGAAGCGTACGATAGTTTTGTTCAGCTGCTCATAAAAACCAATTGCATTGATGATGCAAAAAAAATATGGTGGGATTTAAGGGTACATCCTGTTTTCAACACCATTGAATTTAGGATTTGCGATGTGCCCATGACCGTACAGGAAACCATCACGATTACAGCATTGTTCCAAGCAATTTGTGCTAAAATTTATTCCCTACGTCGTCAAAATATAAATTTCATTAATTACCAACGTGCACTCATCAATGAAAACAAATGGCGTGCAAGCCGATATGGAATTGATGGAAAATTAATTGACTTTGGAAAGGAAAAAGAAATATCCACCAAGGATTTAATTAATGAATTACTTGAATTTGTGGATGGCGCGGTGGACGAACTTGGCAGCCGCAAACATATTGAAAAAGTGCATCAGATATTTGAAACAGGCACCGGTGCCGACAGGCAATTACGCGTATTTAATGAAACGGGTAGCTTGATTGAAGTAGTGAAATATATTGAGCAGAGTTTTTTAGCAGTGTAAAATATCTGCTAATTTTTGCGATGAACTATTGCGCTAATTTATAGTCAAACAAAGTAGCCGTAAAAAGGCCACGTTCACTTTTTTTGAATATCACATCCCAGTTTCCTTTATACCTTAATATTTTAGGAACAAGCATTCCGTTAAAATAAGTCATTTCTACTTCCATTTGCACATTAAAATCATATACCCCTGCTTTGTAACTTAAGGAATAGTTGCGCCCGAGTACTTCCAAAGTTTTAGGATTAAACCAAGTAGTCATTTGATCAACCACTACCCTGTCCTTTGCAAAAAAGCCCAAATCCGATTTTGGCTGCACATCAAATACATATACCAACTGCCCATGGTAGTCCACGTAGTCCAATTTGTAATCATATAATTCATGGGCGGATTCATCATATAAGTCCAACTTATTTCCGATTAATGGGATGCCTGCTATTTTTTTACCCGGATTAAAAAACAACATCTTTAATTGCTCCTTTGCTTTATCAATACCAGATCCTGTTATTTTTCTGTTTTTGCCTGAAACAATATTGGACTCCCCACAAATACTTCCTTTGGTAAAAAACAAGCTCGCGTATAAAGCGGGTGTGGTGTAATTATATTCCCCTTTGTTATTTCGTAAGTTCCCAGTTATCTTTTCCTCTAACACATCCATGGTTCGACAACCGGCGATTTTATTTTGTCTTGTTTTGCTGTTTAAGGAAGCCTGCATCTTATTGTTCTCATCCATCATTTGGACATAATTATAAGAACTATAGCCAATGGTACGTAATGTTTTAAAAGCTTTATAAAAGCTCGTATCCTGTTTAATACGATTTAAAATATCCTTATAATCAAAATGATTGCGAACAATGGCATCCGTTAAAGTAAATTTTTGCCCATCCGCATTAAACACCGTATCCTGCGCCATTAACTGCAGGCTAAACGCGAAAATCGAAGAAACAAAAATTAAAATCTTTTTAATCATGAGATGTTATTATGCTATTGTTGCAATTATTTAATTTGCGTCATTTTGTAATCCACCCTTACCTTGCCTTTGGAAATATCATTCAATTTACCTTGTAATATTTTTCTGCGCAAGGGCTTTAAATAATCAATGAATAATTTTCCTTGAATATGATCATACTCATGCAAGATTACCCTTGCGGATATCCCATTAAAGGTTTCCGTATGCGCAACAAAATTTTCATCCATATAACTTAAAGTAACTTCCGCTGGTCGTAATACATCTTCTCTGATTTTAGGAATACTCAAACAACCTTCATTATAAATCCATTCCACCCCACCCGTTGAAACTATTTGCGTATTTATGAATACTTTTTTAAATCCTGGTGCATCTACATAGGTTTCATCTTCAGGTTCTTTGCTTTCAAAAATTTGCGCACTATCCATGACAAATAATCGAATATTTTTATTCACCTGTGGCGCAGCTAATCCTACCCCATTACTTTCATACATGGTTTCCCACATATCCGCAATGACTTTGGTCAAATTAGGATAATCCGCATCAATCGGCTCACTCACTTTTCGAAGTATGGCTGCTCCATAAGCAACAATAGGTAAAATCATATTTTCATCTTTATTTAAAAAACTAGAATACCCTCGCAGATATTGGGTGCAAAGTTATCAATAAATGGTGGTTTTAGGAGCGGTAGGACAGATATTCCTGCAATAACATGGTTGCTGCTACCAAATCAATGTTTTTCTTATCTCTTCTGTCCACTTTTTTCATTCCCATCTCCACCATAGCACGCACTGCATTTTTGGAACTGTATCTTTCATCCACAGTAACCACGGGTATAGTGGGGAATTTTTTTTCAAGTTCTACAATGGCTTTTTTTACCAAGGGTGTAGCATGTGTGGGTGTATTATCCAAGTTGAGGGGTTCTCCAATTAAAATGAGCTCCACATCTTCCTTCTTAAAATAATCCGCTAAAAAAGTATATAAATTTTTGGTCTCCACTGTTAATAATGCAGTCGCAATAATTTGAAGTGGATCAGTCACTGCTAAACCACATCTTTTTCCACCATAATCAATACAAATAATTCTAGGCAAGGTTAATTTATTATACTGGTTAAAGATACATTTGAATAAGCATGGCGCCAATAACAAAAACACTAAATACAATACTCGCAATACCATTGGCAGTCATAAATGCGAGGTTTACTTTACTAAGGTCATTTGGTTTAACAATACTTTGTTGGTAAATTAACATTCCAATAAAAATGAGCAAACCAAAAAGATATAGAAAATGAAATCCCCCCACAAAATAAGCAGCAATTACAAATGATGCTGATAAAACATGTAGTATGCGTGAAATTCTTAATGATTGTTTTAAGCCCCATTGACTTGGGATAGAATATAGTGATTGTGATTGATCAAAATCAATGTCCTGCAAAGCATAAATAATATCAAAGCCACTTACCCAAAAAATAACGGCGAATGAAAATAACAATGGTAAAATTGCGAAACTGCCCGTCACTGCTAAGTAAGCACCAATTGGCGCTAGGGACAAACCGATGCCTAAAACCAAATGGCATAAATAAGTAAAGCGTTTAGTATAACTATAAAATAAAATCACAAACAAAGCAACTGGCGATAAATAAAAACAAATGGCATTAATAAAATAAGTAGCTATAATAAATACCGCCATATTAATCCCAATAAACACCAAGGCTTTTTCTGCCTTAATAATACCTGCAGGCATTTCTCTGATGGCAGTACGTGGATTTAATTTATCAAAATGCCTATCTAAATAACGATTAAAGGCCATGGCAGTTGAACGTGCTGTAACCATACATACTAGTACTAAAAAAAACTTGAACCCAACCTGATCTACCGAGGTTTGTTGTATGAAATGATTTCTTAATCCCAACACAAATCCAATGATTGCAAAAGGCATTGCAAAAATGGTATGCGAGAATTTGACTAAACTTAAATAATTTTTTACTTGCCTCATTTTTATTGTTTTACGAACGCACTAATTCCCAAAGTACCACCGCTGCGGCTACAGAAATATTTAAGGAATGTTTCATCCCCCATTGTGGAATTTCAATGACGCCATCACAAAGCGCGATTACTTCATTATCCACCCCATCCACTTCATTCCCAAAAACCAAGGCGATGGGGATATCCGACTTTTCAAATTTATTTAATGGAATGCTTCCTTTCGTTTGTTCAATGGCATATACTTTATACCCCTGTGATTTTAAATCTTTAACTGCCTGGGTAGTTTGTTCGTAATACAACCAATCCACCGAATCAGTGGCGCCGAGTGCTGTTTTATGAATATCCCGATGCGGGGGTTGCGGGGTAAATCCACACAAACAAATCCCATTGATTAAAAAGGCGTCGGCAGTTCTAAAAACACTACCCACATTGTGCATGCTTCTGATTTGGTCCATCACCACTACAATTGGCTTTTTGGGCGCTTCTTTAAAGTCGGCAACTGACATCCTTCCAAGCTCATCCATGCTTAATTTACGCATATGCAAAAGTACGCTTTTTATGAAAAATTATGTAGGTTTGTCACCCATGGCAAAATCTAGTTCCGATACCCCGCTTATGCAGCAGCATAGGGCTATTAAGCAAAAATACCCTGATGCCATCTTGCTTTTTAGGGTAGGCGATTTTTATGAAACTTTTGGGGAGGATGCGGTAATTGTATCCAAGGTTTTGGGCATTACTTTAACTAAAAGAAATAATGGAGCTGCCTCCAGTAGTGAATTAGCTGGATTCCCCCATCATTCATTAGATACGTATTTACATAAATTAGTAAAAGCTGGACACCGTGTTGCGATATGCGATCAATTAGAAGATCCTAAAACGGTCAAAGGAATTGTAAAACGTGGAGTGACCGATATGCTCACCCCAGGCATTGCAACTAATGATAAATTATTGGAGCATAAAAACAATAATTTCTTAGCGGCTATATATTTTGAAAATGAAAAAGGCGGGGTTGCATTTTTAGATATCACTACCGGTGAATTTTTAATTGCAGAAGGCAATGTTGAATACATAGATAAATTATTACAAAGTTTACAACCTGCTGAAATTTTATTCCCTAAAAATTACCAAGCTAATTTTAAAGAAACATTTGGGACCAGCTTTTATACCTACGGATTAGATAGCTGGATTTTTGACGAACCTTTTGCGACTGAACTTTTGTTAAAGCAATTTCAAACGCAAAATTTAAAAGGCTTTGGTATTGAAGACGAAAAATTAGGCATCATTGCCGCAGGTGCAATTTTGCATTATTTAAAAGAAACAGAACACCCCCACTTACAACATATTCATAAAATTCAGCGCATGGTGC
>SXGQ01175272.1_pt1 | contig 16781 bp, 14 predicted proteins | sample 3178371 | NCBI WGS metagenome assembly SXGQ01 (sample SAMN11356859, study PRJNA531348) | freshwater metagenome | isolation source: freshwater sample F1-20 | place: China: Fuxian Lake, Yuxi | collected 2017-12-25
GCGATAAAGATGACTTCCGAATCTGCCACCGCCTGTTGGGTGGAGGCGGTGAAAGAGAGACGTTTCAGCTGCACATTGCGCCGTACCAACTCCTCTAAGCCCGGCTCATAGATCGGGATTTTTCCTGCCCTCAGTTCCTGAACTTTGGCCTCGTTGTTATCCACACAAATCACGGTGTGACCCGCCTCGGCCAAACAAGTCCCCGTAACCAACCCCACGTAACCCGAGCCAATAATGGAAAGTTTCATTCGCGAAAACCCTAGAGGAACAGCACCCTCACCCGCTAGGGGGAAGTTCCCGCGTTCGGCTGATTTCCACCCAGACCAACGCCCGAACTGGACGGGTTTTGGTTGAACCCCAAAGGTAGATCGGGAAACGCCTTCAGGGTTAAAGTAGCCATGGCCACAAATTCAGACGGAGCTCCGTTGTTCTGTCGATTGCCAACCTGCGCCCCTAAAATCCACGCCCCGATATCCCGATATACCCCCGCATTCACCTGCTGCAAAAGCGACGGGCTGACGGAGTAGGTTACGCCCGCATTCGCAAACCAGCTTTCATTCAGACGGTAGCCGACCGATCCATTGATTAAACTGGTTTGCGCCGCCCCCGTTGTTGTCACATCGGTGTTATTGAGGGCATCCAAATAATTGAATCCATCCAAGTAAGAATAGCCCAATCCCAGCTCAAGGGCCGGCAAAGCTTGCCATCGGCTGCCCAAGTTAAGAGAGTTAAAACCATTCCCGCTGATCGCCGTGGTTGCCCCGACTGTGCCCGTCCACCAAGGCACTGGCATGAAGTTCAGGACGTTATAAAGCTCAGGAATGGAGGATGGCACAGTTTCGGGAGCTTGGACCGTGCTGAAGTTTAAGCTGGTCAGATCAGGCCGGATCGGTTGGTAGTCCGTATAAATTTTCCAATTCGCCAGCTCATACGGCGCCCCATCTCTTTTGGTTAAAATGCGATTCATCATTCCCGGTCGCACGATGAGCAATTTATCAATCGAATCAACCGAGTTATAGAGCGTGGAATTGAGGGGCCTAGATTCTGTCGTGTTGATCCGATTATCGTATCCCGCGAACTCCGTCGGCCGAACATTCGGTTGCGGAATGTAGCTAGCCTGCAGGAAGGGCTCGAAGACGTGCCGGATCCCATCGATCGCCCAAGCCTTGTTTTTTACCTCATTCCAAGTCGCGTAGGCCTTGGTCGAGGCATCAAAGCCAAAGTTAAAGACATAACGAAAAAGAGAGGTGTCGGCTAAGTTCTGATTGTTCCCCGTAGGGCCGGTTTGCGTATTTTGGGCCACCCCATTCGTCGATAGATTGCTCCTCGTATAAACCGTTCCTCGGATTCCGGCCCGAGGCGCAAAATTCAGCCAATTGAAATATTGCCGCGGGTAAAGCAGCTGGTGGTAGGTGTCGTACCGCAACGCTGAATAATCGGTTTGATTGGCGACCTGATTCCACTGCGTCCCCAAATTGTCCACACTCGACTCTCCCTCATAGGCCAACCCAGGGTTGCCGTCTGGATTTTTGAGCAGCTCCTCTTTGTCATAGGTTCCGGGAATATATTGGCGCTTAAACTCGATTTTTGCCGACGGCTTCTGTTGCTGGGTTTGGAAAAGATTATTGATCTGGGTACGCGCATTCGCCGTGACCGTAAAGTTTGGATCCTGATACATCACATCCGCGTAGGTATTCGGCTGCTGATCTTGAATATATTCTGCCGGGAAGAAATCCTGCGTAACATAAGCATCGCTGAGAACGTTCACTTTTGAACGCGAACTCAAGGAAGGCGCATCAAAGTCGGGCGCTCGGTCCTTATCGACCGGATTCCCCCCCTTCATGATGGTCGTATTGTGTTTATAGGGAAAATAGTATCTCCCTCGAGGCGGGGCCGAAGCCGCGGGTCGCTCTGTATCCCCTTCATAAATCTGATAGCCACGATCGTTGATGTACCAACCCCGCAAAGCCACCTCCGTCAGAGGATGGTCCGAATTTTTCCCAGGGGTGACATAGGAAAGAGCCGCCCCACCCGCCCAGCCCCGCCGGCTATAATAATCCAGATTCACCTCCCCTTTGAGCTTATCGGTCAGGGCGAAACGGTAGGCTCCCTGTGCATACATGCCCAAGCGAGACACCGAACCAAAACTAATATCAGGAGACGAACCCATATCCCGCTCGTAAAGGCTGAGCTGTGGAAAATAGAAAAAGGGAACATCTCCGAAATACCCAACAGAGTTTTCCACAATCGTTTTATCCCCTGGATAAATCGAAACCGAAGACGCCTTCGTTTTCCATCCGGGAGTCTCGCGGTCATCCGTCGAGTAGTCTCCCCCCGCGATGTCGTAGTGACCCAACTCCGGGCTGTCGATCGACTCTCCCTCCACCATCATCTTTCCATCCAAAAAGCGGAACTTTTCCGATAACATCTTTTTCGTCCGAAAATTGTAGGTCAGCAGATCGCCCCGATAGATCTGTCCCAACATATATAACCGCACATTTCCCTTCGCCGTTGCCTCTTTGCTTTGCGGATTAAAATGCACCTCGTCCGCCATCAAAACATCCCCCCCATACGTCACCACCACATTGTCCTTTGCGTAGTAGATCCCCCCTTCATATCGATTCGCCCCATCCGAGGTAATTTGTAACGGCGGCTCAACCGACTCAGGCGCCTCCTGCGTCTGTGCCCCTCCTCCCCCCACCGACCCCATCCAGGTCAGAAAGGCAAAGAACATCACCTTCCATGAATCGTTTATTTTCATAGGATTGCGTAAAAAGTTCTAGCGAAAACCTGCGCCCTGCCTAGTCAAATCCTTCCTCGTCTCGAACTAGCCCTTTCGAAATTTTAAAATGCTATTTATCAATTAGTTACGACTCCAATCTAGCATCCTCTCAATCGGGGCTCTGGCCCTCTCGATTATATCCTTACTCATGACCAGCTCGGGTGACATTGTCTCTAGAGCACTGACCGCCTTGGCCAAGGTGTTCATCTTCATGTACCGACACTCCCCGCAAGCACACCGATCTGTCGGTCCCGCTATAAATTCCTTCTCTGGCATCTCCCGGCGTAGCCGATGCAACATCCCCTCCTCCGTCACCACAATGAAGGCTCGCGCCGGAGAATTTCGACAGTACCCCACCATCTTCTCGGTCGAACACACCTCATCCGCCAAGGCCCGCACCGCCCGCGTGCACTCCGGATGCGCCACCACTCGCGCTTCAGGATGCTCTTTCCGAATCCGATCAATCGACGCGGCCGTAAATTCCATGTGCACATAGCAGTCCCCATCCCACAATCTCATCTTTCGTCCCGTTTTTTGGCCCACCCAATCCCCTAAATTTCGATCAGGCAAAAACAGAATCTCCCGATCCGCCGGAACGCGTTGCACGATCCTCTCCGCGTTGCCCGAGGTGCAGATCACATCACTTTGCGCCTTCACCGCCGCGGTGCAGTTCACATAGGAGACCACATACAGCCCAGGATTTTTTCTGCGATACTCCGCCAACTCCTCCGCCGGACATGAATCCGCCAATGAGCAACCTGCACCCAGATCGGGCATCAAAACTTTCTTCTCTGGGTTCACAATCTTGGCCGTTTCTGCCATGAAATGAACCCCGCAAAAAAGAATACAATCTCCCTTTGCCTTCTGCGCCTCGTAACTCAAGCCGAGCGAATCTCCCACATAGTCCGCCACCTCCTGAATCTCCTTGGGCTGATAGTTGTGCGCCAAGACCACCGCCTTTCGCTTCTGCTTCAGATCTAGAAACTTTTCCTGTAAAGGAGTCACTTTCCAATTTTGCCCCAGAACCACCTGGAAGACAAATCTCTCCCTTTTTCAAATTCGCCCCTGTCCGCCCACTCTGTCTAAGGTGGGTTATGGTTCTCCCCAATCCAATGGTTTGCCGAAGCGTGCTTTTCCTTTTTTTTCTGCTCTCTTTTCCCGTTCTCGGCCAAGGTACTCCCGAAAAAAAACCGGAACCTATCCTGCGCCTCCTGCCCTCCTCCAACTGGGAAACCACTTCCGCCAAGGAGTGGGCTGCCCAGTTGAATCTGCCCCCCGAATCAGAAACTAAATACCAATCCAGCTATCGAGCTTATCTCGATCAAAGTCTGGAACTGCTCGGCGCCCGACCAAAATCCATCTCTCTCATTGCCACGGAGGATCACCCCGACCAACTCACCATTATGTTTGCCAATAAAGGGGACTCCGCCAGCACCTTCCTTCGCAACAATGCGACCGCCAATGCCTCTCTCAAAGATGTCACTGAAATCAAGCGGTTGATCCAAGCCGATCACGATGTCCTCACCAAAAATATTTCGGAACTTCTTGGGAAACCGTCCACCCAAGGTTTTGGCGAAGCCGGTAAAGCCCGCGAGTTTCCCCAACGATGGGATTATCAAGGGACTGCTTTTCTTCTCTCCGAACGCCCGGGGGAATACTGTGTCCTGCGGGTCCTTCCCTCCTCCTCCGCTGACCAAGGCGGAAAATCAGGCCGCGTTTCCGACTCGACCATGCGCGAAAGAATGAAAAACAATGTCATCCACCGCCTCAACGGAGACGTGATCATAGAAAACATCCCCATGGTGGACCAAGGCCCCAAAGGCTTCTGCGTACCCGCCACTTACACTCGGGTCCTTCTTTACGCTGGGGTTCCCGCCGATCTTTACCTCCTTGCCCTTCTTGGACGCACGGATGTCGGCGGGGGTACCTCGACAATCGCGATGGAAAACTCCGCCCGCGCTCTTGCGGCCAGCTACGGACGGTCCATCACCTCGGTTTCCCCCTCCCTCGATCTGCCTAAACTTGAATCCTTTTTCGCCAAAGGTATCCCCTTGACCTGGGCCATGTTTGTCGACGAAAAACTCGACCAGGATCTGTCGCACCGCGTCAAAGAACGAGCGACCGCCGATCCCAAAGCTTGGTCACAGATTCTTGAACCAAAAAGAAAAGCCGCTCGGTCTATCAAAAAGAACTCCGCCAACGGCCACGTTTGCCTCCTCATCGGTTGTAATCGGGAAACAAAGGAACTGGCCACTTCCGACTCTTGGGGACCCGAATTTGCCGAACGCTGGATCACCCTCGAAGAGGCCCGAGCCATCTCGCAAGGGGATCTCGGCGCAATCGTTCCATAATTCCGTGGCTGACAACCACCCCTTCCTCTTTTACCTTACCGAGATGGACGAAGCACAGACTGGCTTGGGACTGATCTTTCTTCTCGCGGTTTCCGCCCTCTGCGGGGGCATCGTCATCTGGCTCATCATCTCCGAGGGCATCCGCCACAACACCGCCCAAGGTCAAAATACCACCGACTCTGGCCCCTCCCACTAAAGTCAAGGCACTAAGTTTACTCGGAGAAAATAGGCGGAGGCCTCAGCCGGCACAGTCACCGCTTTCGTGGTCTCACCTGAGTTGGCTGTGAGAACTTCCCCCACAATCTGCCAAGTGATCGGGTTAAGCAGCGTGGCCGCCTCTACCTGATATTTTTTTCCAGAAACCGAAGACCAAGTTATTGTTAGTGAATTTCCATTTCGCTCAATCGTTTTGACTTTAAACGTTGAGGAAGAGTCCATGGGATTCGTTCCCAAGGCGAACTCCTGTAAATTGCTAAATCCGTCTCCGTCTGGATCCAGCGTCGCCCCGCGATTCCCTTCCGCAATTCCATAGAGAGCCCACCAACTATTATCAATCCCGTCCGTTGTGCCACTGTAGCTAAGGACCGAGGCCGTCGCGGTGATCGTCCCCGCATCCGATAGCTGCCGCGTGTGCGTCATCGCACCGATGTAGAGATTGTAGGGAGTGTCCGGTCCCGCATTTTTGTTTTCCACGATCAGCCGGGAGATCGCCCCTCCCGCCGAGGCCAGCGTCCCGGTGATGTTGGTGTTACCCGTGGACAGCGTGTAGCCAGTGGCGGAGGTCAGGGTTAAGGTAAGATTAAGGCCGTTTTCCGAGTAGGCCAAACCACTGTCGCGGGCCGTGGTGCTGTCGGTGATTCGATAGTTGTTCTCCCCGCCGACAAAATAAAAGCGGAACTTCACGTTTCCAGAGCTGTCCGCCAAGGCAAATCCCACCTCGCTCCCATTGTTGATCCAGTTGTTGTCAAAGCGCAGGGCGAAGCTGTCCCCCGCCACCATCGCTGTGCTGAAGTTTCGGGTCGCGGTCGAGATCCCAGCATTATTAGCCCAGAGACCAAAGCCAGAAGCTGAACCAACGCTCATATTGGCATGGCTCGAGGTCTGCGCCAAAAAGTGGCCGCTGCTGCCGGAGCTGGTCAAACTCCATGCCCCAAAACCCGTCCCGCGCGTGAGGCTATTAGACCAAGTCGTGTAATTGGCCGGACTGTCCGTGAGGGTCTGTGTCGAAGACGTGGCGTACGTCCCGCTAAAGTTTACTGCGTTTGCCCCTGCACCCAGGCCGATGGTCGCCGTCCACTCCCACCCGTTGGGCTGGCTTCCGCCGGGAAAAGCCACCAGCCCCGTAGCCCCGGTAAGCGGGTTGGACCAAGTCAGGCCGCTGGTAAAAGCTGATCCAGCCCGACCCCGAAAGACATGAAAATTTCCTGGAACCGATCCAGAAGACCCCGGATTCACCACGGTGATCTGGTTCGGATTGAGTGGAGCAAAGGACGTCGTGGCACTCAACCCGGCCGAGGAAGCCGACGAGCCGGCCACGTTCACCGCCTTGACCGTGTAGGTGTAACTGTTTTCCGGAAACAAAGCGGTATCCACATAGTTGGTGTCCTGTGGGGCACCGACCTGCGCCCCATCGCGTAAGACAATGTAGGAAGTCGCCGTGGCGGAGGAGGCCCATGAAAGAGACACTGAGGTGCTAGTGGTCGCCGTGGCCTGTAAACCCGTGGGGACCGCTGGTGGAACAGTTGGAGCGGGTGGGCTGCTAACGCTAAAATTCCAGTTTGCATTGTTGTTGTTATCCCACGAGTTGCCTCCGTTATTAAAGACCATCGCAATCGTCGTGGCATTCGCTGGGACGGTGTAGCTGTATTTCCAAACGGTTCCATCCTTGGTCATGGCCACGCCGGGAAGTGCGGTCCAGTTCGCAGCATTATTGCCATGGTGAATGTTGACAGCGCTCGCCGTGGCCAGATTCCGTCCCGTCGGATCGTACGTGACCGTGAGCGACTGACCGGCCACCGGAGGATTTGGGCTGGTCGCAACAACCGTGCTACTGCCTCCCCCTCCACCGCCGCCGTTGCTCTGACCGCTGTAGTCGTCGACCCAAACATGCTGAATCTCGGATTTGGAGATGTTGCCTTTTGCGTCGGTCGCCTCGATGTAGTAATCAAGCAACTTACTGCGAAAACCAGACAAATTCGCATCACTGATTTTGGCGAAGTAGTAATCGGCCACCGCATCCGCCTGCACGGGAAGAAAGTAATCAATCTGGCTATTGGCTGCCGCCGCGTTGAGGGCCTCTCGAGTCTTGGGCAACTCCCGCTTGCTCATGGGGATCGTCACCCACTGCCCCACTTCACTCCCGCCAGCATAGGTCTCATTCTGGTTGCTATTCACCGGATTGGTGCCGTCCGCGTCGATGCGGATCTTCAGCTTCACGTTGCCGTCGGGAATCCCGCTGAGATCATACGCGTGGGTCCAGATGTAGAATTCCGAGTTCATTCGCTTTAAAAAAGAAGTGTTAACCCCAGGCACATTGTTGAACCAACCGAACGTGTACGCTCCTGGGTTGTAGGGGAACCGCTGCGGCTTCAGGACGGTGGGGGGAGTCCGATCGTTGTTCCGGCGAGTTTCCGTCATCCATGGAGTTAATTTTTCTACGGCACGCCGCGTTGCCAAACCTGGCTTCATCTCATCGTCGTTGCCCAAACCTCCATAGTAGTTGAAACCAGAGTCCAGCCCTTTCAAATAGATGTGCCACGCAAGCTCCACCTCATTGGGATTAGTCCATGTTCCATCCCAATCGTAGGGAGCCTGAATTTTCCAAGCCTGTACGCTGTCGCCCTCATCCCTCAGGATCTGCTCAGCTGTCTCGCACCAATTGGCGCCCGCCATCAGCGGTGCGTAGCTGTAAAACTTAAGCGCAAAGCCAGGCGTCTCCATGTCGATCTGCGTTCCCGGCACCGTGGTCACCCCACGGTTGGCCACCGTGGCCACTGGCGGCTCAACCCATTTCATGAAGTTGGGGGATCCGTAACACATTTCAGGAAAAATCCACGCCCCATCCTCAATATGAGCAACAGGAATATGGATCGATCCACCAGCGGCAACAATCGAGGCATTCACAAAGTCCTGCGGGGCACTTTGCCGATATCCCGCGGAACCCGATTGATTAAAAAACTGCGGGGTCGCCTCAAACCAGGAGCTAGAGCCTCCACCCCAAGCGTTGTCTCCATCGGTCGAGGGCATAACAAGAACAGGTCGGGCAGGATCGGTGGCAAAAGGGGCAATTTGCCCCTGAATTTTGCTAATGCCTTCGCTTGCGTAACCATAACGATAACTTAGGACATCATCGGACGGCACTGCATACATGGTCTTTTCTGCCCCCGTCTCAGGGTTCACATACTTCACACGGTGAAGCTGGTAGGCATAGGGAGCCACATTCCAAGCTGCGTTGCCGGGGTTCGGCTCGCCATACCACCAGCCATCTGTAGGAGATGGTCCAAGCTGGTCGGCTTTATTCGGAGGACTGGAAAAAATGTTGTAAGACCCCTCCGGATTCGCCTTGGTGTTATAGGTAGGACACGTGCGGCTGATGTGGTGGCTGGGAACAATCACCCATTCGTAACCTTCGTCCACGAGGACATCGACGATGTGTCGTGAATATCCCATTTCCGTCGGAAAAAATCCTTTGGAATGATCGGAAAGGTCGCTTTTACCCCCCCAGGCTTTCCACCAAGCCTGCTTAAAGGTCTGGATTTCTTTTCGGAGAACCGATTTAGGCAACAGGGGGGCTAGCGAGTGATGGTAGGTAAAGCCCACCAGATCCATCCGCGTCGATCCGGCCGGCGTTTTCCACCCACGCGCTTCCTTATATCCGCTGTTCCAACCGCCGCCGTAACCGAGCTGATTGACCGAGCCAAGTTGCCGGACGTTGTCGATCAGGGATCCTGAATAACTAATGGCGAAACCTCCGGCGCTGTTAAAACCAGCCAGAGAATTGCGCGGACCGCTTTGGTAGGAATTCACCCGATCGTTGATCCCGAAAATTTCTGTGAGGTTGTTCTCGGGATGCTGCTTGGGGCTGAGACCTCCATAGTTTTGCCCTGGCTTCAAGACGATCGAGTCCCACGCATATTGTCCTCTTTGGGTCTGGGAACCATTGCTATTCCACTCCGGCCAATAGGTCGGTTGGTGATTATGCCAAAAACGACTTACATAAACGTTTGTGTTACTGAACGAGCTCAAAACAGAAGCGAAAAATATAACAAGGCTAGGAACAAAAAAAGCCACCCCCATCAGATAAAGAGACCGCACAAAGCCCAGGAAACAAAAACCCCACCCAAAAAGGTTCATGAGTTTCAACATACAAGCAAAACTGTAAACACATAGCCGTTTCCATTTAAAATTGAACAGTTCAAGCAAAAACCACGTTCTCTGTTGTAACGCAGAAATACGTTTTTATAGTTAAAATTTAATTGACCCCATACCACCTACTAGTAGTTTCAACCGAACACAAGGAGTAGTATATGAAATGTCCAAAATGCAATGTCGAGGAGGATAAGGTAATAGACTCGCGCCCGTGGAAAGACGGCGCCGTTGTCCGTCGCCGTCGGGAATGCCTCTCATGTAACTACCGCTTCACGACATACGAAGAAATCGAGCGGGAAGATCTCCGAGCCGTCAAACGCGATGGACGCTACGAACCCTTTGACCGCCGCAAACTCGTTCTCGGTTTCCAAAAAGCGTGCGAAAAACGTCCCGTTAGCCCCGAACTCATTGAAAAAACGGTTGATAAAGTCATGGAGGACCTCGAGCAGAAGTACGGCCGGGAAATCCCCACCACCGCCATTGGAGAGAAAATCATGGATTGCCTGAAAAAGATGGATGATGTCGCTTATGTCCGCTTCGCCTCTGTTTATCGCCAGTTCCGCGACGCCCGCGACTTTGTCAGCGAAGTAAAAAACTTAGGTGCCCGCTAAAAAATCCATCCCCGTCACCCTTCCTCTGGTCTCCATTCCAGGAGGCTCCCCTGCGCGCCTCAGCGAAAACTGGCTCGTCCTGTCCATCGAAAAAGCGGCCGCCCAAGCTGGCCACACCGCATGGCCCCTCGCCCCCGAGGTCGCCCGTGCCGTCCTCCACTACCTCCAACATGACTTTCGAAAGCCCAGAATCGAAAGAGAAACCCTCGAACTTATCCTCCGTCGCTCCCTTGCCGGTATCGGCTGCCCCGCCATCGCTCGCCACTTCGAACTCGTTTCCTCCGCTCCTTCGATCAACCTCGCCACCCTCGCCCAGCAAGCCCCCTTCGAAATCCTCTTTTTCCAACAACTCGCCTCCCTCGTGGATGAAAAAGTCACCTCACTCGCCTCCGCCCTTCGTCTCGAGGGTCTCCGCTCCTGTGTTCTCGCCCTGACCGGCTCCGACTCCTGGCGGAAATCCTGCCAACGATTAAGCGATGAAATTGTGCACTTCATCCGAGCCCGCGCTCGCACCCTCAGCCCTTCCCTGCTCGAACTGACCATCTGGTAAAACCTGTGGCTAAAACGATCTTTGAAAAGATCGTCGACCGCGAAGCCAAGGCCGACATCCTCTACGAAGACGACCACGTTCTCGCCTTCCGCGATCTTGCCCCCCAGGCCCCCACTCACATCCTTCTCATTCCGAAAAAGCACCACGCCCGCCACGGCGCCGTCCCCTCCGAGGATCATTCTATCTTTACCCACCTCTTCGTCGCCGCCCAACGGGTCGCCCGTCAAGCCGGTCTCGACAAATCCGGCTACCGCCTTGTCATCAATAATGGTGCCGATGGGGGAGAGACCGTGCCACATCTCCACCTCCACCTTCTCGGGGGACGGCCCCTCGCTTGGCCCCCCGGATGAAAAACCTTCTTCTATCTCCCTGGGTTATTGTCCTCGCTTGCGCCCTGCTCACCACTCTCACGGACACCCTCGGAACACTTTGGTGGGAAAAGAAACAGACCCTCGTCCTTCTCTTGACTCTCCTTCTCGCCCCTGTCGCCTTCTTAAGCTTCGGCTATGTCGGGAGTCACCTCGGTTTAGCTCGCGCCTCTAGCCTGACCAACAGTCTCATCGTCCTCGGACCAATTCTCGTCGGCGTACTTTTTCGTCAGGAACTCCAACAACTCTCCTTCACACAGAGAATTGGAATCGGCCTCATCGTCGCCGGTATCACCCTCTTGACCTTTTTCCGCGCGCCGAATCTCAGCTCAGATCTTTAATCAAAATCTTCGAATTCCGCCCGCTCGCCTCGTACGACGCCTTTCTCTCCGGTGGCAAAACCTCCATCGTTCCTTCCGTGAATCCACCTTTGCTCCTTAGATAATTGAAGGCTTGGGTCGATAAGGCCAACAGCTTTTTCATCCCCATCTCCTTCGCCCGATTCTCCGCATAGAGCATCAACTTCCGGCCAATGCCACTATTTTCATGCCCCGAAGCCACAAATAAACACCCCATCTCCGCCACTTTACCCTCCCACGGATGCACCGCTACACAGCCCACCATATTTCCATCAATTTCAAACACGCTGTAATCTCCGATCGCCGCCGCCACTTCCGTCCGCGTCCGCTTGGCCAACTCCTCTGCCGCCACCGAGCTGCCAATCAACCGCATGATCGACCGCACATCCTTTTTTAACGCCTTCCGAATTTCGGTGTACTCATCCGCATACACCATCGTTCCCACTCCCTCACTCGAAAAGAGCTCCTCTAACAAAGCATCATCCGCCAGCCCGTCTAAAATGTGAGCCCGACTCACCCCCTCCTTACACGCCCGCAAACCGTGCTCCAACTTGGAAGCGATCACTCCACTCAAGTCTCCCTTTTTCTTTTTCAACCACTCCGTCGCCTCTTCCACCGAGAGTTGCGCCGGCTTTTTTCCGCTCATGGGTAAGGCTCAACTTCCCGTCAGAAAAATTAACTTCTCCGCCTTCAAAGCTTCCGCCACCTCCAGCGCCACCCCATCTGAATTGACCCGATACGTCCGTCCATCCCCATCGACTCCCATCGGCGGAATCACCGGAATAATTCCATTCTCTAACAAAGTCTCCAGAAATCTCGTGTCCACCCTCTCCACTTTTCCGGTCCACTGTTGATCCACCCCACCTAAAATTCCGGCGGGATGCGCAATGACCGCATTCGTCACCGCACCCCGCAAATCCGCATCAGCCAGATTTTGCAAAATATCGTGGCTGAATGAATTCGCCGCCCGCTCCGCCACCCGCAGAGTGAGTTCATCCGTCACTCCTAAACCATCTAGATTTGACACCTTCACTTTCATCTCCGCGGCGATTTTTTTAATTCTCGCACTTGCCCCGTGGACCAACACCACCCGAATATTCAAACTCCGCAAAACAGAGATATCGAGAAAAAGGCTGGCGGCTCTCTCGTCTTCCAGCACGGCACTGTCCACGCTCAGAACAAAGAGCTTATCCCGAAAACTAGGAATATAGGTCAGGATTCCCCTTAAATCAGCCGCTTTCATGGATGATTTTTTACCATCTTTACCTTCCTTTGCACAAACTTATGTCACCGAGCTTCCTTTTCGTAAAAATGCCAGATTCTCCCGATCCTCCCTCTCCCCTGGCGGCAACTCCCCAATCCGAGGTATTCCCACCCAAATCTCCTCGCGCAAAAACGCCTGCAACCCCGCCTCTCCAATTTTTCCCTTTCCTAAATGCTCATGCCGATCGACCCCTGACCCGCAATCCGTTTTTGAATCGTTCAGATGAATCACCGCTAGAGAGTTTCTGCCCACCTCCCTTTCCAAATCCTCCTCTAGTCGTGCCCTTCCCTCCTCTCGACGTAATTCATACCCCGCTGCAAAGGCGTGCGCCGTATCTAAACAGGCCGCCCTCCTTTTTTCAGGAATACCCCGCACCAATTCACCCCACTCCTCAAAATCTCGGGCTAAAGATGATCCCTGACCCGCAGAGTTTTCTAAGGCCAATCGAATCGTTTCCGTCTGAGATCTCTCCAAAGCCTCCCGAAACCCCTCCACCGCCAAACGCCTGGCTTCCCTTGGCCCTCGATCACCACGGCTCCCACAGTGCACCACCACCGCCTCCAGTTTCAATTTCTCCGCTCGGATCATTTCTTCCGCCAACGCCCCAATCGATCGCTTTCGCGTCTCCTCGTTCCCCGCTACATTAATTAAGTATCCCGCATGGGCACAGATCCACAGATCCTGACTCTTCTTTCCCTCAACAAAAAGGGCCCCCTCCTCCTCATCCAGCCGCGGCATCTCCCACCGGCGATTACTTTTCACAAAGATCTGCGCCCCGTCCTCCCCTAGTGCCTTCGCCCTTTTCAGCATCTCCCCCAAACCCCCTGCGGTTGAGGTATGTAGACCGCATCGACTTACACTCTTTTTGGAAGGTTTATTTATTTTCGTCATCAAAGTTGCGCGGTTTCCAAACGGGATTCTTCAGCGAACCACTCCCCTCATACTGAAACATCTGGCTCACCAGAAAAAACGGTACCCCCGCCGGCCCCCGTAAATTTTGGCGCATGATGAAATTTTCCAGACGATCCGCGGTGATGTCATACACCCCTTGCCCCGTCGTCACCACCAGCGTCGACTCAATATTCAGTTTCTTCACCTCCTACCTTCCGTTGGCCAACTCAAATTCCATATCCGCGTTCTGATCGGTTAAACCGACCCACTCCGCTGGCGCATTCATGGCTGAGGCAAAGGCCCCCATTCCCGGTAGGACCCCCTTGTCCACCAGTAGTCGCCCCGCCCCGCTCCACTCCCTCCAATTTGCCGTCGGACCATTCAAGGTGACTTTCCCGCTAAACAATCCCTCATATCCCTCAAAACCAAAATAGGTTTGCACCAAATCTGCGAAATCTACCCCACTAATTTTTTGAATATCGGTCGTCTGCTTTTTTTCTTTCCCATCCACCTCCACCCGTACCTCCACCTTGCCTTTCAAAACCTTCGCCGGCCGATTCTCTTTTGTTCTCACAATCACTTTTCTGCCCACCACCTCCACCACCATATCCATTTCCGTGAATCTCAGTTCTTTCCCTGCCACGACATACTTCATCCCCTCCGGTGCGACCAACGTCGCCGTCAGGTTGGAGCCGCTCTTCTCCTCCAAATCTATTTCCCCATTCAGGACGATCGTAGGGCGACCTTGAAAAAGGTATGGCTCCATGATTTTCTGAAACTTGGGACCAAAAACCTCTGAAAACTCCTGCACAGGCAGCGTCGAACGCGTTTCATTAAACTTCACCCATTCCGGTTCAAATCCATAAACAAATTCACCCGACCCCTCCCCTCCCGATGCTTTCACCCGCAGATTGCTCACGGTTAACTGCCCGCCTGCCAAAACCACCTTCCCAGCCAACTCTTCCATCTCAACTGTTTTATAGGTCAGGTCCTTCACTTCGACGGTGCCCTCCACCCGAATCAAATTTGCGGCCAAGGCCGCCCCCGTGATCTGAGCTGAAATTTTCGGATTGGACCTCAGGGTCAGGCTTTTCATAAAAAGCTGCGCCTTATCTCCAAGCCAAGGCTCCAGCCACCCCAAATCGATGGTACTCTCAAATCCCCCTTTCAACTCCGCTTTCCCATCGAAGCCGAGTTGCAACTTGGCCCGACCATTCACGCCCTCAAGTTCAAGCCCTTGGACCATCCATCTTTTGCCACTCGTCACCCAAGGAAAGATCAGTTTTCGATAAAGATTTTTTCCGGCTCGAAACTCCCCCACCTCCACTCGCCCCTGCCAAAGAAAATCTTTGGTGCTTTTCCAATCAAACTCAATTTCACCCGCCATTGCGGGGGGTTGGACGGAATGGAACTCCTTCAATCCTCGGGTGCTTCGACCTCCCACCGCCGCAAACTGATCCAGATCAGCATTAGAAAAATAGTCTACCTCCCCTTTGCCCTTGATTAAATCTGCATAGCCATGCACGCGCAGTTCCCCTTTCCTGAATCCCATTTCAAACTTGGGAAACTGCAACCTTCCATCCCCCACCGTGGCCCGGATCTCCAAGCGACGTAACTCCACCCCCCGCCAGACATTGTCTGCGCCCGTGATGAGAATCTCGGCCTGAGCTTGCTCTGGTTGCCCCACCTCCAAATCAAAATCTGCCCGAATTTTCGGCGCAGGACCTCCCAACTCACCCAACCCTCTCTCCATCTCCCGCCACACTTTTGCGAAAATCTCATTGGGAGGTGCCATCTCTCTCCCTGCCTCTAATCCCACTCGCCCCTGGAGCTGCAGATCAAATCCTAGGATCTGACCCCGACCGCGCTTCAACAAAATCTCCCCCGGACGAAACTCCATCACCGCTTCCACGCGCCGAGCGGTCACCTGCACTCCCTCCCCCAGCGGCCAGGCCACATTGCCATCCCGCAGTTGGGCTCCCGCCAGGATCGGCTCTCCCTCCCTCCAAGCCAACCAGTTCAGGCTTAACTGCACTTCCGCGAGACGTAACTGCTCAACTTTTCTTCCCCCATCCCGATAGACCACCAAATCCCTCGCCACCAAGCCCCCCAAAGGATCAATGGTCAATTTTCCCATCTCAATCTCCAGCCCCCGCAAGGCAAACTCTTGCCCTAGCAAAGCCTTCACTCCCGAGGGTACCCCCACCAACCGCCCCCAGAGCGCGCTTAGGGCGACCAGGAGCACCAACATCCCGGCCGTCCGCTGGAACCACCTCCCAGCCGACCCCGTGGTCGGCGGGCGTATCCGCCGCCGAATCTCACTTAAAATTGGGGTGTTCATCTTTTCTGATCATCGCTACCATTTCACACTCTAGAATCCAAAAATTAACCTATGTCTGATAACCGCATGGAAAAGATTGTCGCTCTCTCTAAACGCAGGGGCTTTATTTTTCCGTCTTCCGAAATTTACGGCGGCCTCAACGGAGCTTGGGACTACGGCCCCCTCGGCACCGCCCTCAAACGAAATCTAAAGGATCACTGGTGGAAATGCATGACCCAGCATCGGGACGACATCGTCGGGATGGACGGCGCCATCCTCATGAGCCGCTCCGTTTGGAAAGCCAGCGGTCACGAGGCCACCTTCACCGATCCCATGATCGATTGTAAAACATGCCAAGGTCGCTTTCGCGCCGATCAAATCTCCCATACCCCCTGCCCCCAAAAACCCAGCAAAATGGTCACGGCCTGTGGCGGAGAACTGACCGAGCCTCGCCAATTCAACCTCATGTTCAAAACCTATGTCGGGCCCGTGGAAAATGAACGCAACCTCACCTACCTCCGCCCCGAAACCGCTCAGGCCATGTTCGTTCAGTTTAAAAATATTCTGGAAGTTTCCCGCAAGAAACTTCCTTTCGGAATTGCCCAGATTGGCAAGGCCTTTCGCAATGAGATCAATCCCAGAAACTTCACCTTCCGCTCCCGCGAATTTGAACAGATGGAGGTCGAGTTCTTTGTTCGGCCTTCAGAGGGAAAAAAATGGCTCGATCAGTGGCTGGAGGATCGCCTCGCTTGGTATGAATCCATCGGCATCCCCCGCGACAAGATCACCATCCTCGATGTGCCTGAGAAAGATCGCGCCTTCTACTCCCAAGGCACCTACGACCTCCTCTACGCCTTCCCCTTCGGAACCGAGGAGCTCGAAGGCATTGCCTACCGCACCGATTACGACCTCAAGCA
>SXGQ01827931.1_pt1 | contig 16779 bp, 15 predicted proteins | sample 3178371 | NCBI WGS metagenome assembly SXGQ01 (sample SAMN11356859, study PRJNA531348) | freshwater metagenome | isolation source: freshwater sample F1-20 | place: China: Fuxian Lake, Yuxi | collected 2017-12-25
AGGTATTATAGACAAAGTTTGTACTTATGATGAATTTTTAGAAAATCAAACAATTCAAGAACAAAGAAAAAAAATGTATAATTAATTTTAAAATAAATCAATTTTTTTAACTCTTTGTAAATGACGGCCACCTTCAAATTTTTCAGATAGAAAAACATCAACACATTTTAAAGCTTCGCTGATGGTTATATATCTTGCAGGTAGAACTAAAACATTAGCATCATTATGCTGTCGAGCCATTGCAGCTATCTCTGAATTCCAACATAGAGCAGCACGTATGCCTTTATGCTTATTTGCAGTCATATTTATTCCATTACCGCTTCCACACATTAATATTCCGAAATCTGATTCTTTTGTAATAACAGATTCAGCTGTATTATGAGCAAAATCAGGATAATCAACTCTTTCTTCAGAAAAACAACCTTTATCAATTAGAATAAATGATTTGTTTTTTAAATAATCTATTATTTGTTTTTTTAAATCAAAACCTGCGTGATCGGAACCAATAGAAACTGTAATAATCATGATAAAGATAAACTAAAATTTAAAAAACAGAAATCTTATTTAATTAATGGTGAGCACTATCAATGGATTCAGAAGAAGGCTTATTTTTATGTTCTTCTTTTTTAGGATCACATAAACTTAGTAATAAAATCATAATTAGAATAAATACTGAGGCTAAAATAAAAGGTACTGTAAAAGATATTGGTTTGGTTTCTGATAAATCAGAATCATTGTGAGGAGATGACATATTTTAATTTTGCATAAAAATAAATGATAATTTAATAAAAAAAAAATTAATTAGTTTTTATAAAGTTAAACCAATTCACTTTTTGATTTTGTGATATTTTTAATTGATAAAATCCATTATTAAATTCAGACACATCAATAAAACGATTTAGATCAGATGACTCAATGCTTTGCTTTTTAATAAGTTGACCTGAAATATCAAATATTTCAATTATAAATTTATTTAAAACAAAATCTGAAATCCATAATTTATCTTTAACTGGATTTGGATAAATAGATAAATAATTACTATTATTCAAATCTTCGATAGAAGTATCAATTGGGGGCGGTGGTGGAGGCGGCGGACCAATCATTTTTTTGTAACCACGATAACGAACAAGATTTACAGTAAAATTATTGCCAACTAAATTACCGGTTACCTCTAAAAAAGGTATTTTACTATTTAAAGTAAACCATTGATAGCTGCGTTGAAAATTATTAAAACCTATCGGAAACGAAAAGCCACCAAAATTAGTTTTAATTGTGTCTTTTGAATATTGGGTTGTAATTAAACGGATACAATTCGCAGTATCAAAAGGCGTAATAATTTTTCCCCAACCATCAACTTTAGTTACGCGATAACCTTTTTTTGAGAAGGTAATAGGAATTAAAGAAGTAGTTATGGTAGAAAATTTGAAAGTGGTGCTATCGTATTTTGGATAAGACATCGGGAAAATATATAACTCGTCTTTATCGCTAAAATAACTTGGAACTGGAATGCTACTAAAAGTCATACCAGAGCCATCAGCTATAAAAGCATTAACTGGCGAAGTTTGTTTTCTATAATAATTCCAGAAATTAGTAATGGTAATAGGACCAGCGCCTAAGGTATCTGCAATTTTTTCGCCATACTCGTTTAATGCAAGAAAATAAAAACTATAAGGCGTTTGAAATGCATTTTTAAATGATCTGACACCTTGATTAATAGTAACTAAGTTAGAAAAATTCCAATTAAAATTTACTCCAGTTTGAGTATAATTTCCTACAGAATTAATTTGGGCATTCGTATAGCGTAAAGTATCGTTAGCCCCAGGCATATTTGAATTATTTAAAGTAATTGGAGCTTGACCAATTAATGCTATTTTCAAAAAAAATAAGTATAGAAAAAAAAATATTTTCTGCATGATTTTGTTAATTTTGATTTAAAATATTATATAAATATACTAAATTTTCAATTATACGTTATTAATAAATTGAAAAAAATTTCTAAAAATATTTGCCTGATTATTTTTTGTTTGTTCATCAATAAGAGTTTATCACAGAAAGTTAGTTTAAACATTGTTTTAGATAAAAAAAATGATTTATTAAAATTAAATTATCAAAAAAAACATCTTTCTAAAAAATCGGCTATTAAAGAAATAGAACAAGTACTTTTGTATCTAAAACAAAAAGGATATTTATTAGCCAAATGCGACAGTATTCAAGTCGATTCAAATAAAGTTATCGGTATAATAAACGAAAATAAAAAATTTACAATTGCTTATTTAAAACTTGGGAATTTAAATCCTGATTTGGCCTCAAAAATTGGAATATCAGAAAAACTATTTTTTAATAAAGCCTTTAATTATAATCAAGTTATTACTGCTTTTGAAAAAATTTTACAACATTATGAATCAAATGGATACCCCTTTTCTGTTGTAAGTATGGATAGCATAATAATTGAAAATGAAACACTTAAAGCTGTCATAAATATTAAAAAAAATAAACTATTTAAAATTGATTCCATTAAAATAGTTGGATCGAGTGATATAAATAAAGGTTTTTTATACAGGTATCTATCATTAAAAGAAAATATGCCTTATAATGAAACTCTTTTAAAATCTATTTCGAAAAAAATTAATCAGCTTCCTTTTACTTATGAAAAAAGAGTTCAAGAAGTTCGATTAAGTGATAAAATAAATAAATTGTATTTATTTTTAGATAAAAAAGAGGCTTCTCAATTTGATGGAATAATTGGTTTTCTACCAGATGCTAATTCTAAAAAAACAGTTATCACAGGTGATTTAAAACTAAAATTAATTAATGGCGTGTTTAAAAATGGAGAAACTTTTGATTTAGAGTGGAGACGGCTACAATCACAAACCCAAGATTTTAAAGGTCAATTGATTTATCCTTATTTATTGGGTTCAGCAATAGGGATAGATTACTCATTAAAAATATATCGAAAGGACAGTACTTTTATTGATATCAATAATAATATTGGAATTAACTATTATTATAGCGGACTTAATTATTTAAAATTATTTTATAAACAAAGGAATAGTAATTTAATATCAACAAAAGGTCTAAATTTAATAAGCATCTTACCAGACTATGCTGATATTACCACACAATCTTATGGAATTGGTTTGTTTTACGAAAATTCAGATTATCGATTTAATCCCAGAAAAGGAATTATGATAATGTTTAACTGTCAAACAGGAAATCGAGAAATAAAAAAAAACTTAAATATCAATGAACAAGTCTACAAATATGTTATAATGAAATCAGTTCAAAATCAATTCGAACTGACAAATACTTATTATATTCCAATTATAAATAATCATATTTTAAAATTTAACATACAAGCTGCAGGAGTTTTCGGTAATTCAGTGATTTTTAAAAACGAACTATATAGAGTTGGAGGTTTAAAAACACTAAGAGGATTTGACGAAGAAAGTATTTATGCTTCCGGATTTATAATTCCTACCCTTGAATATCGTTTTCTATTTGCTAAAAATTCAAATCTATTAGTTTTTTTTGAAGGTGCTTGGTATGAAAACAATAGTAATAATTTATATATTAAAGATAAACCACTGAGTATTGGGGCTGGAATAAATATAGATACAAAGGCAGGTATACTTAGTTTAAATTATGCTATTGGGAATCAATTTAATAATGGTTTTGATACCCGAAGTGGTAAAATTCATTTTGGTTTAACTGCGTTGTTTTAAAAAATTTTAAAGGTATATTTGTATTTAGACAAAAAATACAAATGAAAAAAATATGTTTAGTTTTTATTACTCTCTTTTCTTGTCAATTATTTGCTCAAACCTATTCAAGTCAAAACATCAATTTATTAGCTTTAATAAATCCAAATAATGGTTTGGTTGGTGTTGGAGGAGACAATCGGCGTTATTCAGGTTGTTGGGGATGGCATCAACAAATTAAAAATAAAGAATATGCTATTGTTGGGGCAAGTAATGGAACATACTTTATTGATGTAACTGTACCTACAACCCCGTCGGTAAGCGCATTTGTTCCTGGAAAGTCAAATTGTACTTGGCGTGAAATGAAAACTTACCAAAACTACTGTTATATAGTTAGCGACGATCCGTCTCCCAATACTTTTCAAATCGTAGATATGAGTTTGTTACCCAGTACGGTTACTGTTGTATACAATGGAAATACTTATTTTGAACGTGGTCATACCATCTGGATTGATCAAAACAAAATGTATATTGGTGGTGTGACTTATGCCTCAGGGACAGCTCCAGCAAATTCACCAATGAACATTTATAGCTTGGCCAATCCTTCAGTGCCATTATTATTGAGACAAGTATCTCAAGATATACCAAACACAGTTTTTAATTACGTTCATGATATGTTTGTTAGAAATGACACAGTATATGCTTCAACGGGTTGGAATGGCCTTTATGTTCTTAAATTTAATAATTCATCCAATACCTTTTCAGTTTTAGGTTCTTATACTAATTACCCTGCACACGGTTATAATCATTCAAGTTTTTTAACAAAAAACGGTAAATACTTAATGTTTTGCGACGAAGTGCCTGCTGCATCTCCAATAAGTTTTATTGATGTTCAAAATCTAAATAATATTCAGCCCATCGTTTCTTTTAAACCAACTCAACAAACTACTCCTCATAACCCTTATTTGATTGGAAATAATTTTGCTCTTGTTTCGTGTTATCAAGATGGCTTAATTATTTATGACATCTCTCAACCAAATAATCTTAGCCTAGCAGGTTATTTTGACACCTATCCTCAGGGAGGAAGTAATACAGGTAACTACTCAGACAGCGACTATAGAGGAAATTGGGGTGCCTACCCCTACTTACCAAGTGGAATTATAATTGCAAATGATATGCAAAACGGAACATTTATATTAAATGCTAATGCCGCCTATACAACTACAATAAAAAATCCATTAGCTATTCAACAAAATAATCTTCAATCAAAAAATTTAATATTGTTTCCTAACCCTGCCTCTAATCTTTTGTCTGTAAATTTCACTACAAATGAGCCAAATACTCTTCAAATTAAAAATATGTTAGGTCAAATTATAATTGAAAAAAAGTTTTTTGGATTAGTTAATGAAAATATAGATGTAAGTTTTTTACCCAATGGAAGTTATTTTTTAACAATTATCGAAAAAAATCAAAATAAAAATAAAAACTTTATTATTTATCACTAAATCAATTTACTGATTTGAATTAAATTAATTATTGTTATGTTTTCTAAAAAAAGTATTATAGGAATTATTGGAAGTGGGGCTATGGGCACAGGAATTGCTCAATTAGCTGCAACTGAGTCGTATCAGGTTCTTATTTTTGATAAAAATATTGATGCATTAAAAAAAGCAGAATTAAATTTAAAAAATACTTTAAAAAAATTAGTTGAAAAAGGAAAAATAGATACACTGAAAGAATCTGAAATAATTAATAACATAAAATTCATAAATACTATTGAAACATTAAACCCCTGCAATATAGTAATTGAAGCTATTATTGAAGATATTGAAATTAAAAAAAAGGTATTTGCAGAAGTAGAAAAAATTGTTTCGCAAACCTGTATACTGGCTTCAAACACATCTTCACTTTCAATAACCGCTATTGCTTCAGCATGTATAAATCCTGAGAAAGTAATTGGAATTCACTTTTTCAATCCCGCTACACTCATGCCATTAGTTGAAATTATTCCTGGTATTGCAACTAATCCATCATTTACAGATCATTGTAAAAAACTAATAAATTCTTGGAAAAAAACAACTGTAGTTGCAAAAGATACGCCAGGATTTATTGTAAATAGAATTGCAAGACTATTTTATAGTGAAGCTTTAAGAATATTCGAAGAAGGGATTGCTGACATTTCAACTATTGATTGGGCTATGAAAGAAATTGGTGGTTTTAAAATGGGACCTTTTGAATTAATGGATTTAATTGGAAACGACGTAAATTATACTGTAACAGAGACAGTATGGACACAATTTTATTATGATCCTAAATTTAAACCAGCTATTTCTCAAAAAAGATTATTAGAAGCAGGTTTTTTAGGTAGAAAAAGTGGTAAAGGATTTTACATTTATAACGAAAACAATGAGCAACCAAAAGCTAAAAATGATCTTGTTTTAGGGGAACTCATTTTTAAACGTATACTTGTTATGTTGATTAACGAAGCAGCTGACGCTTTGTATTTTAAAATAGCCACTGTTGAAGATATTGATTTAGCAATGACGAAAGGCGTAAATTATCCTAAAGGGTTACTTAAATGGGCCGATGAACTAGGCATCGAAAATATTGTAAACGATCTTAAAAAACTTTATTTACTTTACCAGGAAGATCGCTATCGAATCAGTCCAATATTAAAACAAATGCTTGAGCAAAAAATATATTTATTTCATAAAACAATTTAAAATAATCACAAACGATAATTTTGAAAAACCTTAAATTTTACATATTTTTATAACACATATAAAAATTCATACTCTCAAATAATGAAAAAAATAATCATCACTATTATCAGTACATTATTTACAATTACACTTATTTTATTTTCTTGTACAAAAAAAGATATATCTGGCATTTCTCCTGACTACAAAGAGAATGCCGGAACGGCAGGTAATCCAAACGTAAATAATCCAACTGTTACAGGTGGAACATTGGCTATTAATACCGCTACACAAAACTCTATTTTATATGTTGGAGGTGCTAGTTGGATTAATCCCACTTGTGGTTCAACCAACAGTTTAACAATAAAAGGTATTAATGGCAATATTAATGTGAGTTTAACATTTGCAAACTCTCCAGTAACAGGGACTTATTCGTTAGGAATATTACCAGGGTCTGGCATTTGTTCTTTAACTATAATTGATGCGCCTAATCAACCAGCCGGAATAGTTTGGGTTGCTAAAACGGGAACAATATCCGTAACAACATCGTCATTATCAATTAACGCTTCTTTCTCAAATATTAAGTGTTCGCAAGAAACTTTTAGTTTACCTCAAGTTACGGTGAGTGGAACCTTAGGTTGTTTACCATAAATTTAATTATTTTATAACAGCAAAGCAGATGAAAGTCTGCTTTTTTTATTTGTAAAAATTTGTATGCTTTAAAAAAAATATTGGTTAATCTTTCGATGTATTATCGATTAGATAAAAGAGCTTTAAGTTTAATGCGAATAGCGGTAGCACTAATTATTATAATTGATTTATTGATTAGATGTTCAGACCTAGAAGCACATTATACAAATAATGGTATATGGCCACTAAGTTTATTATATAATTTTGGATGGTCTTCAGGATTTTGGAGTTTACATGCATTAAATGGAAGTATAAATTATGAAATTATACTATTTACTCTTCATTTCATTTTTGCAATAGGTCTATTAATAGGATATAAAACAAGATATTTTAGCATATTAGTTTGGCTTTTAACAATTTCATTACATAACCGTAATTTATTCGTGCTTCAAGCAGGTGATGATTTATTGCGTATGATTTTATTTTGGGGAATTTTTTTACCATGGGGTAATTATTATTCTATTGACTCAAATAAAATTAATCAATTAAAAAATAATGTAATAGCAAATATTGGTTATCTTTTACTTATAGCTTCAGTCTATTTTTTTACGTTTAATTTAAAAAATAGTGCCGAATGGAGAAACTCTGGAACTGCAATTTATTTTGCACTTAGTCTTGATCAATTGAGACTGCCTTTATTTGGAGACTGGCTTTATCAATTTCCTATTCTCATGAATATATTAACTCATTTTGTTTATTGGCTCGAATTCATTTTACCTTTTTTAATATTATGGCCAAGTAAAAATGGTAAAGGTAGGATTATTGCATTTATTTTAATTTTAATTTTACAAATTGGCATTGGAATGACATTATATGTTGGATTATTCTTTTTAATTAACATTGTTAGTAGTATTGGATTAATCCCCTCAATTAAATTTAATTTTAATAGACGTAAGCAAAAACATACTACATTTACTATTCAAAAATCATTTAAACAAAATTATTATATTAAAGTTTGTACAAATCTATTTGCTATATATGTTATAGCAATTTGTTTAATTCTTAATCTTAGTTCACTTAATTGGTTTAATTATCAATTAAGAAGTGAATTTACATATCCTATAAATCTATTTCGCTTAAACCAATACTGGGGAATGTTTTCTCCAAAAGTATTAAAAAATGATGGTTGGTTTGTATATCATGGGATTGATTCATTAGGCCAATCATGGGACCTAAGAATGAATGAAAAAAATATAAACTATTCTAAACCTAAACACATAGTTAGTCTTTATAAAAATGATAGATGGAGAAAATTAGCCGAAAATATGCAAAATCCCAAATATAATTTTTTAAGACCACAATTTGGTAAAAACATATTACGTTTATGGAATATAGAAAATCCTAAAAAAAATATGGTTACTTTAAATCTATATTTTATGGAAAAAGAAAATTTATTGAATTATCAAAATACACAAATTAAAAAAATATTATACTGTGTTTGCACTAAAAATTAATAGACATCAAATCGTCAGTTATATTAAACATTTTTTTATTGCCAAACGAAAGGGGCATGGTGTTCATTCACCATTTGCTTATCAATTATGCGAAGAAGTTTTTTATAATAAAAATTATTTTTATGAACTTGAAAATCTTAATAATATTAGAAATACTTTATTTAAAAATAATGAAAGGCTATTTGTAGAAGATTTTGGTGCTGGATCTAAAATTTTTAAAAATTCATCAAGAAAAATAAAATCAATTGCAGCCACAGGTATTAGTACGAGATATCAATCAGAAATACTTTTTAGATTATTTAATTTTTTAAATTGTAATAATGCTGTAGAATTAGGAACATCAATAGGGATTAATAGTCTTTATCTAGCTAAAGCAAACAGTAAATCTTCAATAATTACAATAGAAGGATGTTTGGCTTTATATAAATTTGCAATTCAACTTTCAGAAAATAATAAATTTAAAAACATTCAATTTATTAATGATAATTTTGATTCAGCTCTTCCAAAAGTTTTAAATATATTAAATAAATTAGATTTTATATTTATAGATGGAAATCATACACACGATGCTACTATTAAATATTTTGAATTAGCTTTAACTAAAAAACATAATAATAGTGTATTTATTTTCGACGATATTTATTGGAGCAAGGAAATGACAAAAGCCTGGAAAAAAATCATACAAAATGATTCTGTAACTATGAGTATAGATACTTTTTATTTTGGAATGGTATTTTTTAAAAATGAAATAAAAGAAAAATTTCACCTTAAACTTTATACTTAAAGTTATTTTTCGTAAAAAACAACTAAAAGCCATAATTTTTTTTTATTCTTATTTCCCATATTTAACAAATTATTTGTTTGGCATATAAAAGGTTGAAAAGATTAAAATTAAAATTTAATTAGAATTTAATAATTCTTTTTTTATGAAAGCAGCTGTATAACTCGTTTTAACTTTAGCTAAATCTTCTGGGGTTCCAGCAAAAAGAATTTCCCCTCCACCCTTTCCTCCCTCTGGGCCAATATCTATAATGTAATCGGCTGACTTAATAATATCCATATTATGTTCGATTACTAATACGGTATTTCCATTATCAACTAATCTATTTAAAACTACTAATAAAATTCGAATATCTTCAAAATGTAAGCCGGTAGTTGGTTCATCCAATATATACAATGTATTTCCTGTATCTCGCTTACTAAGTTCGGTTGATAGTTTTACTCGTTGTGCCTCGCCACCACTTAAAGTTGTTGCTTGCTGTCCTAAAGTAATATAACCTAAACCAACATCTTGTAAAGTTTTAATTTGTCTATAAATAGTCGGTAAATTTTCGAAAAAAGAACATGCTTCATCAATTGTCATATTTAAAACATCACTAATTGATTTGCCTTTGTATCTAATTTCTATTGTTTCTCTATTATACCTTTTTCCGTTAAAAAAATAAAAATTAAAATAAACGTCAGTTAAAAAATTAATTTCTATTGTCTTTAAACCTGCACCCCCACAAGCTTCACATCTACCTCCATTTACGTTGAATGAAAAACGACCAGGCTTATACCCTCTAATTTTAGATTCAGGTATTTCTGAAAATAGATTTCTTATGTCAGAAAAAACATTGGTGTAGGTTGCAGGGTTACTTCGAGGAGTTCGTCCAATAGGAGATTGATTAATTTCAATTACTTTATCAATTAAATCTATACCAATTATAGATTGATAAGGTAAAGGTCTTTTTTCTGAATTATAAAAATAAGACGCTAAAATTGGATAAAGTGTTTCGTTAATTAAACTACTTTTTCCGCTTCCGCTTACTCCTGTTATGCATATAAATTTTCCTAGTGGTAAATCGATACTTACGTTTTTTAAATTATGGCCAGTGCAACCTTTTATTGATATTTTTTTATCGTTTCCTTTGCGACGTAATTTGGGTAATTCAATCTTTTTTTTACCCGTAATATAATTTGCTGTCATGGTATCAAACTTAAGCATTTCATTAGGTTTAGCTGCTGCAACTACTCTACCGCCATGTACTCCGGCACCAGGACCAATATCTATAACATAATCGCTTTCAATAATCATATCTTTATCATGCTCAACAACCAAAACACTATTACCCACATCACGTAAATTTTTAAGTGCTAATATCAATCTCATATTATCTCTCTGATGAAGACCAATACTAGGCTCATCTAAAATATACAAAACACCAACTAATTGAGAGCCTATTTGAGTAGCTAAACGAATTCTTTGAGCCTCGCCTCCACTGAGGGTTTTGGAAGATCGATTAATAGTTACATAATTTAAACCAACCTCCATTAAGAATTGAATTCTCGACCTAATTTCTTTTAATACCTCTTTAGCAATTATATTTTGTTTTTTTGATAAACGTTTTTCAATATCATTAAACCAAACTTGTAATAATGAAATGTCTAAGTCAGATAATTCTGAAATATTTTTATTATCTATTTTAAAATATAATGCTTCTTTTTTTAATCGCGCACCTTTACATTCAGAACATGTTTTTTTATTGGTAAATCCTTGAGCCCATTTTAACATTGCGGGGCTTGGTTCGTCCTCTGATTGACGAGTAATAAAATTGGCTATACCCTCAAAATTGATATTGTAACTTCCTCCTTCGGTAATTACTTTAAACAATTCTTCGCTACCATAAAATATTACATTTATTGCTTTATCAGAAATTTCTTCAAAAGGTGTATCTAATGAAAATCCGTATACTTGACCAATTGCTTCTAATTGATTAAAAATCCAAGCTCCACCAATTTTTTTTGGACCAATTGGAGCAATCGCTCCTTTAGAGATAGATAGTTTTTGATTAGAAACAATTTTATTAATATCTATTTCTGAAATCTCACCTAAACCATTACAAGTTGAACAGGCTCCATAAGGGGAGTTAAAAGAAAATAAATTAGGAGCGGGTTCGTCGTAACTAATTCCGGTAGTTGGACACATTAAAAATCGACTAAAAAAACGTGGTTTTTGAAAATCTGATGAATGAATTTTTTTCTTTATTTTAGAAACTTCTTCTTCTTCATGAATAATTACCATTATCGTTCCTTTTCCATTCTTCATTGCAATTTGAAGAGATTGATAAAGTCGAGGTTTAATTTCTTTTAAAATTTCAATTCTATCTATAACTATTTCTATGTCATGAATTTTATATCGATCAACCTGCATCTTGGGTTTAAGGTCAAAAATTTCACCATCTATTCTAACCTTATTAAATCCTTTCTTTCTGATATCTTCAAATAGTTCTCTATAATGACCTTTTCGACCTTTAACAACGGGCGCTAATAAATATATTATTCTTAAATTATAATCCTCAATAATTAAATCTACAATTTGATCGTCACTGTATCGAATCATTTTTTCGCCTGTATTATAGGAGTATGCTTCGCCAGCTCTTGCAAAGAGCAAACGCATAAAGTCATATATTTCTGTAATAGTACCAACCGTTGATCGAGGATTTTTATTTACCGATTTTTGTTCGATAGATATTACTGGGCTAAGTCCAGATATTTTATCTACATCTGGTCTCTCTAAATTTCCCAAAAATTGTCGGGCATAAGAAGAAAAACTTTCTACGTATCGGCGTTGCCCTTCGGCATAAATAGTATCAAAAGCAAGCGAAGATTTTCCACTACCACTCAGACCTGTAATTACAACTAATTTATTACGGGGAATTATTAAAGATATATTTTTTAAATTGTGAGAACGAGCACCAATTATTTCAATCAATTCCTCATCAATTATATTAGGCTTCATTTAAATTATAAAATTCGGGTTAAAATAAATGAATACAAAGAGAAAATTATAACATTTAATTAAAAAAAGTTAGGGACTAACCAGATTAATACTCACATTAAAATAAAAAGTATTGGTTAACTTATTTTCCATAACAAACGGTTGTTTTCCAAAAAAACCTCTGTAAAAATCATTACCATTTTCCAATTTATCCACATTATAACTGTAATTTATTCTGTATCCTCCCTGAATACTTATCCAAATAAAATCTTTAAGGGATCGTTCATAAACCAAACGTAACCTAATCTCACTTCTTCTAATTTCGAGATCTTTATCTCGGAAATCATTATTATACAATCTGTAACTTTGTCCCTCGAGTTCGTATCCAAAAAACGCCATGCTTCTGGCATTAAATGTTCTTCTAACATGGGCACGAGCAGGGAAAAGAATTTCGGTTCCCCATTTATTAGAAACGCTGGTTGTATTAAACAAAAATACCGGAATATAATTTAACTCACCAGCACGGTAAGTTCTGGATAAACCAATACCCCATTGTTTACGATCAGTTTTTCTTACACCATACAAAAAAGCTGCGTTATACTTTAAATATTTTAAAGGCATCAAATCATTCCATTTCCAATCACCATTTAAGTCGCCAGAACCCTGAAAAAGTATAAATTGTTTTTCGTTTAATGGTTTGAATATCGTTGTGCCTAAACCCATCGTTCTTAAACCAAAGGTTGAGAGGGTTTTTGAAAGTAAGTCGTTTTTAACAATATTTGGTTGATTTATTTCATATCGAGACTCAATGTAATTACCAGTTAATTGTATTATCAATTTGTTGCTAGATACAACAGGAATGTTTGCAGAAATTCGCAAACCATGAACCGAACTGAAATAACTATCAGAAGGATTCTGATTTGAAAAAGTATCAGTTGTTAACTTTTGAGATCCTTGAATATCATAGCCCAAAGAAATAAACTTAGAAGGACTTAGTCCCTCAATTTTATTGCTACAAAAATTTTTTGAACCTTTATCAGCAAACTGAAGATTATCATACATACTAAAATCTTCTTCTGTTTGAGAAGTACTATCTATTTGTGCAATTATTGAAAATCTACAAAATGATATAAATGTTACTACAAAAAATAATTTGTGCTTCATAAAAAGTTAATTTTTTGAAGTCAGCTGTAATCTTTTCCAAACATCAGTCTTTCCAAAAGTTGAAACGCCTATATAACCTCTTATATCAAGTGTATTGTCGTCCTTCATTTTGATGACAGAACTATAAGTACTACCAGTTAAAGGATCATAAATAGTTCCCTCTGCCCATTCATCTTCACCCTTGTAAATAAAATCTTTTAGCATTCTATAACCTTTAAGAGGAACAGAACGAAGACTTATATCAGGATTATTTTTGTCTAATTTAGGTTTATTAGTTTCAGGATCAATGGGTACTTTAAGCCAAACAATTTTACCAAAATATTTTGTACCGATTTTTTCAATTTTAACACGAGCTCTACCATTACTTGGTTCCCAAATACCAAGTAAACGATCTTCAGGATTATTTTGCATAAAGCCCATTAAAATTGAAATTGAAATAATTATAACTATTGATAAAAATATTTTTTTCATATGTATTTAATTAATTTTTATTGATTTACTTTAACTTCAAAAACAATATTAGCTTTAAATTTTAAATTTTTTTCTTGATCTTTTTTTAAATAGGTATCCATTAAGAGTATAAATTTATTTTGTTTGAAAAAATTACTAATATCTTTATCTGATGAAGGCTTGAGTTGAACATAAGACCCTCCATTAACTTGGTTTAAAAGTGCAATTTCTGTCATATCTGAGTTTTCTCCAGTAAGCTGAAGAACAAAACCAGATACATTACTAAAATCTGAACTATCAGGTGCAAATAATTGACAAGAAATAAATTTAGCTTCGTTAATTTTATCGGCAGATTGTATTTTATTAACATCAACTTCTACTTCATATTGTGCGGAGTTTGAACCTTCAAAGAGTGGACCTTCAACTGTAAATTCAATATTTTGTAAAGTGTAATTTTTAGTTTCAGTCTTACATGATAATAAAATAAGAAATATAGAAAATAAAAACAATAAATTTATTTTTTTCATAATCCTAATTGTTTTCAAATATAGTTTTTTAATATACCATCCGCAAATTTTACATTTAAAATTTAAATTTAAAAAATCAAAATTATACTATTACAATTCTTAATAGATTTACTTGATTAAACTACTTTATATTTTGAAACAATTATTTTTTTAACACCTGAAAACTGATATAATTTATAAATTTTAATCATTTCAGATTAAATAATCAATTGAAGTCCATCAAAAGCCAATTCAATGTTAAAAGGTAGTTCTTTTGCTACCTCTTCATGTAATCCTAATTGATGAGAGATGTGAGTAAAATATGCTTTTTTTGGATTTAATTCTTTTACCAAGGCTATGGCCTGATCAAAAGTAAAATGAGAAATATGAGGTTCTTTTCTAAGTGAATTTAAAACCAAAACATTTAAATTTTTTAATTTTTCCTTTTCAGATTTTGAAATAAAGTTAGCATCCGTAATGTAAGCAAAATCATTAATTTTAAATCCTTTTATAGGTAAATTATAGTGCATCACATTTACGGGCTTTATTAAAATATCACCAACCAAAAAAGGATTATTATCAAAAATAATAACTTCTATTTCAGGAATTCCAGGATATTTTATCTCAGCAAAAATATATGCAAACTCTCTAATTAATGATGATTTTACTTGCTCAGTTGCATATATAGGCATAATCATTTTATTTATAAAATTAAATGCTTTAACCTCATCTAAACCAGCAATATGATCTTTATGTTCGTGGGTAAGTAAAACAGCATCTAACTTTTTTATTTTTTCGCGTATTATTTGTTGTCTAAAATCCGGTCCAGTATCAATAACAAGTCTAGTAGTTGATGATTCTACTAAAATAGAAGATCGTAACCGTTTATCTTTAGGATTTAAACTTCTACATACTTTGCAAGTGCAAGCAATAACTGGCACTCCTGTTGAAGTAGCTGTTCCTAAAAATGTAACCTTAATTGACAAAACGATTCTTATTAAATAATTAGATTAAAAAATAAAAAGACTACACTTAATAATATGAATACTCAAAAATAATAAATTTGTTTGTTAATTAATTTGTTTACTCTGATACAGCTAAATTCATTTCAACGATTTCGTTGCTGCGAATATTTACAGGTGCTCCTCCATTAACACTTATTTGCCGAAAAAACTGATCATCAGTTCCTACAGCATATAAATAATAATAACCTTTATAACAAGCTATACTAAATTCACCATTTATATCAGATGAAAGAGAATGATCATATAATTCAATTTCTTTTCCAGGAAATTCTTTTGTATTAAATTTAATAAAAATTATTGCATTTGCTATGGCTTTTGAATGATGAGAAACCTTTCCTTTGATATAGGAACTTCCTCCTAGCTGATTTTTTTTACAAGAACTGACCAACATTAGTAATCCAAAAAAAAATAAAATATTAATTTTCATAATTAATTAAAATTTGGGTCGGCAAAACGTATATCTTTTATAAAAACCGTGTCTGTTAAAGTGCCTAAAAAAGAAATAATATCAGATTTTTGAAATTCGCTTAATAATATTCCTGATTTAGGGATTAATGGATCGAGGTTAACTAAATTATCTATTTGATTGGTATAATGATTTAAACATTGCTCCAAAGATTTAAAACGCCCGTCATGCATATATGGATAAGTAAGTGCTAAATTTCTGAGACTTGGAGTTTTAAATTTAAATATATTTTCGGGTAACTTATCAATTTGATATCTGCCACTATCCTTTAAAAATGGATCTATTGATAAACCATTATTTCTGAATTTAAAATCAGAAAATAAAGGTTCGGTATGACATGCATTACAGTTGGCTAAAAATAAATTATAGCCCCTTTCTTCTTGTATAGTAAAACTTGCATTTTTCTCTTTTCTTTTAACATGATCGTATTTGCTATTGTATGAATAAATTAATCCTTGAAATTGAGTAATTGCTTTTAATAATCTATCTGAAGTTACTTCATCAGTTCCAAAAGCATTTTTAAAAAGTGTTTTATACTTCTCAGATCCTTGTAATTTTTCAATAACATGGTTAATATCCTCACCCATTTCAATAGCATTAACAATTGGCGCTATTGGCTGAACCTCTATGTGATTTATCCCTCCATCATGCATAAAATATGGGTGCCAAACTAAATTAAATAAAGCCGAAGCATTTCTCTGCCCTCTTAAATTATTTATACCATGACTTAAATCATGGTCAGCGTTGGCAAAACCAGTATGTTGTTGATGACATGAACCACAGGAAATTGTATTATTCTTACTTAAAAGTGTTTCATAAAATAATTCGCGACCTAAAAAAAATTTATTTTCTGAAATAATATTGGTG
>SXGQ01044926.1_pt1 | contig 16776 bp, 17 predicted proteins | sample 3178371 | NCBI WGS metagenome assembly SXGQ01 (sample SAMN11356859, study PRJNA531348) | freshwater metagenome | isolation source: freshwater sample F1-20 | place: China: Fuxian Lake, Yuxi | collected 2017-12-25
CTTCGAATTGAAGATTCTGGCGCTGGGCGATCAAAGCATTCTTGTCGGTCGTTAAGAATCCCTCTATCTGATATGTAGGCTGTGAAACGGCCATCATAGCCAATAACAGAAAAATAATCAGTGCAGCAATTCCAATAACGACGATCGTTTCCTTATCCATGACCCTAATGACTGGTGTTAAAAATATACCGGCCAATGTTAAGAACCCCTAAAGGGGTCTTAACTTTGGCATGTCGGCAACAGCCTTTACACATTATCCGGTCTCAGATTCGTTGTCGCATCGAGCTCTCGGACTGTAATGCGCAGCGTTAACTGAACCTGGCGACTCAGATTTATTACGGACCCACCTGTAATTATAATTGGAAGCGGTACAGTCGCTCTCTCTGCGCTGAAACGTTCTCTCTCACAGTCTCCAGACATGGGGTTTTTGAATCGATTGCGGATTACCAGATAATTCACGTAACCGCAGTCATTCGGGCCATCTACGATACTCAAGTCGGTCGTCTCATGGCAGCTGCCTACAACAACGTGACCCGTTTCCTGTTGTAACCAGGCAATTATATCGGCATTTCCATCGGTACTCGTAAGGCCGGCGAACTGTGTTCTATCCATGGTGGAAAATGACCACATCGGGACCCACTGTATTAGTTTGACAAACAGATATTCGGCACTTATATCGAAATAACAACTGTTAATGTCGGGAGTTGAGCCAAGAACTATTTCCGAGACTCCAACGGCATCGGGGATTTTGGTCAGAATCTGATTTTCCGGATTCTGGATACAGAAGCTCATTTTCTGCAGAGATGCGAGTGGAGTCGGGGCATAAATCCTCTGGGCCTTCATGAATTTGGGGAAAAAGAGGGTATAACCACGATTGACCGATTTGCTGCTCGTCGTTGAATCCGACTTCCATGTTGCATCGTACTGACACACGGCCAGCGACTTGTCTACAGAGTCGTTCGTACCAAAGTTGTTTCCGGTCATTTCATCCATAATCACGTTCACGTATGGCATGGACAGTGCACTGACAAATGATAATTCGGGATTAGAGCTGCCCGATGGACAATCCCGCTGGATTACAACGTCGAGGCCCTCCACAGGAAGAATCGCTTTGATAAACTCGATCTTAGTAATATTGCGGAACCGATTCGTAATGGTGGCCTGATATCCCGTGCCTTGGGGTCTCGCCGCCGAATCGAGCTGGACACTGAAATTATAACGATTTTCGACGGAATTAGTCACCCAGTCCCGATCTTTGGAGTTCAGAATAAGATTGAACTCCGTTTCACGGTATTTTACAACATCCTGTTGGCGAATGATGAAATCCTTCGGTTGACTCGGTGCAACTTGCGGAGGCAGACGGATCGGTTCGAACTCCTGGGCACCGGCAGGAGATGCTCTTCTCGCTTTCAGACGTTCGAATTTGTCGATGGGATTCTCTTCGTCTTCGCTGGGCATGTGTACTCCGAGTGTATAGTCTGTCATGGCATCGAAAGACGCCATGGTGAGTGGACTCATCCTTCCTGAAGGACTCATTCGTTCTGGCCCGGCAGGATTCGATACGACACTGCTGCGACTCGAGATAAAGGATGTGTTGCGCTTCAGCCACTTGGCCATGGATTCATACGTTTCACGGAGTATATCTCGCTCTGAACCACCGCTTTCCGTCACTTCTTTTACATAGTGTTTCAGAGTCCGGCGCAAGCGTGAATCTGCTTCATCCGAAAGCCCGTCGGGCAATCTTTTCTTGAAAGTGGTCTGTAATGATTGAAACATCTGTTGAATATCCATTACTTAGGGAGGTGAAAATAGTCCTTATACCGGCTAGTGCCTCGGTTAAGAACCCCTTTAGGGGTGAATAACTGAGGCACTGGACGGTAGCTAGAAGTACTAAAGTTAAGAATCCCGAGCGAAGTGAGGGTTCTTACTTTAGTACTACACGGTACTGGCCCAGAGATCCAGCGGCCCGTATGGCCAATTCACTCGGTGACTCCGTGGCATACAGAAGATCCCGGAATGAATTCATCGTGTCATCGTCGACCCGGTTTTTACATATGTCGGCGAAGCTGCGACCATGTAGAAGCGAGATAATGACGTACATGCAATATGTTCCGCATTCCGATTTTTTGCGCTGATGGCGCATATCATTCCATATGATTTCGTTGCATCCCTGATCCCGGCAACGACGCAGAAACCGTTTTATCTCAGGACACGCCTCGTATCCGTAGCTGTCGTAGTAATATGCCTTTTTGGCGGCGATATCCACGTATGCGCATACCCAATGACTCCCGGGTTTGTCGTGCGGATCCAGATTGAATACTACGCCGATGGATGTTTTTCCCTGGGCCGCAAGATCATTGATATTCAGATTACACATCTCATCCACGACACATCGGCCCCAGTCGCCTCCGATCTTCTTATCGAAATCTATTGGGACGGGTCCGATGAATTCGAATTGAGGAAATGCCGGCTCGTATTGTTCCATCACCTTGCCGATACTAATCGTGTCCAGCCAATCGGTGGGATCCTTTATCCATTCCTGGGGCTTGGGAGGACGAAAATAGCCACGAGTCGCCGACTTATCCTCGCTGCCTCCGAGTTTTTGAACAGCGCAATACTCGGTGGCACACTTGTATTGGTTATTCATACGGGTCCGCAGAGCGGCCCAGAGCGTATCCTTTTTTTTGATGGATGCAGGAATGCGATGTTGCGGAAACTGTTTATTCCACGTATCTCTGAGACGCAGCAGCATATCCATTGGAAGACAGGTGGTCTTGGTGGCCTTGAGTGTCGCCGGGTTACATTGGAGTAAATTATAGTCTTGCGGCATACCCTTACTATTATCTGGTAAAAAATCCGAGTATGGTAGTAAGATGACGACTACAGAACATCCTGAATTAGATATTAGTTCGTTGTGGTCGTGGACTCTGCCGTTATGGGGTCTGGGTATTCTGATCGTGTTTGTGGGGGGCGCAATAACACAGGACGTAGTAGTACCACGGTATACTGGAGTCCAGCCTGTACGGCCCCGGCTTTAATATTTTCACAGTTCTGATCAGAACATGGACAGTGGTGACAAGTTAGGTCTATTCGTAAACGGTTTTGCTATGATGGCTCTATTGGCTGTAAGTGTTACGTCGTTTGCGCTACTCATTCCTCTTGATTCCGTACCGGCCGTTACGGGAGTATCTATCATCACAGGCGTTGCATACGCTTTATCCTTTTTGGGCTGGGTAGTGGTTATGTGGTACTATTCGAAACCTGAGAATACATCTAAGTTGGTATGGATAAACACGCATCTGATGTTCTTGATCGTCATTCCGACCACCATTGCCGCTACGGCCATGAACGTAACATCGATTCAGAACACCCGGAATCTGTTAGCGGGGAAGGTCAGTACCTAAGCGGTACCCGTCTGAGGACAGATAATGACAGCATTTCCCGTATTATGGGTCGGGCCCGCCGGTTCCGGAAAACTCACGGCTGCACGGGCGGCACTAGGAGCAGTTGGCACACCGACGCTACGCACCCTGGAAATCGGAGAGTATTCGGCCCGATACTGGGAGGCTCCAACACATATGGAGATTGATATTCTTGATCTGTCAATGATGGACAAACAGATTTTGCCCGAGATGTTAACACAGCTGTTGAGTACATGCGACGTTATGAGCGTGAGCGGCAAAAATATCCGAAAGACGATGATAATCCGGCGGATCCACGCGCTCTCACCGGCGGCGGCAACCCGCCTCCGTGCCTGTATGGAAGAATTGGTATGGGCTCCCGGTGCTCCGGCGATGATATGGTGTACGGCTCGTGTGGTGAATGCGGTAGTTGGAACACTGATCGATGGATTCGTGTATCGCCGAGTACCGGCGACTGTGGGTCTCAAGGATAATCGGGAGACGCTGATCAAGAAGGTGGCCGTTTCTACTTCTGTTCCGACCATCTCGACATATGTGGCGGACATGTTGCGTCAACTCGTCTTGGCGGGGCCGCCCACGCTCGAGGCCGTCAAGTGGATTCGGGCCCGTGTCTACGAATTACTGGGTCTCATGATTACCGGTGCGGATTTGACATCGAATTTGGTGTGGTCGACGGTTCGACTTGCGACGACGGGAGCAATCACGGATGCACAGGCGACTCGAGTAATAGATGTGCTGTCCAGAGTACGATGGGTTCCATCGTATAGAACACCGCTGATGATCGAGACGATTATTGCCAGTGTATATGTGGGGCTTTACGAACCGAAACCCTAAGAATCTGTGACCATATAGTAGGGGTCCCCAATGGACGAATACATACGTCTATTGTGGTCGGGTCTACAACGTGTTCCTCAACTGCGTGTTAGAGAAATAGAGGCAGATAAGAGCCGCCTGGTCTCCAAGGCCTCGGAGAATTCGTTCGACGGCGGTCGCACAACGGGATGGATGCAGAGTCTTGCTGATCCCACATATATCGGTATGAAAAATGAGACGGGGCACTGTGTCCACGTCGTATCGGACCGCTCGGTAGCTGTTCTCGAACCCGAGCTCCGCCGAGGCCTTCATCTGATGACCTGGCTTTCGAAGAAACCGGTGACGTGGTATTGGTGGGATCAACCGTGGACACGTAATCTGCCGGCTAATACAGATCCTGGACCCGAACATTTGAATGGTGGATGGGCGGTTCCTGGTGTGCCCGAGGTCCATGTATATAGAAGAGAGGAAGCGCTGAAGGTGATGATCCACGAAACAATACATGCGAGACTCATGGATGTAAAACGGGCACTCGTGGCGCCAGTGCTCGTCCGTTTCGAGACCGCTCTCGGCCGGCGTCTGTGGCCCCATCTCGGCGAATGTTACACGGAACTATTTGCGGAGTTGCTGTGGGCGGTATCGTCGGCCAAGAGTTTGGCTGATGTGACCCGCCGGTGGTCCCATCAGCTCCGTTGCTCAGAGAAACAGGCGGGTCAGGTGTGGGCCCGCATTCACGATAGCCGAGAGAATGAGGAGACGAATGTGTTTGCCTATTATGTGTTGAAATGGGTGCTGATGCGGCGACCAGAGGTGTTTCTGTCGCCGAATCATTGTGTGACCCGGTGGTTTGCGTGGTTTGAAGAGGCGAGGCCGAGACTGGAAGAGCTCGGGCGAATGCATTCTGTATCGGAATCGCAGAATGTGAGCTTGGCCATGACATGTCCGACATAAAAAGTTGATGTAGTATGTCTGCATCTACACAGTTCAAATTCGATTAAAACCAGCTCCGCTCAAACAGAGAATTGCTCGAACTCGATTTCGAAACAAGGCCCACGATCCGGTTACCTCTGATACGAACAGTGGATCCCACGCTGATTTTTGCTACATCGGCCGCCGTTATGTATTTGAAATCCACACCATAGGCACGGTCATCTACCTCGAATCGGGGAGCGCCGCCCTGATTACGAGTGCCGGTTACCACGCCCATTCTGGAATCCGAACTACTGCGACTGGATCTGGGCTTACGGCCCGTAAACGCCTTGTGCTTCTTCTCCGTTCTTCTCGGGTTGTGCTTCGGCATTCTGTATTGTACAGAGAAATTCTGGCCTGTAAAAGGTTGACACTCGGCCTAAGGGGTCAAGGCCGAGTCAATAACAAACAACAGACAATGGGTATTCGTGGACTCGCCGGTTATTTGAAATGGAAAGTAGCATCTGCCCGCACAGGCATCCATTGGTATACACACAAGGGACAGAAGTGGGCCATCGATACGTCGTGTATCATGTATAGGGCCAGGGCCGCAGAACTGTCTCCTCTGACCGTGATCGCCTCACTTGTTGTGCGTCTTAAACTGGCTGGTATAACTCCGGTGTTCGTCTTTGATGGACGGCCTCCCACGGCCAAGACGGATGTCATTGATCAGCGTCGGGAGCACAGAGAGACCACGCTGAAAGAGATTTCCGCTCTCGAGTATATTCTGGATACTAGCGCAAACATGTCACATATGGACAAGGCGCTCACGGAACGCCGGGTCTCGGATCTGCGAGCCAAGATTCCGCAGGTCACGTCCGGCGATAAGGATCAGATTAAACAGTTGCTGTATGGCGCCGGAGTTCTATTCGTATCTGCCTCGGGTGAGGCCGACGACTTTCTCGGATATTTGGCGAGATCCGGTGAGGTCCAGGCGGTGATATCTACAGATATGGACATGTTGGCTCGCGGTGTCCGACTCCTCATTACTCCGGAAACGGCTGATCTCACCGTATTGACAGCAATTCATACGGATCTGGTTCTGAAATGTCTCGGGCTAACATACGAGCAATTTGTGGACGCCTGTGTCCTAATGGGCACGGATTACACGGGTCGTGAGTTTAAGACAATGAAGCCGGTTGATGCTGTGGCGGCAGCAAAAACGGGAATTGTGTGGCCCAGTACAGCGGAGGGTGAATTATGCAGAGTTGCGGTGAGTTCTCTTCATGGTACGGGTAAGACCGTGAGCGATCTGTTGAACGAAACGCAGATGGCCAAGTGGATCCAGGGCCCGCCTGCTAGGGAGGCCGCTACGATTGAGAAAATGGCGGAGGAATATGGGTGGCCGGATAAATGGAGGGTCCAACTCTAAAGGCCAGCACGGGCCTACTTTAATTTTAAATAGACAAGATAAGGATGGAAAGTGTATCAAGAAGCACAACACACCCAATCATCATGTTAAATCCTGGCGATAGTGCAGTCAAAACTCCAGATGGCAATTTTGCCTTTGTAGGGCGAGTTTATGGGACTAAAAGCATTAATGAAGACCCTGAGAAAGTTCATGAATTATTAAGTCTGTTTCCAAGATTAAATGAGTCAGAGCTTTTAAAAGCTAATGATGGTGTTTATTGCTGGCTTCTTTACTCAATTGAGGGTTCCGACACGGTAAAGTTTGTATGTACTGAAGTTGTATCCCCATTTGAAATCGGTACACGGCACCAGTCTATAGCTTACAATAATCGCCTGGGTGTAAATAAGATTTATGGCGGAGGGGAACTTATAAAGACGGGGTCGTCTATAAGGTTTAACTTGTTATCAGGAACCTATTCAAGACCCATGTTAAGATATAACTTTAACAAGAGCAAAACAAAGACACTTATAGAAGGGTTCACGGCCTTTTTCCCAGAGGCAGTATATGATAATAGTATGGATTCCTATGTACATAATGTAAAAACTGTTTCTAATGAGCTTTTAGAGGTCTATAAAAAATACGGGTATATTGTGCGATTATTTAAGGAGCATAACGAATATGTTAAATTTAGCAATGCTTTTTGGCATCTTGATTTCAGCATACAGTACAATAAAGAAAAGATGGATGCTGCAAATGCAGCGACGAAACCACTTATGCGTACATTATATATGCAAGCATTAGAAGCTATGAATAAATTGATTGAACCAGAGCCTGCTGTTGGCGGATTTAATAAGAGAAAGACAAAGAAGGCTCGTAGAACCAAAAGGCGGCTTTAGGCAAAATCTGGATTCCAAGTGTTGGCTCCTTCTAGACAATCTTTGTGAAACCCGTTTCTTGTTAATTCTCCCCATACTCTAAAGGCCTACACGGACCTACTCATGGAATCTACAACACATCTTTTTTGACATTGAATGAAAGGTCAAAAAAGAGAGGTTCGGTCCTTGCACATACCTACTCGAACAGTTCTGCGATAACACATCTTTTTTGACATTGAATGAAAGGTCAAAAAAGAGAGGTTCGGTCCTTGCAGGTTACGATCCTGCTACCTTGAGGTAATCTTGAATCTCGACGACACATAATCATGCGACGACGATTTAACCCTGACGGGGGTAACAAGTACTTAACAGCCTCACGCTCTACCAATTGAGCTAAAGGACCCTAGTTAAAAGAATGAAATTTTAGGCAAGGGTTGAAATTGTAGGTCTTAGGCCAGGGGCACAGCGGGCTTCACGTAGTGGCGGCGCAGGAACTTCTGGAGGTTGAGGATGGTCAGCGTGTCGGACTCCGTCAGCGTCAGCAGCTTGCGCAGGGGCGCATCCGCCTTGATGGTCTGCTTGTCCATCAGGTTGTGCGCACGGGCGTAGGCCATCACCGCCTTGGTCACGGCGGAGCGGCTCACCTCGGTATCCTTGGGCAGAGCCAGGAAAGAGCACAGCTCGGCGGACACCTTCACGGGCTTGGTGAAGATGCAGGGCTTGGGCTCACCGCCCTCCGACGCCTCCGCCTTGCGGCGGCCACGGCGGTCCGCCTTCTTCGCCAGGCGAGCCGCCTGCTTCTCCAGCGTCTTCAGCGCCGCCAGAGAGGTCTGGAGAGCCGCCTTCATGCCGCTCAGCTGCTCGTGGAGCTCCTCGAAGCCCTTCAGCAGCACGGCGCTGTCGGCGGGCGCCTCGGTCTCGGTCGCCGCCGCAGGCACCACAGCCACAGGGGCCGCAGGCGCCGGGGCCGCCGCCGCCTTCTCGGCCTTCTTCGCCGTCTTCTTCTCGGCGGGGGCAGGAGCCGCCACCACTACGGGCTCAGGGGTCTTGGTCGCAGACTTGGGGGCCTTGGACTTGGTCGCACTCATTATGTTCTTGTCGGAGGAACTATTGGAAGACATGGAACGCGAATGATTACCGGGTGTTCTGCTGGCGAACGAGTCAAGTTTGTAAAGCCGGGGGCAAAAGTTGCCCGTATTGACGGGGGACAGCGACACTTTTAGCATGCCAAAATCTCCGAGTAAGTCAGGAATGGCCGTACAATGCATTAGTGTTCGGTCCAAAAAATTACCGGGAGAGAGGTGTACGAATAAGGCCGCACCGGGGATTTCGTGGTGCGGCAAACACCGGGAAACTATGGTGGCCTTTACAGTGGCCTTTGCAGAGGTAGAGATCATTTCTGAGCCAGTCAATAAAGAGAATCCAAGGACTAGTCTAAAGATAGATCAGGATAGCGCTGCCCTTATTATTCTACGTTCCTGGCAGCGGTGGATTGCCAAGCGGGCCGGCCCCCTTCTGCGATTCCGGGAAGAGTCCAACAATCCCTTTGACTTCTTCAATTCGGATCCCGTCGAAGAAATCCCTTTCAGAGATTTCGTATCATTCGTGGATGCCGGAAAGGGCTATTGCATGGATGTTAAATCCGTCATGTCTCTGCTGAAACATGCGGCGACTAACAAGGAAGAGGCGCTAAATCCATTCAATCGGGCTCCTCTGCCACCTCTCTTCTTGCGAAGGATTCGGAGACATGTCGGTGTAAAGGTCTGGTCCGGGCTAGAGGGTCTGACGGAGTCACAAAAACAGGCACTGGAGGTAACGGACGTGTTTCGCAAGCTCGAGGAACTCGGCAATTACACGAATCCCGAGTGGTTTCTCAAGCTGAGTCATATTCAGCTCCAACAGCTGTATCTCGAGTTGGCCGATATATGGTATCATAGAGCAACGCTAACGGCAACGGATAGAGCAAGAATTGTTCCAGCGCCTCAAAAAGTCTTTTCCGTGCCGGTTCGCACGGCTCTGATCATGAGACCCCGGGCTCTGCGGCCCCTGCTGATTAGCACGTGTAACACTCTGGTATCGGCGGCGGCCGTCAAGGGAGACCGTCAGCTCGGCGGAATGTATATTCTCGGCGCCCTGGCCATGATTTCATTGGAATGCGCATCTGCATTTCCATGGCTGGCCGAGATGTTCATGCCGGGTGTCACGTGTCTCGTAGTCGGCCTTGATGGTCACACACAGTTGGTTGTTACGCATGCGTCGGTACTGGCATACTGAGTCGGGCCCCGCAAAACTTGACATGGGCCCGACGTAGTCGTAGGCCTCAGTTCATGACTATTTTGGGCCCATGGAAACTCGGACGTACTATTTCGGATGTCAATGACAAGAAGATTGTCGAGGCATCCACATCTTGTTTGCAAAGTATGTTTGTGCCGGCCTCCTGGGTTCTCAAAATTCGGGATAATACCGATCTCGAAGAACTCACAGATATCTTGAATCTGATCCGTGATCCTCCTAGGAACATGGTTGAGGTACCGAAGGGCACCTATCACCAATTCGGTCTGACGCCGGATACCGTGTGGTTTGCGATGCGGCATTACGACGGTCATCTAACCAGTCGTCATGCGGATTTGTGGGATACCGTTGCGATAGCCTGTATACAGTTCATGAGCGATCTTCATACGAATCATCGGAAGGTGTACATGGATTTCCGCATGGAAAATGTCCTCATTTCGGGAAAAACGGTGGCCGTAGCCGACTATGAGCTCGTTACTTCGGTAAATCCGAAGAAGACCAAGAATGCGGATCAGAACAATCGCTGGTATTATCTGGCCCGCGGTGCAGAAATAAATGAGAGTCTGTGTTCCTGGCGTCACGATTTCGTGAGCCTCGGCTATCTTCTTGTGACTCTGACCGCTGGCCGTTTACCATTTGTGGACGACTTTATGAAACGTCGGGAGGGATTTCGGCCGAATCACAAGTCGGTGAAGGATCTGCTCAAGGCCCGGAATGCGGCGATCCGAGCCGCCGCAAATCCGACTCTTCGCTCTTACTTTGATAAGATCGAAGAGGTGAAATGGGATTCGCAGGAGCCACCGGCACCGAGTTTCTATAAGGAGCTGGAGGCAATCTTCTCATAATGTTGTTACCGTTATACTGGAACTCTGTGAAGAACCCGAGGCGGTTAATGTATACACATTGAACTTGTATGTAGTTTTCGTAGTGAGGCCGGATATAACTGCGTATCCCGGATTAGCGGAATTATACGAAACAGATACGCTTGTCGAGCTGGTATAAGGAGATACGGAATACTCAATACGATAACCTGTAACGGGCAGAGATACAGAGTCAACCCAGGAGAGTGTTACTTTGTTTGATGAGGGATCCATAGATTCAAGTCTCTTCGGAGAATTATCCAGCGTAGTTTGTATTTGGCCCAGCAGAGTAGATTCTATGACAGAATAATCGCCGTCATTACTACTGCGGCCGCCGGAGGCCACGGTTGCGATAACATTCTGGGCCTGAATTTTTGCTATGTAACCACGAGAGGTTCTATCACTATTACTCATGGTGTTCTACTATATACTTAGAAAAGTTAAGACCTCTAGCGAGGTTATTTGGCGGCGATCATAAAAGTTGAAGTGAAATTTGACTTACCAAGGCCAGTCCAGTCTTTGCCATCTTCTGACCATGCCAAGGCATGATCTTGATTATCTTCGCCGCCTGCAACCCATAAAGAACCATTCCACACAAGTCTGGTACACAATAAATTAAGTGGTGAAGATGTAGTAGTCCAGTCTTTACCATCATTTGACCAGATAATTGAACTAGTACCCCGGCCACCTGCAACCCATAGAGAGCCATTCCACTTAATGGTAATACAAGTATTATAAAATATAGATCCTGTAGCCGCATTCCATGCTTTACCATCAGTTGACCAGATGAGTGAGTTAGTTCCACCATTGGAGCCACCTGCAACCCACAGGGACTGGGAGCTACTCCACGCAACGGTATTCATTACATTAATAATTAATGAACCTGTAGCCGCATTCCATACTTTACCATCATTTGACCAGGCAAGTTTACTACTACTTCCTATACCACGTGCAACCCACATGGAGCCATTCCACACAACGCCGGTACAAAAAGTATTAAATGGTGAACCTGTAGCCGCATTCCAGGATTTACCATCATTTGACCAGGCAATGTTACTACTTCCTGCACCACCTGCAACCCATATGGAGCCATTCCACTCAACGGATATACAGTTATCATTAAATGGTGAACTTGTAGCCGCAGTCCAGGATTTACCATCATCTGACCAGGCAATGTTACTACTTCCTCCACCACCTGCAACCCACAGGGACTGGGAGCTACTCCACGCAACGGTGTTACAAAAATCTAGAAATGGTGAGCCTGTAGCCGTATTCCAGACTTTACCATCATCTGACCAGGCAATTGTTTTATTACTACTTCCTTTACCACCTGCAACCCATAGAGAGCCATTCCACTTAGCATTGTTCCCCCAGCCGGAAAATATATTTGTACTGTCATTACTATTTTCCCATACTTTACCATCATCTGACCAGGCAAGTGTATTACTGCCATTACCCCCTGCTACCCAGTTAGCTACAGATAATGCTACAGTCGACCCAGAAATAACAGTAGAAGGCGCCGAAACTGCTCCACTATTTTTTACAGAAGACACACGGAAGTTATATAGAACCCCCGAATCAAGCCCCGTAATGGCCCGTGTAGAACCAGTGACGCCGTTAATTGTAGTCCAAGAAGATTCTGTATCCTTTTTATATTCTACTATAGAACTCGATAGATCTGTAGTTACGGTGTTCCACGATAGATCTACAGAGGTTGCAGTAATATTACTCAGGGTTAGTCCAGTAGGCGGTTGAATTAATGTACCGGGTCGCAATACGTTACTTATTGTATTAGAAGCACTCGATTCTTTACCAGAAGAAACTACTCTTATTTGTACTGTTAGATTTACACCAGACGGTAGAGAAGATAACGTTGGTGCTGTTATATTGAGTGTTTTGTTTCCTCCTGCAATGTATCCAGGAATAACCGCAGAGATTCGGGTATATGCCGCAGAAGAACCTGTTACTTTATAATATAAATTGACATTTGTACCCGTTGTAGAATTATCTCTCCACGATAAAGTGGGGCTGTTAAAAGATAAATCAGTAGCCGCAGCAGGCGCCGTTATAATATTAGTTAGAGGCACAGAGTAATTAGATCTTCCTAATGCGGTTACAGTTGCTACTCGGAAACTATACAGTGTTTCTATAGACAAGCCTGTTACGGTAGCCGAACCATTTGTTATGGGAGTAGTATGAGGCCACACTAACCAGGATGATCCAGGAGTAGAAGAATATTGAGTAGTTTGAGACCATGCTGTCCATGATGAACCAGAGTTAGAAGAATATTCTATTATAGCATTTGTTGCTGCTACAGTATCAGTCCATGTAAGATCAACTGTAGTGGGCGTAATAATACCTGCTGTTAGGTATATAGGTACTGAAACAGAGGACGCCACAAAAAGGGGGTTCGAAAAAGCAGAACGGCTTGAACTGGTATTTGTGCGTACTATGATCTTATAAAGGACTGAAGAACTAAGACCAGATATAGTATCTGTAGGACCTTCTGGTCTAGGTGGAGATATTGGGCCTGTCACTGGGTTATACGGAATATTTTTGCTGAACTTTACATTATATGGGAAGGGAGAATACTCTATATCATAAGAAGTAATAATATCTCCCACATTATCTACCCACACTAAGTTTAGCTGTGTGGCCTGTATATTATATGCAGACAGATCAGTGGGTCGGGCTAATGGAGTGGTTAAATTGATAGACGCTGACGGTCTAGAGAAGCGTGTATTATTAACAGATGTAACTCTGATATTATATACTGTGTTTGATATTAGACCTGTGAATGTATACGTCTCACTAGATCCGGGAACGGTAATCGGTATCCATACATCGGATGTTGATACCTTATATTCTATTTTAGATCCAGTTACTATATTGCTCGTAATAACCCATGAAATCTGGGCACTAATATCATCAACACTAGTTACAACCAGATCAGTTGGGGCTATAAGAGGGTCTTCTGGAAGATCAGCAACACTCAGGATAGATCCGATATTTATTGATGTAGAGGTTTTAAAACTTCCGTTAGTACCACTACGGCCGCCGGAGGCCACGGCAGTAATGATATTTTGTGCCTTAATTTTCTCAATATACGCACTCGAGGATGTATCGCTATTACGCATGGCGTTTTGATGTATACGTATAAAATTAAAAGAACTAGAACGCTAGATCCTTTGTGGGCCCGTGGCACTTTATGCCCTACCCCGACAAACTTGACCGGGGCGCGGCCCACCCATGCCGATAGTACGATGTCTAGCATGATCAAGACTCCCAGTGACATTAACTGCTCCAAGCTCGAGGTTGGTCCCATGAAGATTCTCGATAGTGGCGCCAAGTCCATCAATCTGCGCTACGAGGGTCGCAATCTGATGGTGGAGACGCCTTCCCTGAAGCTGCCCTACGGCGTGAACGTGTTTGACAAGTCCGGCCCTCCCAAGTACTCGGTGGATTTCAGCTTCGGTGGTGCGGATGAGGACGAGAAGACCCGGGAGCTCCAGGACTTCTTCGAGGCCTTTGACGAGCACATGATTGATGTGGGCGTGGAGAAGGCGAAGGAGTGGTTCAAGATGGCGGGTGCGAGCCGTGAGGTGGTGAAGGCGTTCTACACCCCGATGGTGAAGGTCAGCCGTGACGCCGCCGGCAACCCGAAGCCCTATCCCCCGACGTTCAAGGTGTCCGTGCGCCCTCGCCGCCTAAAGCCCGGGCAGAAGGAGTCCGATCTCCCTGCGGCCTCGGATGCCCTGGGTCGTTTCGAGACGGACTTCTACAATGGCTGCGCAAAGCCCCTTGTCGCTTTCCCGAAGGAGCAGTCCATTAGCGAGGTGGTTGTGAAGCGCAGCCAGGTGACGGCGATCATCCAGTGCACCGGTGTCTGGGTAGCGCCCGGCAAGTACGGCACGACCTGGAAGGCGGTGCAGGTGCGTGTGGACAGCCAGCCGGATCGCATCCAGGGCCCGGCATTCCGCAGCGAGGCGCCCGACATCCGTGCCTTTGTGAGCCGTGGTCTGTCCAAGTCCGCCCCGGTAGCCGATTCGGAGCTGGATGAGGAGGAGGATGAGGAGGCCGAGGCCGAGGTGGTGGCAGCCGTGAAGAAGCCGGCAGCTGCAAAGCCCGCCTTTGTGGAGGAGGAGGACGTGAGTGAGCCCGTGCCGCTGCCCACTAAGAAGAAGGTTGCGCCAACCAAGAAGGTTGGCGGCAAGTAAATACAAACCACAAAATCCAGATAAATTTCCTCTAGGCCATATAGAAACATGGAGTCCATCTTAAACACACCCTCCTGGGCCTATGATTTTTGTTATTATTATGCGTTCGTGGCGGCAATCGTGGTAGTATCCACTGTGTGGTCTCTCGTGAGACTGTTCATGCTTCCTGCAATCGCCAAGAAACTTCTTCCGATGACGTCTATCACTATAACTATGCTGCTCTCTGCTCTGGTTACCGTGGTACTCACGATGATGCAGTTCTGGATCTGCAGAGGGGCACTGAATCCGGCGAAGACGGCGGAGAAGTTTGCGGTGACCTGCCCTAATGGAGTGGAAGACTGCACGGCCGTAATGGGTACTCCCCAGGGCCCGGATTGCACGTGCGGTGCTCGGGGGCTCTGTGGCGGCTGCGTGATGCAGAATAATATGCAGCCTGTGTCGGGTGGCCTCGAGGGTTTTTAGACAAATGAAAAAATCAAACAGGCATTTATACATTTGCATCCTCGCTTGCTCCCTTTTTGAAGTAAGTTTTCTGTTGTTCGTATGAAATCAGTGGGTGAATTGTATGAACCTCTTCTAGTGCATTCAGATATATGGACATATCAGAATCATCATGGTTTAGATTCTTTGCGGCACCAAATTCTACCATAAGAATGAGAGCCTTCATTAAATCTTTTGTATAGGGATGTCTGTTTGTTTTCGTAAAAGTCATCTGTGTTGGATTACGCTCAATACAAGAAGAATCATCGTTGGAATCTCCGATGATAAATCCCCATTCTGTAATCACAAAGTTAGATTGGATTACTTTGGGAACTAGTTCAAGAATATTATTGTATGTGAAATCTGAGAAAGAAAGTTGTTCCCAAGTCACTGTGTAACCCATTTTATATATGTGTATGGTGGTGTATAGGTGTCAACTTTATGGTTATGAATATCTAACAACGTTAGACATTCATAACTTTATCACGATATATATAGTATGTGTTATAGTTCTGAAGTAAGTATATCAACATTTATCTTTGTAAGTCTTCTTTGTATGGCCCTATGGTATCGTAACAAGGGTACGGATCGTCCTATATCCCTAATTCTTTTTGTTATTGTCTTAATGCAGTTCGTTGAATATGGAATCTGGGAAAATTTAAACTGTGACTCCATAAATAAATTCCTATCTTCATCTATTTCTATTCTGCTTATCTTACAACCGATTCTTATAAATCTTATTGTCTGGTGGTTTGGCGCAGGATGGGCGCCAGGATATCTTCCTATTGCCCTCGTCTTTAGTCTGTATCTTCCGTATAAAATTTATAATTTATGGCTTAATTACGGCAACTGTACACAAGTGGGCGAAGGGGGACATTTGGAATGGGTCTCCGTACCTGACAATAGCACATTCGGTATAATTGAACGTTGCATGTACTATTTGGCTCTATCATACCCCATAGTAACGCTGAAGAATATTCCTTTTGCTATCTTATTTATGGGGTTTAGTTTTTTCTCTGTTACTAAAATTGGACTGACGTACCAAAAGACATGGCCCAGCGTTTGGTGCCACTTTGTAAATTTTTTATCCGTATTTGCTCTGGTAACCAAATAATATTGCGTTCGTGTAGAATATGGCACAAACTCGTAAGTGTCGTCGCACGCCCTTTGCGTGGTCAAATCGTTCTGTGTCTAAAAGTCCATTTCGCAAAATGAAAACGGCGCGCTCGGCAGAAAAGCAGTTTCATCAAGGAAAAAGCATTGGGTTTACAGCACGATCCTCACTTAAGTCCATGGGAAGGATTCCCCGGTCGTCGGGCTGCTATGAACAGGGAAGTAAGTACAACCCTTAACGATTACCATAATATTATTCAATTAGGATAGAGACATGCTACAAACACCTTCTTGGGCCCGATCTTTGTGTATAGTCTATGTTGGTTTGGCTGTAGCGCTAGTTGTAAGTATCGTCTATACAACATGGGCTGTGATGAAATCAAC
>SXGQ01216103.1_pt1 | contig 16767 bp, 15 predicted proteins | sample 3178371 | NCBI WGS metagenome assembly SXGQ01 (sample SAMN11356859, study PRJNA531348) | freshwater metagenome | isolation source: freshwater sample F1-20 | place: China: Fuxian Lake, Yuxi | collected 2017-12-25
AGGACCGACTAAAGTAGATTGTGCAGTGCCACCCACTGTATCGAGCTGAGCTGTTGCGCGAATTTAGATTGGGGCGTGCTGACGTACCCAACACCGATAAGCACTTTGACAATATAGCGAGCTTTCCTTGGCGGTCAGATATATCGGACTCCCTTATTAATAATATGGTGAGCCGGGACATTTCTGCGCCTATTTAATTGTGTGGCCGCATAGCCTGATCTAAGTTACTTAACGTAGGGTGATGCACCAATGAAATCCCGAAGGATACCACATACCAACCTAACAGTTTCACCCATTAGCTTAGGAACTATGACCTTTGGCTCGCCGGTCGGAGAATCGGACGCCATCCGGCTAGTTCATCAATCCATCGATAGAGGGGTCAACTTCATCGACACGGCAAATATGTATGAAGGATATAACCGTTCTCTTGGTAGCAGTGGAGGAATAGCGGAAGAAATTCTTGGCAAGGCGATTAAAGGACGCAGAGATCATGTTATTATTGCGACAAAGCTTGGAATGAAAGTCGGCCCAGCGCTAGATGATGAATTCACGAGCCCCGCGGCAATTCGTAAGCAATTAGACCTCAGTCTTAAAAGATTAATGACCGAATGTGTGGATCTTTATTACCTGCACCGACCCGATCCGTCTACGCCTATAGTAGAAATCCTCATTGCCCTAAGCCGAGAAATAAAGGCTGGTAGAATCAAACACTATGCGATCAGCAATTATAATGTGCGACAATTGCGCGAGTTACTAGAGGTGGCTGATACGAACAAACTGCCGCGACCAGTCGCACACCAAGCTCCGCTTAGTCTACTCAAATCAGAGTTGGTCAGTGATTTGCTTCCTCTATGCGCGGGCGAGCAAATTGCTGTTATTCCCTATCAAGTCTTGCAGGGAGGATTGCTGACTGGAAAGTATCGCCGCAACCAACCAATCCCGATTGATTCTCGAAAGGCCGAAAAAGAAGCTTGGGTCTGGCCATTGAATGACGCTCTTTTCGACCAGCTCGAGGCTCTTGAAAAAAAAGCAGGCCAAAACGGCAAAAGCCTGATGCAATACTCGATCAACTGGGTGCTGGAACAGCCCGCCGTGGTTTCAGCAATAATTGGCATCAAGCGCATCGAGCAACTAGAGGCTGCGATTGCCACTGCTGATTAAGATTAAGCCAACTTCAAAGGGGCCATAATAATTACAGATCAACCTCTGCAGAAGCGAGGTTCCTTGGATATTTCGGGCGCACATCGCCTCGGTCTGCATCTTTGTTGTCATGCTTGGGTCCTATTTTAAGGCTCAACTCATGTCTGTCGAATCGGGGTAATCATAAAGAGATTGTTTAGCTTTATCTTTGAATAGCTTCGAAGAAACCTAATTTTTCTAAGTTAGTTTTGAGGCGAATTTTAGCTGAAGCATCAAGCGGGCGCATCGGCAGCCTCACCTCACCACAGTCTAACCCACTGAGCCTAATGATTTCTTTGCCGGCCTCTAGACCACCGCCATTACTAAGCAAAATTTTAATCATCTGCACCGCAAAAGATTGTTCCTCACGTGCAGTCGTTAGATCGCCTGCTCTAAATGCCTTGATCAGGCGCTGATAGATTGGAGCGGCGTAGTTGTAAGTGCTTCCTACTGCCGTGGTGGCTCCAAGAGATAGAGCGGCGAGAAGGATTTCATCTCTTCCGAAAAAGACATCATAGCGTTTAGGCAAAAAGTTAAGCGCTTCCGTAAAATCCATCAAATTTTCATGAGTAAATTTTATTCCCGCAAGATTAGAGATGCGCGATGACGCTATTTTTAGGAAATCGATCATCGCAAAATTAACTCCAGTTACTGCTGGCATATGGTAATAATAAAAAGGCATATTGGGTGCTGCCTTTGCAACTAAGGCACAACTCTCTACTAATACATTTATCGATACGGGTCTAGGTGCGCAAGGTGACAGCATGGCAAATGCATCTGCCCCAATGCTGGCTGCGTGACGCGCGAGCTGAATGCTTTCGGAGAGGCTATTGTGGCCAACATGGACAATAAGCGCTAGTGTACGGGGTTTGCAGTCAGCCCAAGCCTCTGCAATGGTACATCTTTCCAGTGTAGTCATTGAGCTCCCTTCGCCGGTCGTTCCACATATAAAAGCACCGGCAACCTTATTTTGTTGAAGGTGTCTTGCTAGTAACGGAATGCGGGCGGGATTAATTTTACCATTAGTCTTAAAAGGAGTGAAAGGAGCAGCTACTAAGCCTGAAATTTTATTTAAAATCATTTATATAGCAAAAATAGATCAGTAAGAATAACTATAAAAAAGCGTTGGTATTTAAAATAAACCAAAAGCAGTCTATAGAGAATGAGCAGGCGGAGGACAATCGATTACAATCCCACGCAAGGCTTAGATCGGCAAGGTAAGGCGCTATCAATCAGTGAATTAATGAAGGGGAATATCATAAGGGAGCGGTCCCCCAGTATTTGGGCAGATCGACGCGGTCGTGTTAGGGCCAGGGAGCAGCGTGGACAAAGGGGAGGGGCCGCGGGAAGCTGTATAACTACCTGCTGTGTTGGGCTCAGAATTGGGCAGAGGCGCGATGAGTTTGGTCCACACCTGCAATTTAACCGCGTCGGCATTGTTGCAGACAAATTCGAGCAAGTACGCGTTCTGAGCTGAGCATCGTCGAACACAGAGACGCATAGGCGCGACGCGGAGCTTACACTGTGCCAGAAGCTGCCACCTGAGGCAGGGAAGTAAGAAATTATTTTTTAGGCGACGGAGCTGGTTGAAACAGTCGACCTACGATTTAAGCCGGCCCTTTTGTGGTTTGAGTCGGGCGCGTGCCAGTAAGTTTGGACTTCCCCGCGCCGTGCTCCCTGCTCCATGCTCCGCCCCATTAGTCTGGGCCTATAGCTCAATGGTTAGAGCAGAGGACTCATAATCCTTTGGTTCTCGGTTCAAGTCCGAGTGGGCCCACCACTTTAATGTTAAGCGCGATCCCAGCGCAGGGCTTCGGGGAGCCAGCGGTAGCCGGGGTCAAAGCGGGCGATGTGGCCGAGACCGGGCCACGGTAAATGAAAAGCGTAGATGCGGGTGCGGGCCGCGGCGGCTTCGGCAAAAACTTTTTTCCGGGTGACCACTGATGCGGCCGGATGATGATCGAGGCCAATGACCCAGCTGGGATCGTGAAACATCAAAATCGCGTGATGCACAAGGTCACTGATGTGCAGGAGCGACTCGCCTTGCGCCGTGATGCGGAAGATGGCGTGTCCCGCCGTATGCCCAGGGGCGGCCTCCACGACAATGCGGCCGCCAAAGAGCGCGGCCCCAGCGGTTAGCTTTTGCGTCTGGTTTTTAAGAATATCAAATTTCTCGCGATTGCCGCTGATGAGTCCCGGCAATTCGGCCGAATTGCGGTGTGATTGAGAAAAATCCGGCGCCGGCGTGAACCAAAAATCGAGCTCTGTCTGTAAAACATAAACCGCCGCATTAGGGAAAGCCGGCTTACCGGCCGCCACCAAGCCACCGATATGATCAATATGGGCGTGGCTCAAAAAAGTGGCCGTTACTTGTTCGTGCGTGATGCCGATCTGGGCGAAGCCATCTTCTAGCCAGCCAAAGCGGGGCCGGCTAGCTGCCCCAAAACCAGGATCGATCACGACGACTTCGCGGCCCCAGCGCAGGACGAGGACGTTGATATAACAGGGAATGGAATCAGTCGGTTCAGATTCATGGGCAAGCGCCGCCTGCATCGCGGCGCGCTGATCTTCGGGATACATCATGACGGCAGGTGAACCGAAGCGCAGCGTGCCGTCGCTGATCGAGAAAGCCTCGATGTCACCAATCGTGAAGCGATAAACGATGGCATTCTTCAGCGGCTTGATTCCCGCTGGGGCTGGGTTGGGCGGCGTAGCGGCTCCGAGGTAGGGCAAGGCGAGCGCTGCCGGCAGAGCGGCTAAAAAAGTGCGGCGGGGGAGATTATTCATTGGGGGTAAGGCCGAGCCAGAAAACCGAGAATGCCGTGGACGGAAATTAAAAAAGGGTGGTGGTTGGTCGGAGCCGCCGTGCGGTGAGGCAGTCGGTTGGTGGCCTTCAATAATTAGTCTGAAGTTTGGCGGGCCGCAGGGGATCGGCGAGGACGGCCGCGTGAAATTTATGAAAAGCGGCGCTGAGTGCGGCGACGCGCGCGGGCTCCGTGGCGAGGCGGTTATTCATTTCAATCGGGTCGCGGGCCAGATCGTAGAGTTCGATGGGCTGGAGCTGCGTATTGATTATTAATTTCCAATCACCTATCCGAAAGGCGAATTCTTTGCCGTCCGGATGGGGTAAGGCCCAGTAAAAGGAACGTTCGTCGGGGGCGGCGCCGCCGCGAAGCAGGCGACCTAAGTCAACGCCATCGATGGTTCGATCGGTTGGCAGAGCCACGCCGCAGAACGTGGCGATACTGGTAAAAAAATCTAAACCCGTGGCGGGCGCGTTGGTGACGGCTCCAGCTGGCACAACCGAAGGAAAGCGCACGATTGCGGGGACGCGGATGCCGCCTTCGTAGAGGTGACGTTTGCGGCCGCGCAAGCCGCCGGTTTCCCCGTGCGCATTTACCTCATACCAATTTTCCCATTGGCTCGTGACCGGACCATTGTCGCTGGCGAAGACGACGAGGGTGTTATCGCGATGACCCAGTCGGTCGAGGGCGGCCAGCACGCGACCGAGTTGAGCATCGAGGTAAGCCACGTTGGCATAATATTCGCCGGGACCGCGGGGCACCAGCAAGGCCTCGGGGCGTGGACCAGGGCCGCCGCTGGGAATGGGCACAATCGGCCCCTTGGTGAACGCGGAATACTGGGCGTTGTACTCGGGGGGATTTTCGATGGAGGTGTGTGGTTCGGCGGGGGCGAGGTAGAGAAAGAAAGGCGCGGTTGCGGCTGAGTGTTGCTCGAGCCAAGCGATGGCTTCATCCGCGTAAAGTTGGGCGGTGTAACCCGGCTGCATCGGCAGGGGTTGGCCGTTGCGATAGAGGTTGGTAGGATTGTGATTCGTGGGGATTTGAAAAGCGTTGTGGCCATAGGCGTAGTCAAAACCCAGATCGTTGGGCTGCGGTTGCGTCGGGTCGCCCAGATCACTGTTGAGGTGCCATTTGCCGATGAGGGCGGTGGCGTAGCCCGCTTGCTTGAGCAACGCCGCGAGCGTGAGCTCGGATCGGTGCAAATAAATACCCGACCCATCGGGTATCCAGCTCTTGATGCCGGTGCGATACGGCGAGCGACCGGTCAGCAGTCCCGCGCGCGAGGGCGAGCAGAGCGCGGACGGCGCATAATATTGGGTGAACCGCATGCCCTCAGCAGCGAGCGCATCGAGGTGCGGCGTCTTGATGATTGGATGGCCATAGCAGCCCAGGTCGCCGTAGCCGAGATCATCGACATAAATTAACACGATGTTGGGCCGAGCGGCGTGGGCGGTGACGGCGAGCACTAAGCTCGCGAGCAAGAAGCGGAGCATCATGACGCTAATTACGGCGCATGATCGCAGGGTCGTCGATGGCAAAGCAGTTTCCCCGGGTGGCCCGGCGGGTGGTTAAGTTGGATCGCCCGCGGTATAAAATAGCGGTGACGCGGCGCGCGCCCCGCTCATTGAGAGTTGTCAGTTTACCGACTCGGCCTAGGTTGGAGGGAATTATTTATGCTCGGCCCGACCATGCATTCTCCCGCTTGTGCTTTTTGCCAACTTGCGCGCGATCGCCTCTGGCTAGAAACGGCGACAACGCTGACCTTTCTCGATGGTTTTCCGGTCACCGCTGGACATACGCTCGTCATTCCGAAACGGCATGTGGCCGCGCTATTTGATTTACCGGCGGAGGAGCAACTCAGTTTGTGGTCGCAGGTCGCGGTCGTGCGGCAATTGCTGATCGAGCAATATAATCCAGATGGCTTCAATGTTGGAGTGAACGAGGGTTTGGCGGCTGGGCAAACGGTGCCCCATGCGCACATTCATGTTATCCCGCGTCGGCGCGGGGATGTGCCCGATCCGCGCGGGGGCGTGCGGTGGGTCATCCCGGCTAAGGCGCAATACTGGTAGTATTAATTACGCCGCCGCTGGCATTTTATTATTATTTTAATCCATGAAATCACGTTTTCTTTTTGGTCTGAGTTGGCTCGCCACTTTTGCGGTCGCCGCCTCGCCTGACCCGACGCCGGGCTTTGTGCAGGCGGTCGACCAGGCTCCGACCACTACCTCTGTCCCTGCGCTTGAACCTGCCCAATGGTTATTGGCTCATCTGGATGTTGAGACGACGGGGCTCGTGCCCGGCTATCACGAGATGATTGATGCCGGCTGGGTAATTACTGATCTCGAAGGCCGCGTGGTTGATACATTATTCATTCGCCTGCAGCCCGAGCATCCGGAGCGGCTTTCGCCGGGGGCCGCGCGCGTCAATGGGTTTGATGCGGCGACTTGGCGCGCCCAAGAGGCGCTGACGCCAGCGGCGGCGGTGGCACAAATTTTTGCTTTTCACGAACGCGTGACCCGCGGCAAGCACGTCTTGTTAGTCACGTTTAATTCTCAATTCGACACCGCTTTTCTCGATCACCTACTGCGCGCGGAGCAGCGCAGTTGGCGGGAGTTGTATCATTATTTCGTCTTAGATATTCCCTCCATGGCGTGGTCGTTGGGGTATCGCGAGCTCACCGGAAGAGCGTTGGCGCAGCGGTTGGGGGTAGCGGATGAGCCCCGGGTGGCGGTGGAGCACACCGGCATTACCGGCGCTATGCTCAACGTGAGAATTTATCAGGCCCTACGGCAGTTGGCGCCAAAATGATGCTCAGTGCCGGCAGTGGCCCGGATTTAATAACGCGGTCAGGCCACGATCTAAGGAGTCGTCAAAAGGCCTCCAGATAAGGCGTCGGCCTTCAATGCCGGGGAAGAAGCAAAATCTTGATCAGTTAACTGCCTTGCCTGTTAGGGGTTACCGCGGACCGATGGCTTATCATTTGCCGGTTGGAGCCGAGGCGCTAGGGTGTCGTAATCATGAATCAATTTCTCGGCATTACGTTGGAGCTGCTCATCATTATTGGGCTCGTGCTCGCCAACGGGTTTTTCGTGGCGGCGGAATTTGCTCTCGTGAAAGTGCGGGTCAGTCAGTTGCAGCCTCTGGCGAAAACCGGCGGTTGGCGCGTGAAACTTGCACTCAAGGCCGTTGCGCACCTCGACGCCGCGCTGTCCGCCACTCAGCTCGGCATCACCCTGGCCAGCCTCGGTCTCGGCTGGGTGGGCGAGCCGTTCCTCGCCCATCGTTTGGAGCCGCTGCTCAGGAACTGGGGGATCATTGATCCAGTCGCCATTTCCTCTATCGCCTTCGCTCTGGCGTTCGCGGTGATCACGCTCCTGCACATTATCTTCGGCGAACTGGCGCCCAAATCCCTAGCCATCCAACGTGCCAAGGGCGTGACGCTCTGGACGGCCGGCCCGCTCTTACTTTTTTATTATAGCTTTTTTCCCTTAATTTGGTTGCTCAACGGCATTGCGAATTACTTCTTGCGTTCCGTTGGTATCCAGCCCTCCAACGAAATCGACCACACCTTCAGCACCGAGGAGCTCGAATATGTGTTTAGCCAAGCGCGGCACACCCATCCCGGCGATGCCCTAATCAACAAGCTGATGGTGCAATCACTGCGTGCCCGGCAAACTCGCGCGCAGCACATCATGCGACCGCGCGAGCAAGTAATCGCCCTCTGGTTAGATAAGCCGCTTGAGGAAAATTTGCGCACGGCGCAGATTAGCGGGCATAGCCGTTTTCCCGTCTGCTCGGGTTCGCTCGATAAAGTGGAGGGACTTATTTTGGTGCGCGAATGGCTCTGGCAGATTCAGGCGCTTGGGCCCGAAACGCCTTTTGCCGCGCTCATCCGGCCAGCCGTGGAATTTGAATTAACGACTCCGTTGCACAGCATGATCGAGAGTTTCCGTTCAGCTCGTAGCCATCTAGCGGTGGTGCTCGATGAAAAAAAAGCCCTCGTGGGGATTGTGACTTTTGAAGATGTGCTCGAAGAAATTGTCGGCGATATCCGAGACGAATTCGATATCGAGCATGGTCCGGTATATAAGCGGACGGAGAGTCTTATTGTGGTGAGCGGCACGTTCACGATGCGGGAACTGCAGGCCGAGACGGGCTGGCCGCTCGAGTGGCAGCCGCGGGAAACCGTTTCGCATTGGTGTCAGCGGGTATTTGGTCACGTCCCGAAGCGAGATGAAAGCCTCGTCACCGGAGAATATCGCCTGACCATTCTGGAGGCTAACGCGGAGCGCGCTCGGCGCGTGCGCATCGAGCGCAGCGTGCCAGTGGCGCAGCGGTAAGCCTTTAATTAAGCCGTGGCGGCGGCCGCGCGGGCTGGCCTCTTAACGACTTGGGGTCAGCAGCATTTCGCGGCTAATGGCCATGACGGAGGGAATGCCGCCGCGCGACCAGATGAGCAAGAGACCGCGCCCATCGTCAACCATGACGAATTCACTTTCGCCGCAGACAAATGACTGGCCGGCAAAAGTTAGGTTTGGCCCGGGGGCACGACACGTGAAGTCGGGGAGCCTTCGAGCGGCACCATCTGATCGCGGATAAAATCTTCGGCAATTTTTGTGGTGAGCACCGCACGTTTGAGCGGCTTGATGCCTTCCGAAATCGAGATGCCTTGCGCGTTAAAGGTGGCGGTGTAAACGAGGGCCCCATCAATCGATTCAATAAACCAGATCGCCATATTTTTTGGCGACTCGCGTTCTGGGGACGCGTCAAAATGCTTTTTAAGTTTGGCCAGGGGTTCACCGACGCGCGCAAAAGCCGGGGTACGCGCAGGACCCAAGACGAGAGTGGCGAGCAGAAAAATGCCGGGCGTGAAAAACAGGCGAGGAGACATCATCGATCAATAGCCGCGTGTGCCCGATCCGCTCAACCTCCATCTCGCGAAGTCGGGCTGAGTCGCTTGTGGTCGTCCAGCCGCAGGCGCGCGGTCGGATCAGCCGAGTAAATTGCGCAAAGCCGCGAGATATTTTTCCTGGGTGCGCGTGATTACCTCGGCGGGTAAGCGCGGCGCCGGGGGCGACTGATTCCATTTTAACGCCACTAAATGATCGCGGACAAATTGTTTATCGAAACTCGGGGGTGAGATGCCGGGAGTGTAGCTGTCGGCTGGCCAGTAACGCGATGAATCAGGCGTGAGCACTTCGTCGATTAAAAATAAATTACCGGCGGCATCGGTGCCGAATTCAAATTTAGTGTCGGCTAGGATCATCCCCACTTTTTTAGCGCGGTCATGGCCGAATTGATAAAGCGTCAGGCTCAGTGACTTTACTTTTTCATAGAGTGCCGCGCCAATCGTGGCGGCCCCTTGAGCATCGTCGATGGGTTCATCATGTTGGCCCTTGGGTGCCTTCGTCGTTGGCGTGAAGATAGGGGCGGCTAATTGATCGGCTTGGCGCAAGCCAGCGGGCAAGCGCAGGCCGCAGACGGTGCCCGTTTTTTGGTAGCTGCTCCAGCCGCTGCCGATGAGATAGCCGCGGGCGACGCATTCAATGGTCAAGGGGGTGAGCTTGCGCACAATCATGCTGCGCAATTGGAGATCGCGGTCGGTGATCCCCCGGCGGGCGAATTCGCCGGCCTGGTCGGGGAAGAGGTGATTGGCAATGAGGTGCTGCGTTTGCGCGAACCACCAGTTGCTCATTTGGGTCAGGATAATCCCTTTGCCGGGGATGCCGTCGGGCAAAATCACATCGAAGGCCGACAGGCGATCACTCGCGACCAACAAGAGGGCATCACCGAGGTCAAAAATTTCGCGGACCTTTCCCGAGGCAAGCAGGGGAAAGGGCACCGTATCGAAACGGGTGACAGCGGTAGCAGGGAGGGCGGTAGAAATTTCGGCGGAATTCATAAGGGGAGGTCGTCACCAACGCACAAGTCAAGGGGGGCTGGCAAGGCTGCGATAGCCGAAAAAGAAAAGCGCCGATTGATTATAATCGGTCGGCCCTTTTTAGCAGCGAACCAAACGATGGCGTTAGAAAAGCCCCAACACTAGCGACGGAAATAATCCAAGTCCTAGGAGAAGACCGACCGCGATCAGCAAGGTTAGCGCCGTGGTGAGCGGTACGCGGATCCGCGCGGAATTTTCCGTCGCGGGGGCGACGACCAAGGCCTGCTTCAAAACGATGAGATAATAATAAAGAGCGACCGCGCTGAGGGCGATGGCGAGCAGAGTAAGCCAACCGGCGGGGCCCGCGACGCCACCAATTTGTAAAGTGGCCGCAAACACGGCGAATTTACCAAAGAAACCCGCCAGTGGAGGGATGCCCGCGAGCGAAAGAATAAAGACCGTCAAGCAGCCGGCCAAGAGAGGTGAGCGTTGATACAATCCGGCCACGTCGGATATTTTTTGGCAGCGGCCCTGTTGTTCGAGCACCGTGATAACGCCAAAAGCTCCGACGGTAGCGACCCCGTAGGTGGCTAGATAATAAAAGAGGGGCCCCACGCCGGCACTGCCCGCCGCGATGACGCCGAGCAGCATCGCACCCGTATGAGCAATCGCCGAGTAGGCCAGCAGGCGCCGAAGATTGCTCTGCGCCAAGGCGGCCAGATTACCGAGCAAAAGGGAGGCGCCTGCGAGGAGGGCGACGAGAATTAACCAGCCGCCGGAGTTACCAGCCGTAGCTACATCACCAGCTAGGGAGCTCAAACCGGGCCACAAGAGACGCAGGAAAAGGGTGAAGCCGGCGAGTTTAGAGGCCGAGGCGATCAGGGCGGTGGAGGGGGTGGGGGCGCCTTCGTAGGCATCGGGGGCCCAAAGATGAAAAGGCGCCGCCGCGGCTTTGAAGCCAAAAGCAACCAAGACCATGACGAGGGCCAGCGCGAGCAGGGGCGTCATGTGCCCGTGCGCTAAACTCTGCGCGATGCGCGAAAACTCGAGTTCGCCCGTGACACCATAAATAAGGCTAAAGCCAAAGAGCAGAAACGCGGTCGCCATGCCGCCAAACAGAAAATATTTTAAAGCAGCTTCAGCTGAAGCCCGCTGATCTTTATCAAAACCAGCCAGCACATAAAGCGAAAGGCTCGCTAGTTCGAGGGCGACAAAAGCCACCAAGAGATGATGAGCCGCGGCCATCAGGGTAAACCCGGCGGTTGCAAACAAAATGATCGCAACGTATTCAGCCGGATGGCGGAGGAGTTTGGCCCCAGCGGTTACGCCGAGCGTAAGCAAGGCGAGTCCTAGCACGCCGGTGCGGGTAGCCAGGGCCAGTTGGTCCAAGATGAAATTGTGCCCATAAATTGGGCCGAGCGCGCCCACCGCTACGGAGTCAAAAATCGCAGCGATGAGCGCGGTGGCTCCGATGCACAAGGCGGCGGTGCGGCGTTCGGCCAGAGTGTGCTGGCGACCGCGAATGAGATCATAGGCGAGGACTAAGAGAGCCCCAACAATCAGGGAGATTTCGGGCAACAACCCTCGGGCGAGCAGAGCGTAGCTGTAATTCATGGGGTACCTCCGTGCCAGATAGCCTGCAGGAGTGGAGAATGCAGACTCGGGACAATCCAGTTGAGCAGCAGATCAGGCTGCAGCCCAATTAACAGAGTTGCCGTCAGCAATAAAATGGCCCCGGTGCGTTCCGCCCACGTGATCGGTGCGTAGGGGGTCGCCTCGAGCGGGGCTTCGCTCGCCGGTGATACTTGGCCAAAAAATGAAATTTGCATCACGCGCAAGGTGAAGGCGGCCGCGATAAGCACGCCGAGGGCCGCGCCCACGGCCCAGGTTTTTGAAACCTGCCAGGTGCCGCTCAAGATAGTCAGCTCGGCCGGGAATCCGCTAAAGCCGGGCATGCCCATCGAAGCGAGACCCGCCACCACAAAGACCACGGTGGCAAAAGGCATGAGCCGATGCAGGGGAATTTTCCGGAGGGCTTCTAGCTGACGAGTGTGGGTGCGCTCGTAAACCATGCGACCGACAACGGCGAAGAGCAGTCCGGCAATCACGCCATGGGAAAACATTTGGAGCACGGCCCCCGCGGCGGCTTGGGGATTGGCGGCGGCGAGGCCCAAGAGCACAAAGCCCATGTGGCTGACGCTGGAGTAGCCGATGACAAATTTAAAATCATTCTGCACCAACGCGACGAGCCCCGCGTAAACAATGCCCGCCACCGCGAGCCAAGCGATGACCGGTTGCCAGTACGTCAAGCCAGCGGGAATCAGCCCCATGGCGACGCGCAGACAACCGTAGGCGCCGAGTTTCATCACGACGCCGGCGAGCAGCATCGATGCCCCGGTGGGGGCCGCGACGTGGCCGGTCGGGGCCCACGTGTGAAAGGGAAACATGCCCGCCAACACGGCAAAGCCCGTGAAGATCAGCGCGAAGATCATGATTTGCTCAGGGTGACTAAGAGTCGTCACAGCCTGCGCTAATTGGGTTAAGCCGAAACCAGACGCGTGGCCGGTCGCGTAAATCCACAGCAAGCCCGCGAGCACCAGAGCGCTGCCGGCGAAAGAATAGAGCGCGAGCTTCATCGCGCCATACTGCCGGTTGGTGGAGCCCCAGTTCGCGATGAGAAAATATTTTGGGACGATCGCAATTTCGTAGAAAACAAAAAACAGAAAAGCATCTGCGCTGAGAAAGACGCCGTAAACTCCGCCGATCAGCGCTAGGTAGAAGGCAAAAAATTCCCCGGTGCGCTCTTCGATGTTCCACGAGAACAGCACCCCCGCGGTCGCCGCCAAGCCAGTGAGCACCAGCAACGTGAGGCTGATGCCATCGACGGCGAGGTGGTAGTTGATTCCCATTTGGGGAATCCAAGGCAGATTGATCAGGGTTAAGACAGACGCAGACGGCGTGAAGCCAGCGGCCGCATATAAAGTCAGGCCCCAAGCAGTCGCCGCAGTGAGCAAGGCGACCATCCGCGCCGCGGCTGCTGACCGCTGGCCCGCCACCAAGGCCAAAGCGGCCCCGGCGAACGACAGGTAGATGGTAAAAGGCAGCAGGTTCATGGCCGGAGAACAGTCCACGCGGTGACCAACGGGTTGAAGAGACTCACGAGAGCTTGCGGCCACACGCCGAGAATAAACATCAAAGCAATCGTCGGGACGAGCGTAGCAATTTCTAAAGCATTGAGATCACGGAAGCGGGTAACGCCCGCTCCTGGGGGTCCGTGGAAGACGCGTTGCCAGAAGGTCAGCAAGAAATAGGCGGTGGCAAATAAACCCAAGCAACTGATCGCGGCCGCCCACGGCGCGAGACCAAAGACTCCGCGGAAGATGAGAAATTCGCCGACGAAACCATTGAGTCCGGGTAAGCCCAGCGAGGAAAAGAGGGCGACTCCGCAGAAACCGGCAAAGATCGGAGCAGCAGTCCGCACGCCGCCAAAATCATGGAGGCCGCGTAAACCCCCAGAGCGGTTTTCTAGAACCCCGACACAAAAGAAAAGCGCGGACGCGGAGAGCCCGTGATTAAACATTTGCAGCACCGCACCGCTGAGGGCCGCGGTGGCGGCCGCCGGATGTAAGAGCCCGGCCCCCGCGACGGCGAAGAGCGCGAGTAGACAATAGCTCACGTGATTAATGGAAGAATAGGCGACCATGCGCTTCAGGTCCGTTTGCGCCATGGCGGCAAAAGCACCGAGTACGATACCCGCCACCGCCAAAGCACTCAGCACGGGCGCTGCCGCGGAGAGTTGCGCGGGGAAAAGCGGCCAGAGGATCCGGAGGAAACCGTAGACGCCCATTTTGGACATGACGCCGGTCAGGAACATCGAAGCGCCGGTCGGGGCTTCGGCATACGTGGAGGGCAGCCAAGTATGGCAAGGATAAAGGGGCACTTTCACGGCGAGACCAAGCAGCACCCCGAGAAAAATTATGCCGAGGGTGGGGCCGCCGATTTTCGCCGCGAGACTCCCATTATGAGCGAGGGCGGCGAGCTCCACAAAATCAAAAGTTCCGGCCGTGGCGAAGAGCGCGGCGAAAGCCAGCAGCATGAAGACACTGCCGCCGATGGTATAGACGACAAACTGATAGGCCGCGCGTCCGGCGCCCGGACCACCCCAGAGTTTAATGAGGAAAAATGCTGGGACGAGGCTGAGCTCCCAGAAAATAAACCAAGGAAAGAAATCTAAAGTGAGGAAGACCCCTAAAGCCGCCCCTTGCAGAAATAAAAATAATAAACTAAAAAGGCGCGGCTCACGCTCAATTTTCCAAGAGGCTAGCAAAGCGGTTGGCGCAATCAGACCGGTGAGCAGTACCAGCGTTAGGCTTAGGCCGTCCAACCCTAAATGGTAAGAGACCTGCAATCCGCTGATCCAAGCGTACTGTTCGGTGAATTGATAGCCGATGGCCGCCGGATTGAAATTAGCCCAGGCGAGCGCGGCGAGTCCGAGGGTAGAAAGACTAAAGAGCAGCGCGAGCACGCGACTGGTCTTGGGGCTCAGTCGCGGGGTGAGGGCCAGGAGTAAAGCGCCGAGCCACGGCGTAAAAATCAACGTGGAGAGTAAGCATTTCATCGGGCACCTCCTAAGACTAACACGAGAGCGAGGACGATGAAGGCCACTGCCATGACGCGGAGATAACCATGAGCTTGGCCGGTCTGCGCTTGAGCATAACGTTGGCCGGAGCCGCGAACACTCGCGCTGATCTGGTCAAAGCCGCCATTGAGGCCGTCTTCGTCAAGTTGCCGATTCACCGTGCCAGAAAAAATACCGAGCTGGGCAAGAAAGTTAACCAGCCCGCCTAAAACCCAACGATCAATGCCTTGGGCGAGCGTGGCGGTAAAATGATTCAATCGACCGACGGTGGCAGCGTAGAGCTCATCGAAGCCGAGCCAATTGGCCAAAGCGGCCATAACCTGAGGAGCCGCCACCACTAAAGGATCGCGCGCATCGGCCGTGGTGCGGAGTTGGCGACCGTACAGCCACCAACCAAGGCCGAGGCCCACGCCGACCAAACCGATAGAGAGCAGCATCAAGCCACTCCCGTCCGCCAGATGGTGTAAGCTGCTGTGCAGTTCGGTCCCGCTGAGCCGCGCCTGGAGCCACGGATAGGCGGGAGTTCCGATAAAGCCCAAGCCAATTGCGCCCAGGGCGAGTAAGATCAGCGGAATCGTCATGACGGCCGAATTTTCGTGCGCGTGTTCAGCCGCGGCAGAACGCGGTTGGCCCAAGAAAATCTCCGCCACTAAGCGAGTCATGTAGAAAGCAGTTAATACGACCGCGGCGAGACCAGCGTAGAGCGGTAAGCGGGAAACATCCCAGGCATGCGCGGCGTGGAGAATCGCTTCTTTGCTCCAAAATCCCGAAAAAAGAAACGGCACCCCGGAGAGCGCCATCATTCCAACGGCGAAGGTGGCGAAGGTGATCTTCATCTTGGGGCGGAGGCCGCCGAGCAAACGAATATCTTGCTCGTGGTGGGCCGCGTGGATGACCAAGCCGGCGCCGAGGAAAAGCAGCGCCTTAAAAAAGGCATGCGTCAGCAAGTGAAAGATTGCGGCCGTCCACGAACCAACCCCCAGCGCGAGCATCATGTAGCCGAGTTGGGAGACCGTGGAAAAGGCGAGGACGCGTTTGATGTCGTTTTGTCCGCAAGCAATGCAGGCGCCCAGCAAGGCGGTGATTGCGCCGATGAATGCGACCACGGTTAAAGCATGGACGGGCGCGGCCGCGAGGGCGGCATCGATCTGCATTAACGGATAAACGCGGGCGACCAGAAAGACGCCGGCCGCTACCATGGTCGCGGCATGAATCAGCGCGCTGACGGGAGTCGGGCCTTCCATCGCATCGGGCAGCCAGACATGCAGGGGAAATTGCCCCGATTTACCAATGGCGCCGCAGAAAATCAGCAGGCCAATCGCGGTGGAGAGGGCGAGACTGCCGCCGAGGGTTTGGCCGGCCAGCGAAGCGAGCGCGGTGTTTTCTAATACGCCCTGGCCGCCATCATAAAATAGCAGCGAGCCGGTCGCATCATATAACCACAGGAGACCGAGCAAGAGGCCGAGATCACCGATGCGGGTGGTGATAAAAGCTTTCTTGGCGGCGGCGGCGGCGGACGGTTTATGAAACCAGAATCCAATGAGCAGGTACGAGGCGAGGCCGACGAGCTCCCAGCAGATAAACAACAAGAGCAGGCTGTTGGCCACTAACACGCCGAGCATGGCGGCAGCAAAGAGACTGAGGAAACAGAAGAACTGTTTGAAATTCGCGTCGGCCTGCATGTAACCGAGGCTGAAGATAAAAATCAGCAAACCCACGAAGGTCACCATCACGCACATGAAGGCAGTGAGGGGATCCAGTAAAAAGCCCAACCGCATGGTGCTAGCGCCCAGATCAAACCAAGCAAAGTTGGCGACTGCGTGAGTGGCGGGAGCTTGTAAGGCGCTTTGTAGAGCGAGGCAGGCCAGAACGAACGAGACCGCCATCGCGACAATGGCACTGCCCGCGGCCAGCCGGCGGTCTTTGCTGGGAGCCAGCGCGCCCAGCCCCGCCGCGAGCAGCGGCAGCGTGGGAATAAGCCAGAGATGATTTGCAGTGAAAGTCATGGCGGCGGCTGGCGGCGTTACCCCCGAAGGGTGCTGGCCTCCTGCAGGCGGATATTTTTCTGATGACGATAAACCGCGATGATCAGCGCGAGCCCGACCGCGGCTTCCGCGGCGGCTACCGCGATTGCGAAGAGGACAAAAATCATCCCATTCGCTGGGCTGGGGGCGGGCCCGAAGCGCCAGAAGGCAATGAAGTTAAGATTAGCCGCGTTCAGCATCAGTTCGATCCCGAGTAGAACGAGAATGGTATTGCTGCGG
>SXGQ01465989.1_pt1 | contig 16767 bp, 9 predicted proteins | sample 3178371 | NCBI WGS metagenome assembly SXGQ01 (sample SAMN11356859, study PRJNA531348) | freshwater metagenome | isolation source: freshwater sample F1-20 | place: China: Fuxian Lake, Yuxi | collected 2017-12-25
CCTCGAAGTCGAGCGCGAGGTCGCCCACGAACTACGTCGCGGTGAAGATCGCGTCGGCGATCGACTAGGAGATCTCGGACATGCCGCCACCCTAGACGGTGCCGGGCTTGTGCCAGAGGAGGCCCTCGGCGGTCGTGCCGCGCAGGCGCCAGCGCCGGCCGTCCTCCGGCTTCACCATCTCCACCTTGTAGCCGGAGGGCAGGACGTAGGTGTGGCCCGGCAGGAGCTTGAGGGTGCGCGCGGCGCCGCCGGCGCCGGTCCAGGTGATCGTCTGCCGGCGAAGCTGGAAGAAGGCGTCCTCCGGCACGTAACATATGGTCGGATACCGACAGTCGCGGGCCCAGCCGCCGGGCTGGGGCTCGGCGCGATCGGCGAGCTGCGCGAGCGCCTCGGCGAAGGTGTGGTTGACGATCGCAAGGTGGCGCCCGAGGCGGAAATCCTCGCCGAGATCATAGCTGGGGAAGACGATGGCCCCGCCGGCGTGTTCCTCCTCGCAGCGACCGAGCAGGTTGGCCGCGAAGCTGATCTGGGCCTTCACCTCCTTTTTGCAGTAGCCGAAGTAATTGTCGGAAATGAGCGTGAGGATCACGCCGCTGCGATCGCGCGCGGTGATCTTGAAGGGCACGCCGTCGTTGTAGGGCTCCGCGGGGTCCTTCCAGCACATGCCGTCGCGCCGCTGGCGGGCGGTCGCGTGCGCCCACGCGGGCAGGCCGAGTTCGCGCTTGGTGAGCCCGTTGAGCTGCGGGGCGAGGATCACGCCGCCGGAGTGGCCGGTCCAGTGGGCCGGATCAAGGGCGGCGTCGTTGGCGGGCAGGTTGGGATCGCCGGCGTTGCCGAAGATGCGCTCGACGAAGTCCAGGTTGGCCACGAGTGCCCCCGGCACGAAGAACCGCGTCTCCATCGCGCGGCGTGGCGAGAATCCGGGCACCGCCGGGCACACCACCGGCCGCAGGAGCAGCGTCACGAAGCACTCCGCCGGCGCCGGCGCGCCCGCGGTGAAGGGCAGCCGCAGGAGGTCCGCCGGCGGATTCAGGGCTTGGCGCAGCAGCCGGCCGAAAACGTGCGGCGGCACGGCCTTCTTGTCGTCGGGCACCGGCAACCCGAGGTCGACGATGTGGAAAATGCCCTGCGTGGTGCGGCGATCGGCCTTGGGGTTGTGCAGCACGCCCTGCTGCACCCGGTAGGAGGAAAGGATCGCGCTGCGGTGCTCGTCGGCACCGGGCGGCAGCGAGAGCACTCGGGCGAGGCCGGCGCGGTCCAGCACAAGGGTCGAGGCGGGCAGTCGCGGCACCTCGCCGCCGAGATCGGGGCCGGCCTCGAGCTGGTCGTAGAGGAAATTCTGCAGACGCTGGTCGACCGGGCAGAGGTGGCGGGAAAGAGCGCGGTCCTTCTCGCGGCTGAGCGCGAGGAAGTGGTCGACCAGCGGCGCGAGCCCGTCGCCGGCCGCCGCCCCGACCACGCCCGGCTGGCCGATCTCACGCAGCTTCAGGTTGAGGTACGCCACCAGCTGGGCGTCGCCTTCGACGTTCGAGGGGGCGGGAGAGGGCGGATGGGAACCGGAACTCATGGCGGGAGGGAGCGGTACGTTTTCCGGAGGCGGATGCAAGTAGCGGGCCAATCAAGCAGGGCCGCGCGAGGCGGAGGCCGCGAAGGACCAAAATCCCCGGACCCGGCCTTCCGGCTCCGGGGGAGACAGCCGCATGTGAATTCCACCCCGCGTTGGGTCGACCGCCACAAAAAGCGGGGGCGGGAAAATGCTTTCGGTGTTTCCCTTATCCATCCGGTCACGCGCGGGACTGGCCGGTCTCGGCGTCGATCCGACCGGTGATGCGATCCTGAAAGGTCCGGACACCGCGCCGGCGCCGGGGAAGTGGTTACCCGGATCCGCCGGGGATAGGGCTGTGACAGCTCGTCACGTGCGCGGCTTCGGGGGTTGCGCGGCGTGCTGGGAGGGGCGGTTGGGCGAGGCAAACGTGCCGTTGTGCAGCCGGAAATCGCGGGGCGAGGTGCCGACGCGGCGGTGGAAGAGCTTCGAGAAATGGTACGCGTCCGGCAGGCCGACGCGGCGGCCGACCTCCAAGACCGTGAGGGTGGTGCTCAGCAACAGCTCCCGGGCCTCCCGCAACTGGCGCTCGATGACATAGTGTTTGGCCGACATCCCGATGTGCCGGCGAAAGAGCTTCAGCACGTGGGAGCGGCTCCGGCCGACCATCGCGGCCATCTCGTGGATCCGGGGGCCCAGGTGGAAGCCGCGGTCCACGTGCGCGACCAACCGCTGCAATTCCTCGGGGAACGGTTCCGCGGGGTTCGCGGGGCGCCCTGCCTTGCGCAGAAGCTCGCGCACCAGCAGCAGGCCGAGGGCGCGGGCCTCGGCCTCGTCCCGGCGGGAATCCATGTACCAGCGCACGGTGTAGCTGATCAGGCGCCCGAGGAGCTCCTCCGGAGCAAGGCGTAGGCGCACCACACCGGTCATTCCCGGCCACTCGACGTCCCGGCGGTCGGGCGAGCCGAACTCGGGCTCCGTCCGCTCGTGGGGAACATTCGGGACCCAGGGTGTCCCCGGACGGTACCACGGCACGAGGTGCACGTGGGCGGTGAACATCGGCGTTTCCGGCGACGGCTCGTAGGTGATGCGCCGGCCCCAAGGCAGCACGAAAAGGTCGTTCACGCCGAGGGTGTAGGAGACGCCGTCGACCTCGAAACGGCCGCTTCCAGCCTTGCACCAGAACAGACCGCGGCTCTGCACACAGCCGTTGGAAAAGCTCTGCTGGGGCGCGAACTGGAACAGGCCGGAGCGGCAGACGGCCGGAGCCTCGTCCGGCCGGGGCGGTTCGGGATCACGGGGGCGGCGTTTCACGCGGGTAGGAGGGTCAACCCGGCGCGGCGGCCGCCGCGATTCTGGCCTGGGCGGAGCGCACGTCGGAGGGGGATAGGGTGTACCGGTGGATGAACCAGGCGGCGATTCCCGCGAGCACGATGGTGCCTCCGGCGAAGGTGACGCGCATGGCGAGGAAGGTATCGGGATCCTGCGCCGCCTGCCGGGAGGTGTCCCAGCCGACGAAGTGGAGCACGACGTTGGCGAGAAGGATGGATCCGGTGAGCGCGGCCTTGAGCGACCAAGCGAGCATCGCGTTGAACAGCCCCTCGCGCCGCACGCCGCTCGCCGCGGCCTCGACGTCGCAGATGTCGGCCGTCATCGACGGGGTCAGCACCATGACGGCCACGAGCCCGGGGCCCATCAGCGCCGAGGGCAGCAGGAGCCACCAGCCGGCGTCGGGCACATAGCAGAACCACTTGGCGACGCCGCCGACGGCGATCGTGACGGTGCAGCCGAGGAAGGCCTGTTTTTTTCCAATGCGCCGCGCGAGCCGCACGATGAGCGGCACCGCGAGGAGCCCGCTCAACTGGAACGCGGTGCCGTACCAGCCCTTCATGGCCGCCCCCGGCCCCATCTGGCCGCCGTGCACGTAGAAGACGTTCAGGTAGAACCCCGTCGTGTCGATGACGAGGAAGCTCATGTAGATGAACCCCTGCGCGAGCACGAGGCGGCGGAAGTCCGGCTGGCGCATGGTGACCGCCCAGCTTTCGCGCCACGAAAGGCGCGGGCGGACGATCGCGGGCGTGGCGGCGGGCCGCTCGCGCACCCGCCAGACGGTGAGCAGCCCGAGGCCGGCGATCGCGAGACCGAGGAACGGCGCGCACCAGCGGCCGCCGGCGATGAGGTTGCCGGCGCCGGCGTCGCGCACCCACTTCAACAGCCACTGGTTCACGACCCCCGAGGCCTTGTGGAACATCGATTTCGCGCCCATCAGCCGGGTGCGTTCGTGATAGTCGCTCGCGAGCTCGAGGCCCAGCGCGCCGTAGGGCACGATCAGGAAGCTGTAGGCGACGGACATGGCGGCGCAGCCCGCGAGCAGCCACCAGAAGTAGAAGGTGGTGGAGCGGCCCTCCGGAAAGAACCAAAGGCCGGCGGCGACCACCGCGCACGCCAGCGCGCCCGCTAGGATGAAAGGACGGCGCCGTCCCCAGCGCGTGCGCACCCGGTCGCTCCAGTTGCCGACCAGCGGGTCGAGGAACACGTCGATCAGGCGCGGCAGGGAAAGCGCCAGGCCCACCAGCAGCAGCGGAACCCCGAGCGTCAGGTTGAACACCGCGTTCGCGAGCTGGTTGATCGAGTTGATCGCGAGGTTTGCCGCGACGGCCGAGGCGCCGTAGGCCGCGCGCGTGGCCGCGCCGACGGGCGGCGGGGTCGCGGGGGCGGAGGCTGGCGCCGTTGAACTCATGCGCGGATCGCGGGCTGGCCGAAGTCGGTGACGCCGCGCGCGAACTGCTTGATGCGCTGGCGGGGGAACGGTTCGAACGGCAGGGCGCGCAGGGACGGACCGTCGAGCGCGGCGCCGGTGAATTCGCGCGCCGCCAGCGCGCCCTCGGCCCGGGCGCGCAGCGCCCGCGTGACGGCGGGTTCCACCGCCGCGAGATTGCATGTCTCCCCCGGATCTTTCCTCAGGTCGAACAGCAGCGCGCGGCCGCCGTTGGCGAGCCAGATGTACTTCCAGTCTTCGCGCCTCACCATGCACTTGAAGAGGCGCGTGCCCGGGGTGCCGTACATGCCCAGGAGCGCGTCCCGCGGGGCGGATTCGCCGCGGAGCGCGCCGAGCAGGTCGTGCCCGTCGCGCAGTTCGGCCTTGCCGCCGGCCGCGGTCGCGAGGCCCAGGAGATCAGTGAGGGCGGCCAGCCCGTTGAAACGACCGCCCGCGCGGAGCCGGGCGGGCCAGCTCACGAGCAGCGGGATGCGACAGGAGGACTCGAAGAAACTCTCCTTCTGCCAGGCGCGGTGATCACCGAGGTGGTCGCCGTGATCGGAGAAGAAGCAGATGAGCGTGTTGTCGGCGTCGGGTCGCGCCTCCACCGCGTCGAGGATCCGGCCGAGGCATTCGTCGACGAACTCGATCGCGCCGTAGTAGCGGGCGCGCAGCTGGCGGGCCTGCCCGGCCGAGATGTCCTCGGCCCAGACGGCGTGGTTCATCCAGCCGAGGTAGTCGTCCGCGGCGTCGATCCCGGGGTCGCCCGGCACCGGATTCGGCATGTCGTCGGGGTTGTGGCGCCGGTTGTACGGGATGGGCGGGGCCAGCGGCGGATGCGGCGTGACGTAGGAAACGAAGCCGAACCAAGGCCGCGGGTCCGCGCGCCCCATTTCCTCGATGGCACGGCTGGTGGCCCAGGACTCCACGCAGAGTTCCCGCGGGACGGGGCGCGTCTGGGGGGCGTAATACATGTCGGTGCGCTCCCCGTGGACCTGCTCGAGGTGCGCATGGCCCGGGGATTTTCGGCGCAGCCACTTCACGTAGTCGTCGGAGAGAAACTCCTCCTCGGTGGACCAGAGCTCCTCGCTGTACTCCTGGACCTCGAAGCCCAGGGGCTCGAGCCGAGGTTCAGTGTGGAACTTGCCGAACCCCCAGGGGCGGTAGCCGTGGCCGGCGAGCAGCTCCGGGAGGTAGGGGCCGCAGCGTTCCCGCACGCTCGTCGCCGGCGCCCAGTTGGTCATCCACTGGGTGGCGGAGGGTTCGCAGCCCGACATCAGCGAGTAGCGGCTGGGCACGCAGACCGGGCAGGACGAGTAGGCGTTGGTGCAGGCGATGCCGCGGGAGACGAGACGGTCGAGGTTCGGGGTGCTCACGACCCGGGCGCCGAGGGCCGAGATCGTGTCGAACCGCTGCTGGTCCGTCATCACGAAGAGGATGTTGGGCTGGGACATGAGGTGTCGTCGGCGGCCGGGCCGAAACGATGGAAACGCGCTCAGGGCGCGAGGATCTGTTTGGCAGCGACGAGGCGTTCGCGAAGCAAAGGGTAGGCGAGGTCCTGCACTCCGACTTTGGAGTCGAGCGCCGCGCCGGCGGCGATGGCCGCGCTCTGGCCCAGCGTCATGAACACCGGCTCCATGCGGATGGACCCGTGCGCGACGTGGGTGGCGGCGAGACAGACTGGCGAGAAAAGGTTCTCGCATTCGCCGCGGCGCGGGATGATCGAGCGGTAGGAGATACCGTACGGTTTCGGCGGCACGCGCCAGATGGTGCCTTCGCCCTGCGCTTGGCCCTGTTCGTCGACGAAGACCTGGACGTTGTGGGAGTCCATGCCGAACGAACCGAGACCCACCGGGTCGGGCGCCGAACGCTTCCCCTCGCAGTCGTGCTGGGTCATCACGTAGTCGGTGACCATGCGGCGCGCCTCGCGGATGTAGATCATCCAAGGCCAGCCGCCGTTGTCCGTGAACTCGTCCCTGCTCAACCCGTAGGCCGCCACTTGGCGACGGATCTTTTCCGGGACGCGCGGATTGGTCGAGAGGGTCCAGAGGAAGCCGCGGATGTAGGTCTCGTGCTCCCGCTCGATCTCCCGGCGCCGCTCGTAGCTGGCCTCGGGGTAATCCCAGTTGGCACCGGGCAGATCGGAGCCAACGGCGTGCATGTTATTCCAGTCGACCTTCGACCCCTTGCCCGCGAGCGGCTCGACGAGGGCCGGCAGACGATCGTCTCCGGCGTCGAAATTCCGCAGCAGAAGCTCGTGGTCGATCTCCCGGTGACCGGGGGGCTTATCGATCGGGATGCGCAGCGACGGATCCTTGGTCAGGCAGACACGGTAGTTGAAGGCCTGGATCTTCCGGTCGCCCTGGCCGTTGGCGAGGCCGGGGATGTTCTGGATGCGCGGGAGCAGGCCGCTCTCCGGGCGGCCGGGCACGACGTACGGGTCGACCTTCTTGATGAAGTGATCCTTGTCCTTCTGCGTGTAATGCACGCGGGGATTCGTGTCGCCGCGGCGTACGCCGGCCATGTCCTCCCCGTATTGCCGCTCGGATTCGCGGCCCACGGTGTAGGAAACGCCGGCGGCGGCCAGCAGGTCTCCGACGTAGGTCGCGTCGATGAACATTTTGCCGCGGTAGGTCCGGCCGCTCAGCGTCGTGATCGCGGTGATGCGCTTCCCGTCCATCGTCACGCCCCGGCCGGGACGTCGGTCGAGTGGTTCGTTGTACACCACCCGGACCGCGGCGTCGGCGATCATTTTCTCGAAGACCCTCCGCCCCACGTGGGGCTCGAAGCTGCGGATGTACGTCGCGCCGTAGGCGGCCGCGATGGCGTCGTAGAACTCCGACGCGATACCGCCAAAGGTGGCGCGCTTGCCCAGGAAGTCGGTGGCGCCGAGGCCGCTGGAGCTCATGCCGCCGGGGAAGCCGGTCGGGTTTACGACGATCACCGAGCGGCCCTCGCGCTTCGCCGCGATCGCCGCGGTGATGGCCGCGGAGGAGTCGCCGTAGATCACGAGATCATGCACGACGGGAGTTTCGGGCGCCGCGGCGGACAAGGCGCGGATGAGCACGGCCGGCAGGAGGGTGGAAAGACCGAGGCGTCGGACCCGGTCGAGGAATCTGGGATGGGACTTCATGGATCGTGGTCGGTCCGGCTTTGGACCGGATCATGGGGAGACCTGGAGCCTCGCGTGCGCGGGGAGCGAGAGGGAGCTAGAAACTGACCGTGGTGGTGAAGGCCAACTTGCGCGGCGAGTTGAGCCACTGGGCGTAGCGCAGGGTGCCGTTGGTGGAGCGCACGAGGTAGACGACCTTGTTCGCTTCGAGCAGGTTGGAGACGTTGATCTGGAGCGAGGTGCGGGTCCGGCCGGCGGGGCGGAAGCGGTAGACCGCGAACAAGTCGTGGAGCATGCGGTCCGGGAAGTAATACATCTTCCGTTTGTTGGCGTCGACGGCGTGGGTGTACATGTAGCCGCGGTGGTTTTCGCGCAGGCTGCTGCTCAGGCCGAGCACGAGGCCGCGCAGACGCCCTTGGTCGAATTGGAAGCGGTTGATCACGCTGTAGCTCCGTTCGGCGTAACCGAAGGTTTGCTCGCCCGAGCGGCGTACAATCAGCGTGCCGCCCGCGGGCGAGACGAAACCCAGCTGGTGGTCGGTGATCGGCAGACCCGTGGTGTTGGTGCCCACGCCCGGGGTCAGCAGCCCGATGGCCTCGGCGTTGAGAATCTGGCCCGACTCGAGGTCAAGCTGCGCGAAGTACGGGTTGGTCGGATCCTTCATCATGGGGACGGAGAGCGGGATCTTCGCCGAAGCCGGATCGAGAGGATTGGAAGCCACGAGCAGAGGGGTGACGGCCGCGCCGGCGGTGACGCGCACGCCCACCACGGTCTGACCGCCGACGGTGGTGGTGTTGAACTGGTCGTTGTAGAATTGAGGCAGAACGACGTCGGCGCGCTCGCTGCCGTTGGCGGTGGCGAAGTTGACGCGGACCTCCCAGCCCCGGAGAGGGCGGGCGGACAGGGTGACATTATAGCCGTTGGAGGTGCGGCTGAAGGTGTAGGCGGGCCCGCCGTTACGGCCGTTGATGCCATTGGGATCGACGTCGTTCTGGGCGCCGCCGAGTGTGGCGGTGAAGTTGCGGGCCTCGGAGACGTAGTAGTTCACGTTGCCCGAGAGGCGGTCCTCCCAGAGCCCGAACTTGAGGCCGAAGTCCCTGCTCACGCCCTTTCCGGGTGGCAGGGGCTGGTTGAAGATGTCGCGGGTGGTGTCGAAGTTGATCTTGGCGTTCGTCGAGTAGTTGACGGAAAGCCGTACGCCCTTGACCGGGGTGTCGATGACGGCGCCGGTCGTGAGGCTGTCGTACGTGATGGGCCCGCGCACGACGTCGGTCGTCACGCGACGGTAGGCCGCCTCTTCCGCGCGGTAGCCGACCATCGTGTCGATCCGGCCCCTCCACCATTCGCTAAAGAGGCTGAAGCCGTGGCTGCGCTCGTCGGTGTCGTCGTGGTAGTAACCGGCGACGGTGCTCAGACCGGTGGCCGGATTGATCGGTCCGGAGAAGCCGTAGGGGTTGGTCTTGGTGGGCGGGACGGCTCCGGGGTAGATCACCGGCTGCGCGATGTACGTCTTGCCGTTGGGATGGACGAGCGAGGAGAACGGCCACTTCTGTCCGCCGATGATCGTGGGGGTGTTGATGGGCAGCCAAATCGGCGGGATGTTGATGCGGCCCGAGTCGGTCGCCTGGATGAGCGCCGGGTTCTGGATGACCTTGCCCGACGCGTCGGCCTCGAAGTAGCGCCACTGTTCCTGGTTGGTCCAGGACTCCATGTCCTGCAGAAAGGCGCTCGCTTGGTGGCGGCCGAGCCAGCGGCCGAGATCCTTCTGGTAGACGAGGGCGGCCCGGTAGCCGCGCGCGCCCGTGTGAAACGGATTCAGCTGCGGCAGGCCGGAGGTGAACGCCCACTTCGTGCCGACCTGTCCGGTCGCGGGATCCACATAAAGGTTACCGGTGGAGCCGGGCATGAAGATGGTGTTGTTGGTCGGGCTGAGCGCGTTGTTCAACCGCGCGTCGTGCCCGTAGCGCACCTGCAGGCCCAGCCCTTCGGCGAGCGTCGCCTCGGCGACGACGGACTTGAGGTTGTTCTTGAACGCGAACGCGTAGTAGGGCCCGAAAAGGGTGTCGGCCTTGGTGACGTCGATCAGCCCGCCGGTGAGCTCGCCCACGTTCGGGAACGCCGCGAGGTAGCGGGTGCTCTGGCCGTCGACGCGCTCGCCGGTCGGGAGGAGCAGATTGAGCGGCGCGCGCAGGGTGCCGGAGTTCGGGTAGGTGGTGATGCGGGTGAGGTGGCGCCACTCGCCTCGGATCTCGAGCCGCTGCCACGGGCGGATCGTGGCCGCGAAGTGGAGGCCGCGGTTGATCTGCTGGTTGGCGGGGCGGAAGTACTTCGCGTCGCCGTGCACGGCGTTGACCCGGAGCGCCCAGTACCTCGTGCCGACGCCGGCGTCGAAAGTGGCGCGTCGGGTGCCCTCCGAGTCACCGCCGACGGACACCGTGGCCCGCATCGGCCGGCCGATGAGAGCCCGCTTGGAGCTGCTGGTGATCACACCACCCGCGTCGCCGGACCCGAAGAGGAGCGAGTTCGAGCCGCCGATCGCCTCCACGCGTTCGGTGTCGAACGAGTCCATCAGCGAGGTGTCGGACCGGAGGAAGCCGTCGCGGCGGGGATTGTTGATGGTGAGCCCGCGCATCGTCATGCTCTTGGGATCCTGGCGGTCGCCCTCGAGGTCGCCGCGGACCTCCTCGTTGCCACCGCTGATGATGGCGGACCCCAGGCCCCCGAGCAGCGAGAGCATCTGGGTCATGTCGACCACGCCCATCTCGTCCATCAGCTGCCGGTTGAAGACCTTGGCGTCGAGGGGGGTCTTGCCCAGCGCGGTGTTGGTGCCGGTGACGGCGTTGGTGTTGGTCGCCTGGTAGGTGTCGGAAGCGTCCTCGGTGACCTCGAACGCGGTGAGGGTGATGGTCTCGCTCGAGCCGGTGGCGGCGCCGGCCGCGGGACGCGGAGCGGTCTGGGCCGGGACGAAGCTGGTGAGCGCGAAGACGGAGAGGAGCGAGACGATGCCACGTAAGCCAGGTGCTTTCATATCGAATGGGGGAGGGAGGGAAGGCGGAGGGGGACGCCGAAAGCGGAATACTCAGAATCCAGCGTATGCGTTCAGCCTCGGACAAGGAAACGGAGATGTGCGGAAAAGCATGTGTTTTTGCATCCCCGAGGGATCCCCGCACCGCTCTCTCTCCTCGGGGCGGGTCCAATCGCGGCCGGCTCCGGTCTTATTCCGGCGAACGGTGTCGCATCGTCATGATCAGCCGGGATCCCGCGGTTAACCGCAGCCGACTATCCGGCGGGCCGCCTGCGCCGGGCTCGGCCGTCCGGCCCCGCCCTCGTTGCAGCGCGGTTGCCCGTTCTCCGGCGAATGAGGGCGTTTCAGAACTCGAACCGATGGGTCAACTCGTAGGCGCGGGAGGGCGACATCGCCCAGATGGGGGAACCGTCGCCGTTGGCGGCGATGACCCGCAGCCCCACCTTGCTGAAGACATCCTGGGCGTTGAGCTGCACCTTCCATCGCACCTTGTCGCCCAGGATGCGGCGCGAGTAGCTGGCGAACGCGCCGCCCGCGAAAACCGGATCCGTGCGGTACTCGCGGGCCACGTCGCTCACGATCACCGGGTGGTTCTGGAGCCCGCCGACGCTGAGCACCTTGGTCGTGTTGGCGTAGCCGACCACCTTGCTCGACTCCCAGCGCAGGTTGGTGCCGAGGACCAAGCCCCGCAGGCGACCCTCGGTGAAGGCGTAGCGCCCGACCATTTTGGCGCTCCACGGCGAGACGCCGCGGTTGGAGGTTCCCTCGGTTGCGATCTCGCTGGCGTAGCGGGAGACCACGGCGTTGGCGAAATTGTCCCGCAGCAGTTCGGACGTGGATGTCGCGGCGGTCGTGCCGTTGAGGCGCAGCCCCTCGTTAAAGTACTTCCGGTAGTAGGCGGCGCGGGCGTTGAGGAAGTCCGTCGCCTCCCGGCTGAGGTTGCTGGCGGTCTGCTTCAGCTGGTCGACGCTGGCGTAGATGTTCCAGTTGCGGCCCGGTTGGAAGTAGACCTCGAGCGAGTGGCCCTTGGCGATTCCGTCGCGCGTGGCGGCGGCGCCGTTGGGAAGGGCGTACGGGGCGTTGGTCGGCCCGTTGAGCCCGATCGTGCTCCACTCGGAGCCGCGACCGGCGGTGATGAGCGCGTTGTAGAGGTTGGCCTCGAAGGCCGGGATGCTGAGTTGCGCCACGCCGGTCTGGTTCGTGGTGTACAATTGGGACGACTGGAAGCGGGTCAGCTTCAGGTCGAGTTTGCCCCCGAACAGCGCGGCGCCGGCGCCGAATTCCTCGGTCTTGCCACTGGCGGGGGCGATCGGTCGGAACAGGTTGTCCTGGCGCGGGCTGGTGGCCGCGAAGTTCTCCGAGCGGTTCGCGAAAACCCGCAGCTGGCCGGTGACCTTGAACACCAGGCTTTGCGTCGTGGTGTCGCGCTCGTTGCGGTAGGTGCGGCTGGGCGGGAGAAAGTCCGCGCGGCTGGCGCCGGGTAGCGCCGGAAAGGGAAACTGGCTGGCCGGCTTGAGCGTGCCGAGGAACGGCTCCACCCGGTCGCGCCGCCAGCCGAGCAGGGTCACCACCCGGTTTTGCCAGAAGAAACTCTGCATGGAGTAGCCGGTGCCCGAGTTCTTAAGCTGTGACCATGTGCGGATCGCGGCGTTGGGGATGAGGCCTTCGCCGATCCGGATCTGCGCCGGCGAACGCTGCCATGCACCGGGAGTCACGAGGTTGTTGAAGTAGAGGTAGTCGTAGGAGCGGTTCACGTGGCGCGCGACGTCATCCGGAAAACCGGTGAAGCGCAGGGCGGTGTCCCCCACCTTGACCGCGTCGCCGACGTACCAGAGCTGCATCGCCCAGCGCGAGGACTGGCCGGTGGCGTTCGCGCCCGCGTCCGCCGCGGGCAGCACGCCGGGGAGGTCGCTCTCGACCTGGTAGTGCCAGCGCGTGCCGTAGGAGTCGGACTCGGAACGGGTGTAGACGCCACTCAGCCGGTGCGAGCCGAGCCAACCGAGGGCACGCGTGCTTTTGGCGAAATCGAAGTCATAGTTTGCCTGCACCAGGTAGTTGGTCACCTCGGCGTCGGCGCGCTCGGCGATGTTGCGTCCGTAGATGAAGGGACGGAGGAAGTTGGGGTTCGCGCGGCCGTCGGGCAGCTTCTGGTTGATGTCGACCTGGATCTGGTGGGTCTGGGCGATGATCGCGAAGTATTGGTCGCGCCGCTGCTCCTCGCGCTGCACCGCGGCCGACACGTGCAGGCCCTCGGCCAGCCGCTGCTCGAGGGTAACGTTGAGCCGCCGGACCTTCTCGCGGCGCCAATTGCCGGGCAGCGCGCCGAGCTCGACGGTGTCGTAGGGGAAGATGGCCTGGCTGGTGACCTGCGGGTCGGCCGAGAAACGCGCGTCATTCTCGCGGGCGGCGCCGGTCCGCGCGAACTGGCTGGCGGGCGAGCCCGCGGCGCCGGTGATGGTGCGGGCGCCGAAGATCGTGGCCACATTGCCCAGCAGGTTCGTCCAGTCGCTGTTGCCGTTGTAGATGAACGCCGTGCCGAGGGCGTTCGAGTCGAGCGGGCGGCGGATCAGCCCGAGGTTGACGGTCGTGCCGTTGGCGAGGGTGAAGGTGGAGGCGGGCGCGTTGCCGGGCGTGACGGTCGGGTCCCAGTAAAAGGCCTGCGCGACCTGCGCGGGGGAAAGCTGGGGCGCATATCGGTTGTAGGCGTCGAGCCACTCGGAAATGTTGTCCTGCGGCGTGCGGAAGTTGGGCCGGCGGCCGAAGTTCTCCACGCTCTCGGCGGAGGCGCGCACCACGGTGTCGCGGAAGGGCCGATACGTGGCGGTGAGGAATCCGCGGCGGTCGCGGGCGAATGCCGTCTTCACCCGGTACCGCTGGTCGTTGTACAGGCCCACGGCGCGGACGGCGAGTCGCCCCGAGAGCAGCACCTCGTTGTGGTCGAGGAGCGCGCGATGGGAGCCGAACTGATCAAACTTCGTCTCGATCGTCGTGGCCCTGCGCGCCAGTCCGGCCATCTTGGAGGAGGAGTTGAGCAGGCCCGCTGGCGAGGAGAGGCCGAAGAGCACCGAGTTGGCCCCGCGGAGGAACTCCACGCGCTCCACGTTGTAGCGGTCGGTTGATCCCTGGACCGGCATGAAGTCCAGGGTGTTGGTCGCGCCGCCCAGGCCCCGCACGCGGAGGGATGCCACGTTGTTGTTGTTGTCGCCGAAATCCGTGCCCACGTAGCCGTTCACCGCGCCGAGCGTCCCGACCTGCTCGAAGTGCGTGGTGGCCGGGTTCTCGGCCCCGCCGACGAACGCCATCGCCGCGTTCACGTCGTTCGCCGCGAGGTCGTCCATGAATTCCCGTGTCAGCACGGTCACGGATGCCGCCACATCCTTGAGGTCCGTCTTGATTCGGCTGCCCGCCAGCGTGGAGGACGCCTGGTACCCGCGGTCCGCGGTCGTATCGACGACAAACGGGGAGAGCACGACCGCCGGCGGGGAGGCGGGTTCGCGTGACAAGGGGCTCACCTGCGCGAAGGCCGCGGGGGCCACGGCGAAAACAGCTAAGGACCGGACGGTGATCGGGTGCGGTTTCATGATCCTGGGGTGGGGAGGGGGCTGCCGCGCTTCCGGCGCGCTCGGGGCAGAAAAAGCATATCGGTTTCGGGGGCCGGAAAGAATGGATAAGTGCTGAAAAACATGTGTTTTTGAAGCGGAGCGCGCGGGTCAGGGCTCCAAACGCGCGGCCCGCGCCGCGCGAATCCGCACGTGCGGGTCCCGCGGGACGAGGCGGCCGGAACAAGCAGGATGCCTTCAAACGGGAGCCGCGGCTGTTTACTCCCGCCGGCGGGCCGGGCCCACCCGGTCCCCGTCGTTCACTCCGCTTTCCGGCTTCGGTCTTGTTGGACGTGCTCCGGGCATGTTACGCCGTGCGGCGATGAATCCCACCCCGTCGTCACGTGCCCTGATGCTTTCGTTTCTCGCCGGTCTCGCGGCGCCCGCGCTCCACGCGGAGGCGTGGCAGGTTTTCCTCGGCACGGGCGGTCCCGGCGCCAAGGGCATCTACCGCGCCTCCTTCAACACCGCCACCGGCAAGCTCGGTCCGTCGGAACTCGCCGCCGAGGTGGGCTCACCCGGTTTCCTCGCGGTGCACCCCGACGGCGAGAAGCTTTACGCCACCGGCAATTCCGCCGGCACGCAGGGCGCCGCCGCTTACCGCATCGGCAAGGGTGGTGCGCTCACCTTGATCAACGCTTCGCCCACCGGAGACGGCGGCGCGGCGCACATCGCCGTCCATCCCTCGGGCAAACGTGCCGCCACCGCGCAGTACGGCGGCGGGTCGGTGGCGGTGTTCCCGCTCGCGGCCGACGGTTCCCTCGGGGCGGCGAAGCTGGTCCGCCATCAGGGCGGCTCCAAGGTGGTCGACAAACGGCAGGACTCGCCGCACCCGCACTACGTCGGCTGGTCGCCCGACGGGCGCTTCGCGCTCGTGCCCGATCTTGGTCTCGATGGCATTGTCATCTACCGCGTTGACGTGGCGTCGGCCGCGTTCGAGCGGCACGGGTTCGCGGCTTCGGTGGCCGGCGGCGGGCCGCGCCATCTCAAGTTCTCCCCCGACGGGAAGTTCATCTACCTGCTGAACGAGCTTTCCGTTTCGCTTTCAACGTTCGCCTGGGACGCCGCGGCCGGGTCCGCGCGCCTGCTTGGCACGGTGCCCTCGATCAGCGAGGCCGCCAAGGCGCGCGAGACGCACAACTCGGGCGCCGAGGTGCTGGTGCACCCGTCGGGCCGCTTCGTGTACTTTTCCAATCGCGGGAACGACACGGTGACCGTCTTCCGGGTCGATCCCGCGACCGGCGCCGCCGAGGTGGTGCAAGTCCAGCCCGTGCGCGGCGCCTTCCCGCGCAACATCAATCTGGCTCCCGGCGGGGGCTGGCTGCTCGCGGCGGGGGCGGACTCCAACACGCTCTCTGTTCACAAGGTGGATTCCGTTTCCGGGCTGCTCACCTACCAGACCAAGGGGGTCATCAACACGCCCGCGCCGATCTGCATCGTGTTCACGCGGCCCTGAGCCGGCTCCGCCCGACGTTCCTCCCATTGTCTCCCATGAAATCGACGTTGTTTTCCTCCCTGATCCTGCTGGCGGCTTCGGCCGCGCACTCCCAGACGTCGCCGGCCGCATCGGACGCAGGACGTTCCGCGCCCGTTGCGGCGGAGGCGGCGGCCGCAACCGCGCCGGCGCCGGAAAAGAAACCCGACGTCATTTTTGTTCCCACGCCGCAAGCCGTCGTCGACGAGATGCTCCGGATGGCGGAGATCGGTCCGAAGGACGTCATTTATGACCTGGGTTGCGGGGACGGCCGGATCGTCGTCACCGCGGCGCAGCGCTACGGGGTGAAGGCGGTGGGATATGACATTGATCCCGTCCGCGTGCAGGAGGCGCGGGAGAAAGTGCGGGCCGCGGGCGTCGGCCACCTCGTGCGGATCGAGCAGGCCGATGTGTTCACGCTCGATCTCACCGGGGCGAGCGTGATCACCCTCTATCTGCTGCCGCAGTTGAACGTGCGGCTGATGCCGCAGCTCGCCCGGCTGCGCACCGGCTCCCGGATCCTGTCGCACAATTTCGACATGCGCGGAGCCAAACCGGTCGAGGTTCGGCACGTCACGGTCGAGCCCGGAGGCGACGGGGACTTCTTCGTCGACGAGGATGGCAACCACACCGTCTACAAGTGGGTGGTGCCGTGGGAGCCGGAGCAGGCCGCGCCCTGAACCGCCTTGATCCCGGCGGACCGGTCAGGGCCGCGCGGTGGCGAGTCCCCGGCGCTCCAGGAGATGCTTCACGTCGGGATCGCCGCCGCGGAAGCCGCGGTAGAGTTCCATCGCGTCGGTGCTGCCGCCGCGCGATAGCAGCATCCGCCGGAAACGGTCGCCGTTTTCGCGGGTGAGGCCGCCGTTGGCCTAGAACCACTCGACGGTGTCCGCGTCCAGCACCTCTCTCCAGAGGTAGGAGTAGTAGCCCGCCGAGTAGCCGCTGGTGAAGATATGGGAGAAATAGGTGCTGCGGTAGCGCGGCGGCACCGGGGCGAAGTCAACGCCCGCCCGCCGCAGGGTGGTGGCTTCGAACTCCAGCGCGCCCTCGGCGGCGGGGACTTGGCGGGCGTCGAGTTGGTGCCACGCCTGGTCGAGCAGCGAGGCCGCGAGGTATTCGGTCGTGGCGAAGCCCTGGTTGAACTTACGCGCCGCGAGCACCTTTTCCACGAGCTCTTTCGGCATCGGCTCGCCGGTGCGGTGGTGGCGGGCGTAATGGCGGAGCACCTCGGGCCACGTCATCCACATCTCGTTAAC
>SXGQ01846023.1_pt1 | contig 16767 bp, 9 predicted proteins | sample 3178371 | NCBI WGS metagenome assembly SXGQ01 (sample SAMN11356859, study PRJNA531348) | freshwater metagenome | isolation source: freshwater sample F1-20 | place: China: Fuxian Lake, Yuxi | collected 2017-12-25
AGCCCGCAACACCTGCTCCGGCTCCAGCTCCCGAAGCTGCGAAGCCCGCAACACCTGCTCCGGCTCCAGCTCCCGAAGCTGCGAAGCCCGCAACACCTGCTCCGGCTCCAGCTCCCGAAGCTGCGAAGCCAGCAACGCCTGCTCCGGCTCCAGCTCCCGAAGCTGCGAAGCCGGCAACGCCTGCTCCGGCTCCAGCTCCCGAGGCTCCGAAGCCAGCGGCTCCGGAACCTCCGAAGTAGCACCTTTCAGCGAAAAGGCCGGTCCTGATGGACCGGCCTTTTTTGTTTCCCGATGGAATGATTCAGCTCCCTTATCCGCGCGCCTTTTTCAGCGCGGCGACATACTTGGCCGCGAGCTTGGTGATTTTCGGGAAGTCACCGTTGTCGATGAGTTCCTTCTGCGCGAGTTGCGAGCCCGCTCCCACGGCAGGGCATCCGGCTTTGATATAATCGCCGATGTTCTCGGGCGTAACCCCGCCTGTGGGGATGATTTGAAGCGCAGGCAGCGGCGCGAGCAGCGCCTTCACATACGAAGGACCGAGGTTTTCGGCCGGGAAGAGCTTGATGAAATCCGCGCCCAATTCATGGGCGGTGAAAGCCTCGGTCGGCGTCATCGCCCCGGCAAGAACCGGCACGCCGTAGCGATGCGCGAGTTGAATTACATCGGGACGAACGATCGGCGTCACGATATACTCCGCCCCGGCAAGCAGCGCAGAGCGCGCTGTTTCTGTATCGAGCACACTGCCGACGCCCATGCACACATCGTCGCCGAGAGCGCGCTTCGTATCGCGGATGATGTTGAGAGCGCCGGGAGTGGTCATGGTGACTTCGATGGCGGGAATGCCGCCGGAAACGATGGCCTTCGCGGCATCGATCAGTTTCGCGCCGGTCGGCGAACGAAGAATGGCAACAATGCCGGAATCAACAATGCGACGGATAGTGGAATGTTTATTACTCATGGGATTTTAAATGTGTGACGGGCTGCAGTTCCCGAAGGACGCTGCGTCGTGGTAACCGGAGCGCCCGCGGTTTCTTGGATGAATCACACCTCCCACTGGTGAAAAACTCGCGACACAATTCGCTAACAAAGAGCCTGCACCATTCGTCTGCATGAACACGCCGCCTCCGGAGTTGCACACACGCACCCGCAGGTTCAGGCTCCAAAACACACAATCGTCGCCATGAACACACGTTTCCACTCCGCCGCAGCACTCATCGCCACGCTCGTACTTCCAGCCACTTCATGGGCGGAAGGTGAGATCGGTTTCATAGAGAAATTCGCGCTCGCTGCAGACCGCACCAAAGCCCTCGGAGAACTCGTCCCGGGCTCGGAGGACTACTATTTCTTCCACGCGCTTCACTATCAGAACACGCGGGACGAAGCGAAGCTCGCGGAAATCCTCAAGCAATGGGAGGAGCGGATGCCAAACGAGAACCCGCGCCGCCGCATCATCCTGAACCGTGAGGCGCTGCTCGATTACGACACCACACCGCAGCAGACGCTCGCTTATTTGAAAGAACGGCTCGGGGTGCAGTTCAATCATCAGCAGGAGGCCCGCGACAAGAAGCCGGACCTGCCGGTCGCGCTTGAGCAGAATCGCGTCGCCGAGGATGTCTTCCTCAAGGATGCGCTGGCGCACGACGGCGGGCTGCAATCGCTCACGCTCACACAGATCGAGAAGCTCATCGCGGCAAAAACCAAGCTCTCCGACCAGCAGCACCGCGCGGCCGTCAGCCGTCTTGTGCAACCCGACGTCGCCGGAATTGTCGAGTTCCTCGCAGCCGAGTTGAAGATGGAGCCGTCGCGCGGCTTCGGCGCATACCCCATTCACAAGTCGCTCCTTCCCGCGCAGCTCGACGCGCTCGCGAAGCTCATTCCGGGGCTCGAGAAAAACGAGGCGTTTGTTTACACAAAACTCCGCAAACTCGCGCCCGGCGAGGACGTGGACATCGAACAGGACGCAGCCGAACGCGAAGCATGGCTGGAGCGAACTTGGGATTACGCAAAGACGCTGCCGATGGCGTTCAACACAGTGAAGGCAAACATTCTTTTCCGACGCCTCGAGCACGACCGGAAGAAGGGCGTGTATGACCAGGAGCGATTCGCGGAGTATTTGAAACTGCCCCGTCACGCTGGTTACGTGAATCCGAAGTGGCTGGAGAAGACACTCGAAAAACAAGGTGCCTGCGACCTCAATGCCGACCTCGCCGAACCGCTCCTCCGCGGGCGCCCCATCGGCAATGACGAGGAACTGGTCCGCGATTATTTCATCCGCATCTTCGAGCGCACCGCAGGAACGTTGGGCGATATCAAAAACGCGGCCACGCTGCATAATGCCTACACCGATTATGTCCGCGATACATGGCTCAAGCCCGTGCTCGCAGAGGCGCTCATTACTGCAGGCATCGGCAAGCCCGAGCAGTGGGCTTCGCTCATTTCTCCGCAGGAATTTGCCCGACTGAAAGACCGCGTGGACATCGAGTTCCCGCGCACCAACGCAGAGGTGTTCACACCAGGCGAGGAGGTGAAATTCGACGTGACGGTGAAGAACACGCCGAAGCTCATCGTGAAAATCTACGAACTGAACGCGCTGAATTTTTTCCAGACTCAGAAGCGGCAGCTCAATACCGACCTCAATCTCGACGGTCTCGTCGCCAACAGCGAACGTGTTGAGACGTTTGACGGCGGTCCGTTTGCGCGGACGACCAAGGCCTTTACATTCCCCGAACTCAAAGGGCGCCGTGGCGCTTGGATCGTGGAGTTCATCGGCGGCGGACGGAGCAGCCGCGCGCTCGTGCGCGTCGGACAATGGCAGGTCGTCCAGACCGTTTCCCCAGGTGGCGATCTCATCACCGTCCTCGACGAAAAAGCGGTGCCGGTAAAGGACGCCGTGGTCTGGCTCGATGGACGCAGGCTCACGCCGGACGAGAAACTCGGGGGCATCATTGTGCCGTTCACGGCGCAACCGGGAGTCCGCCCGCTCATCGTCAGCGACCCGGCCGGGACGTTTGCCACGCTAACCCGCTTTGAACATCACGCGGAGACACATACACTCGACGCCCAATTCCACATCGAGCGCGAGCAACTCCTAGCGCGCCGCGCCGCGACACTTGGCGTACGCGTTGCCCTGATGCTAGGCGACACACACGTCTCTCCGGAAATGCTTACGGAGACAAAGCTGACGATTACGTCAACGACGCACGACGGAATCAGCACCACAAAAGAGTTCAAGGATCTCAAACTGAGCGCAGGCGCTGTTTTGACGCAGGAATTCACTGTGACGGAGCGGCTCGCGACGCTCACAGCCACAATCACTGGGAAAGTCGAACTACTCAGCAAAGGCGGCGAGAAGAGCGATGTCTCAGCCTCGCGTTCGTGGCAGTTCAACGGAATAGACAAGACGGATGCGACCAATGACGGGCATCTGTCAAAATTCGGGGACGATTACGTTTATCAACTGCTCGGCCGGAACGGCGAACCGATCGCCGATCAGCAAATCGTATTCACCTTCAAGCACCACGGTTTTTCGCGGGTGCAGACCGTCGCTCTGAAATCCGACGAAAAGGGCCGCGTCGCGCTGGGTACGTTGCGCGGCATAAAGAGCTTCCACGCAAAGGCGCCGAACGGCCGCGATGCGCGCTGGGAACTCGATGATTTCGAGCGCACGTGGACATCCACTGTCCACGCCGGCGCAGGACAGGCAGTGCGGATTCCCGCTCCCGCGTACTTTCTGCAGCCGCCGAATCCCGCCGGATTCCGGGACGCAAACTGGCTGCAAGGCGAGATCTCGCTGCTCCAGGTGAATGCGGGAACATTCGTCGCGAACCACATCGACAAAGTAAAAACGCAGGGCGGATTCTTCGTCATCGAGGGACTGCCGGCTGGCGACTTTCAGTTCCGCATCCGCGGCGACGAACGCGACATCGCCATCAAGGTAAGCGCCGGCAAGTCCGCGAATGGCTGGTACTTTGGACCAGCGCGGAACCTGCAGGCGAAGGCAACCGCACCGCTGCAAATCGTCGGCGAATCAAGCGACGAGAAGTTCATCAAGGTCACTCTCGCGAATGTCACGCCGTTTACACGTGTTCATGTCGCAGCAACGCGCTTCGAAGCCGGACGCGGCATTTTCCAGGCCCTGGGCGGATTTGCCCGCTTCGGAGCAGCTTCGGCAGTTCCGGCGAGAAACCCGAATTTGTACTCCGCCGGCCGCGAGATCGGCGACGAGTATCGGTACATCCTCGACCGCCGCTACGCGAAGGCATTCCCCGGCAACATGCTCACGCGTCCCGGTCTCCTGCTGAATCCGTGGGAAGTGCGCGACACATCTCTGATTGAGATGCTTCAGCAAGCCGGGCAGGAAGCTTCGTCCACCGGAGGAGGCCGCGGCGAAGCACTTCGCAAGGCTGCGGCGGAAGCTCCGGCAAGTGACCCACAGGGGCTTCCCGGCGGCGCTGCGGCGGACACGAACCTCGATTTCCTCGGAACATCCGCGCCCGTGATTTTCAATCTCGTTCCCGAACCGGACGGCACACTGAAAATCCCCCGCGAACGGCTCGGCGATCGTCAGCACGTTCAAATCTACGCCGAGGATTTGAGCGACGCCGTCTGGCGGAAAATCGCGCTGCCCGAGCAGGCTTTGAAGCTCGAAGATCAGCGCCTGAGCAAAGCGCTCGACCCCGTGAAACCGTTCACCCAACGGAAGGAGACCACGGTGCTCACCAAAGGCCAGCAGCTCACGCTCGCGGATATCCTCACGAGTGAAATGGAAACCTACGACACGCTTGGCGGCGTGCACTCGCTCTTCACCACGCTCAGCAGCGATCCCGTCCTCGCGAAGTTTGCGTGGGTGCTCGGGTGGCCGAAATTGAAGGACGACGAGAAGCGCGCGAAGTATTCGGAATTTGCCTGCCACGAGCTGAACTTCTTCCTCGCACGAAAAGACGCCGCGTTTTTCGACTCGGTCGTGAAGCCGTATCTCGCGAACAAAAAGGACAAGACCTTCATGGATGATTTCCTCCTCGGCGCGGACCTTGGGAAGTATGTCGAGCCATCCAGCTACGCGACGCTCAATGCTGCGGAGCGCGCGCTGCTCGCATCGCGCATCAAGGCCAATGCAGATCCGATCTCACGCAATATCCGGGAGCTTTGGGAACTCCTCCCTCCGAACCCGGCGGAACAGGATCGGTTGTTTGAAACCGCGCTCCGCGGTCGTGAAATGGAGGAAGTCGATGATGCGATACCAACCGGTGCTCCTGCAGGTGACGCTCCCGCCGGTGGTGGACTCGGAGGTGCCGAGAAGAAGTCCGGAGCGAACCGATTCCGTGAGGAGAAGGCTAAATTCCAGGTGGAACGCGGTGCCGCAGCAGCGCCGCCAGCCCCCGCCGCAGCGATGCCGGAGCAGAAACCGGGGAACGCGATAGCGCGCCTCAAGCGCGACATGAAGGACGGCGCGGCGGTTGATGCGAAGGCTATGGACAAACTCGCCGCACTCGCCGACGAGGCAAGACCCGAGCTTCGCAAAGAACTGGCTGAGGATTCGTCCCTCGGCATGAAGGTCGATCAGGCCCGTCGCCGCCAGCTCGCAATCGCTGGCAAAGCGCTCAACGCTGATGTCGATAAAGGTGCCGAATCAAACTTCGCTTTCTTTGCACAGGCTGACGCGACCCGGCTGAAAGAACTCTACCGTCCGCTCTATCGAAGCCTTGGCCCAACGAAGGAATGGGCGGAGAACAACTACTATCATCGTCGCATCACCGAGCAAAACGCCGACCTCATTCCTGTGAACGGATTCTGGCGCGACTTCGCCGCACACGTAGCTGCAGGCAAAGACACGCCATTTGTTTCTCCGAACATCGCCGAAGCCGCCGGCAACTTCGCCGAGATGATGCTCGCGCTGTCTGTGCTCGACCTTCCGTTCGACGCACCGGAACACGCAAGCAAAGCCGATGGCGGGAAGTTCACGCTCACCGCGGCAAGCCCGGTCATCGTTTATCACAAGGAAATCAAGCCTGCCGCAGCACCTGCGGCGCAGAACGCCGGGGCGCTGCTCGTCTCGCAGAGCTTCTTCCGCGCGAGTGATCGCTTCCGAATGGAGGGCAACGAGAAGTTTGAGAAATACGTCACCGACGAGTTTCTCACCGGTGCGGTTTACGGCGCGAATGTGGTCGTAACAAATCCCACCTCATCGCCCGCGAAGGCCGAGGTGCTTCTGCAAATTCCGCAGGGTGCGCTGCAGGTGAACGGCAGCAAAGCGACCGATTCAAAGCGCGTGCAACTCGCGCCCTACACCACTCAGACGTTCGAGTATTTCTTCTACTTCCCGGCTACTGCCGCGGAGGGGAAAAAGTTCCCGCATTTCCCGGTGAACGCCGCTGTGAAAGGCGCAGTCGCCGGCGCTGCGAAGCCGTTCGAATTCAACGTCGTCACCAAGCTCACGCAGTTCGACAAGGCCTCGTGGGACTACATTTCGCAATACGGAACGGACGACGAGGTCTTCGCCTACCTCGCGCAGAACAACCTCGCCTCGCTCGCCCTGCCGCGAATCGCGTGGCGCTGCAAGGATGCGGCGTTTTTCAAAAAACTCACCGCCTTCCTCAACACGAACCACGTTTGGGACGAGACCATTTACAGCTACGCGCTCATGCACAACGACGCGGCGGCCCTGCGCGAGTGGTTGAAACGCAAGGACCCGTTTGTCTCGCAGTGCGGACCGTATCTTTCCTCGAAGCTCATCCTGCTCGATCCCATCGAGCGCCGCGCATACGAACATCTCGAATACTCCCCGGTCGTAAACCAGCGCGCCCACAAGCTCGGCGCGGACTGGCGCATCGCAAATCCAGCCGTGCGCGAACAGTACACGAGCTTCCTGGGAATTCTCGCGCACAAACCCCAACTCGACGCGATGGATACGATGAGCGCCGCCTACTACCTGTTCCTGCAGGATCGCGTCGACGAGGCGCTGGGACGATTCAAGAGCGTGGACGCGAAATCGCTGCCGACTCAGATTCAGCACGACTACTTCAAATGCTACGCCGCCTTCTATGAAAGCGATCTCGCCACCGCGCGCACGGTCGCCGCGAAGTATGCGAATCATCCCGTCACCCGCTGGAAAGCCCTGTTTGGCGAGGTCGCCAGCCAGCTTGATGAAATCGAGGGCAAAGCCGCCGCCAAGGGGGACAAGCCGGACCGCGAGAAGCAGCAGGCCGAACTGGCAGCAAGCGAGCCGGGCTTCGACTTCAAAGTCGAGAAGCAGACCATCGCGCTGAACTACAAGAACCTCGGCGAGGTCACCGTGAACTACTACCTCATGGATCCCGAGTTCTCGTTCAGCAGCAATCCATTCGTCAGCCAGGACGCAGGCCGCTTCAGCATCATCAAGCCGAACAAGAGCGCCGTGCAGAAGCTTGCAAAGGACAAGGACAGCGCCGAAATCGCACTGCCCGCGGAATTCGCAAAGGCAAACGTCCTCGTCGAAATCCTCGGCGCCGGACAACGCAAGGCCCAGGCCTACCACGCCAACACGCTGAAGCTGAACATCACGGAGAACTACGGCCGCATCGAGGCACGCGATATCGCGAACGACAAGCCCGTAACAAAGGCCTACGTGAAAGTCTACGCGCGGCTGAAGAACGGCGCCGTGCGCTTCTACAAAGACGGCTACACCGACCTCCGCGGCCGCTTCGACTACGCCAGCCTCAATGGACCGGACGGGAAATCCGCGGTCGAATTGCAGCAGGAAACCGCACCGAAGAACGGCCTCGACTACCAGATGCTAAAGCCCGCCGAGCTCGGCAGCGTGGAGAAACTCTCGATCCTCATTTTGAGCGAAACGAACGGAGCCGCGACGCGCGAAGTGAACCCGCCGGGCGAGTAGCCTGTTTACTGCGCGCTCTTCGCCGCCTCGATTCTCCGGATGATTGCGGACCTGTGGCTCTCATACGCCGAGCGCTCGCGGTCGAACCGGTCGGATTTCCCCGCGCCGGATAGCAACTGAAACGTGGCGATCGCAAACGGAACGAGCAGCGCGTAGACGAACACCGGATGGAGTGAACTGGCCGATAGAAACGCCATCAACACAACGCTGCCGATCATCACGGCGACTCGCGGAACAAGATGCACACCCGTTGGCTCGGAGCGACGTCCATCCTTGCCCGAAATGAGGAACGAATCGCGCCGCGCCGCCCAATCGGCGTCCAGTCGTGCAAGTTCCTCCTCGAGTTTGGTGATGTCTTCCATGCCGGACGTTAGCGCGATTCGCCGCGCGGGATAAAGGAGCATGTTTTTCGCGCCGCGCATGCTCGCGGATTGACGACGCCATCTGCGCCGCCGTACCGGTTCACTCATGAAGATACCCTTCCAGTTCATCACGCTGCTCGCGATCTCCAGCACCATCGCTGCCGTTCCGGAGTCCGCTTTCCGGCCGCCGCCCGAGTTCAGCGAAGACTACGGCACCTTCCGCTCGCCCCTTATCTTCGACGACGGCTCGCGCGTTTCCTCCGCAGATGAATGGCCGCGCCGGCGCGGTGAGATTCTCGCCTACTGGCACGGCGTGATGGGTGCGTGGCCGCCATTGCTGGATGCACCCGCGATCAAAACCCTCCGCGAGGGACGGCGCGAGAACTTTACGCAACGCCGCGTTGCCATCGACACCGCACCGAACCGAACGCAGGACGGCTGGCTGCTCATACCCGACGGCGCAGGCCCCTTCCCCGCCGTGCTCGTTGTTTACTACGAACCCGAGACCAGCGTCGCGCTCAACGCGCCGGAAAAGCACAGCTCTCGCGACTACGGCATCCAGCTTGCGCGACGCGGATTCGTCACACTCAGCATCGGCACGCCGGGCGGCGATGCTTGGAAACCCGACATCGCCGGCGCGCAATGCCAGCCGCTTTCCTTCCACGCTTACGTCGCCGCCAATTGCTGGAAGGCGCTTGCCTCGAATCCCTCCGTCGATCCTGCTCGCATCGGAATCGTCGGGCACAGCTACGGCGGCAAGTGGTCGCTTTTTGCCGGCGCGCTTTGGGATAAATTCGCGTGCGTCGTCGTCAGCGACCCCGGCATCGTGTGGGACGAAAAACGCGGCAACGTGAACTACTGGGAACCCTGGTATCTCGGCTACGACGCCACAACGAAGCGGCCCAAACCCGGAATCCCCTCGCCCGAAAATCCGCGCACCGGTGCCTACGCGCGGCTGGTCAAAGACGGTCGCGATCTCACCGACCTCCATGCGCTCATCGCACCGCGACCGTTTCTCGTGAGCGGCGGCAGCGAAGACCCTCCTGAACGATGGATCGCGCTCAACCACGCCATCGCCGTCAATACCCTGCTCGGAAAACCTGACCGCGTCGCCATGACCAACCGCCCCGCCCACAGCCCTGACGAGGAATCCAACGCAGTCGTGTGGGCCTTCTTCGAGCGCGCGCTAAAAACGCGCTGAGGCCGCGATGCCGCATCGGGCGCCGCTCGCCCGGCCTACGATTCCTTCTTCGCCTCCGGCCACTTGAAGCCCAGATACGTGCCGCTGCTGATTCCCAGCAGCAAAAGCAGCGTGCTGTTGAACTTCGGCATCGACAATTGCAGCAACACTCCGAACGCGAACACGAGCCCCATCAAGAGCGTCCATGCGAGCATCTGGAACCGATGAAAACTCACGCTCTGCCGCTCACGGAGCAGGTCCAGCACGAACAACTGCACCTTTCCAAACGGCTTGAAATACTGCTCGCGGTCGTGCAGTTCCGTCACCCGGCGCTGCGCCGTCTCCATCTCCGCCTCCGCCTGCTTTTCATCCAAAGCCGCCTGGTCCACCAATGCCTGCGCCCCCTGTCCACCGACCACCGCCAGCCGCGCGGACGCAGTCGCGTTGCGCTTTGTCGCAAGCGCCTGCTCCTTCGCCTTCACCACCTTCTCCTCCGCCTCGCGCATTGCCTGGAGCTTTGAAGGATTCCGCTCTTTCAACTCCTCTGCGGTCAAAACCGGGGCCCGCCGCGGCGGCGCCACCTGGCCGATGAGCACCGCACCCAGCCCCGTCGAAGCACTGATCCCGATCAACGTCAGCTCCGACTCCGTGAGCGTATTATACTCCCCGGTAATCACCCACAGAAACAGCCACCCGCCGCCCACGAGGATGAGCCAGAACGCCATCTGGCAGCGCCCCAGACTGTAAGGATAGCGCCCCGAAGGATTCAGCGGCGCAGTCACATCCCGCAGCAAATCCGACTCCACTCCGAGCCAGATGAGCAATCCCGCGACCACCACGATTAATACGATACTCCACGCCAGCTTTCCCACCGGCGAAGTCTTGATCTCGAAATGCTGCCACGGCTTTGACCCCGTCGGCGCCACCTCCGTCTGCATCGCCATCACTCGATCCGTCGTCTTGTCCTTCAGCAGCCCCACCGTCACCGCCACCGGACGATCCGCCACCCCCCAGCCGCGCAGCAAATCCAGCCACGCCTCCTGATTCACCTCCGTCTTCCGCAGCCGGAACTGCAATGAATAATACCGCGCAAACCTCCCCGAATCCCCCGCCTCATATTCATCCCACGGCCACGGGTCCACCCACTCCGGGACCAGGTCCCGCATCGGCTTCCCGTCAAAAAACAAACACACCTTCCCGAGCCAGTCCTCCACCTGGTTCCTCCAGCGAATCTCCTGCTGGTCCCGCCACCACAGTGCCGCCGAGTGCAGCTTCGTCTCCCCGCGCCGGTAGTCGTCATCCGCCTTCTTCATCCGCGCGTCATCCTCCGCCACCTTCTCTTTTCGCAGCGCCTCCTTTGCAGCCGTCCCCTGCGTCATCAAATCCCGCGCCTCCTTGTCCCGCTTTGCCTTTTCCGCGATCAATTCCTTGTCCTTGATATCCCGCGGATCCTCCAAAAGCCCGCGGTCCACGAGACTCTGGAACCACAACTCCGGCGACCGCACATCCACCGTCAACGATCCCCACATCGCCACCTCCCTTGCCTTCTTTGCCGTGCGCGCGGGCTCCCACGCATGCCGCACCTCCGCCACCGCCGCCGGCCCGATCGTCGGCGCCGTCTCCGCCGCGCGCAGCGCCGCGGGAAAAAGCATCCCTGCAAACAGCGCCACCCACAGTGCCACCGTGCCGCGTGCTTGGTTTGACCGCGCAATGACAGGCATCAAAAGACCCGGCCCCGACACCATGCGTGAAGGCGTAAACATTTTGGATTTGATCATAAGATTCTGCTTTTCCTTCCGCACAACGGCGGCGCGGGAGTTAAAGCATCACGTTCCCATCTTGAAAGATGAAAGCCGTCGCTCCCGGCGGGCGCATTTACACTCGCCCGGAAGCGACTCCCCCATCCGCCTACGCTCCCTTCAGCTTTTTGCGAAGCGCCGGCATCGTCATCGAAAGACTTCCACCCGGATCATTCTTCCGGCGCGGGCTCACCTCATCATGCCCCAGCACGTAATCGTAGCTGAAGACATCCGGATTATTCTCCCGCAACCACGGAAGCAGCCGGATGAGCGCATCCTCCTGCGCAGCCGTGTATTTTTGATAAGCTCCCGCCTCCTGATTCGCCGTCTGCGCTGCAACCGTGCGGACGTCCGACGCCGGCACCGTTTCCCCGTACCACGTTTTATAAACCGACCCGCTCTTCTCCAACATCCCCGCGCATTGGATCTCGATTCCCACAAGGTCATCGCTCACCCGGTCCCCAAGACCCGGCCAGGTGCTCTGCCCCGCGTGAGAACCCCACGAATCGAGCGAGAAATTCTGGCCGATGTTCCCATCCTTATCGATGACGAAGTAAGTGTAGCCATTCTCCACCTGCTCATTCATCCCCGCTTCCAGCCCGCTGCGCCGCCCCGCCGTAAAGTGCACGATGGCACCGAGCGGATACCCCTTCGCATAACTCCCTGCCGTCCGGGATTTCTTGAAATTGCGTTCCGCAAACGGACACCACAACAATTTCTGCCCGCCCTTGGAAACCGACGGCCTGTCCTGCGGCGTGGCCCCCGGCTCCAGCAAGCCCCCGAGCAAATCGAGCACCTCGGCCTTCGAGGATTCCTCGCCCCACTTCTCGCGGACATACCAGCGGATGGTGAATAGTTGTTCTTTTTCGGCAGCGTTCATTGGTTGGTTTGGTTGTTGGTTGGTTGAAAACCCATTTTCCGGTCCCTCATCACACGCCGGATTGCTCGGCATCAGACTCGTCTCGTGATTACACGAGTGCCGCCCATTCCGGTTGCACATTCCACCCGTCAAAAAACGCATCGAGTTTCCTCCTCACGCGGTCGTGTTTTCGAAGGCCAAGAAACTCGATTGCATTTTGTCCTAGCAGAGCCTCGGCATGGCGCTGGAAACGCGAATCCTGCTCAAACAGCCGCGTCCACTTTTTGTAGTAACCGAAGCTCTGGCTATCTGACAGCAACTCGTGCCAATCGCTTCCATACATGGCGCGCCTTTGCGTTGCGGGATATTGCCGGAGGAAGTAGGCTAGATTCTTAACAGCCAGTCCGTTCTGTTCAGGATCTGTGAATGAGAAGTCGGCATACAGCCCGCGCCGATCCTTGCCGAAGAATTTGGCCATCATCACCGGCCAGCCTAACTCGCCGGATTTCTCCCAATCCGCGTTGTCGGCCGTTTCGAAGTCCAGCGATGTAGAGTCCAATCCTCCGAAATGCCCCAGGTTTATCCTCAAGTTTCGGAATTTCGATGCGACTCCCGCGAAGAATTCCGGGCCTGTGCACTTCATTGTCTCCTCCGTACTGCCGTGGGAGTGGTTCGTGTGTGCCATTACTGAATACCCCCCTTCATTGCAGTATGCGAACATTCGCCTCATTGCGTCATCGATCACAAATGAAATAGCCAAACCTTTCTCCGGGATTCCTATCCCAGTCGCCTCCATATACGCCTTTCGAACGGAAGGGTACAGACGATTCTCACGTGGCTGATAGGCTCCGTATTCCTCCGCGTTAAAGAGAGGGCGGAATCCCACCACCGGGTAGATTTTCGCTCCCACCGCCCCCCATTTTTCGCAACTCGCCTTCAGCACTTTGAGGGGCTCATCGCCGATACCTCGAGCTTTTGGTGAGATGGCTTGATCAAAGTAGCCCTGCCTCAACGGATCATATCCGGTCCGCCCGAGCACGCAGCCTTCCGTCAGCACCGAAATCTTTCCCATCATCTCGACCTGCGCCATCATGCTGGTGCTCGGATTGCGCAGGCTGCCATGCTGCGCCGCCCCAACAAACCATTGATCCACATCCAAAGTCGCAGCAACGAACAGATCGATATCCGGGTAGCGCCTCATCATCGTAACCGCATTGATTAGTCGGTGTGCTGCGATTCCCTTGAGAAACCCGGAGAGGTAATCCCTTGCTCCGTGAAATTTCCACCACGTCGCCGGGTGCACCAATTTCCTCAAAGGGCCCGGCTGAATTTGCCGCACTCTCTCAAGGACCACGGGATCCGAGATTTGTTTCTGTAATTCCTGCAGGACTTCTTCAACTCCACCCTTGCCGCGCCCGAGTGCTTCCGCCAATTCCACGTTAATCCGGTCCTGCTCACGCCGTCTGTCCTCGTGTGCTGTTTTTGGCGAAAATTCCCGTTTCTGCCTTCGGCTCAGCCCCGCCAGTTCAAGCGTATCCGCTTCCAGCGTTGCTATCAGTTCCGCCCGGTTTCGGGGCGCCTTTCCGGAACTCTTCCTCCGCTCTGCGCGGCGATCGAGAAGATTGTCGAGCATCCGCGTCTCATACTCGGCCCCGGGGGCACGCAATTTTGTAACCGCATACACAGCTCGCAACAGCATGGGAACCGGCTCCGGGTAGTGGTTCTCCTGGAGCAAATACCCCACACCATCGATATCCTCGCCGTTGAAGATGTGCGTGTGGGAATCTACGCGCAAAATCCTCGATGCAGAGGCTGCACGCGGCGTCGCGCGATCCACACTTGCACACCCGCCGAATCCGCTCATCCCAAAAGCCGCAGCGATGCTGCTGGCGAGAAATTCCCGGCGTGTGATGTGCGGTGCGCCCGTAGTGGAAGCACCAACATGTCGTTTGTTTTTCATCGAACTTTAGAATGAATGCCAACGCGGTGGAGGCCCCATCGGAAGCGGGCGGGACAGTGCTGGGTTTACCGTCCCGCCCGTTTTCGTGGCAGGTGGTCCTGGGTTACTTCACTTTCTCCACTTTTTCCGATGCGCCGATTTGGAATCCGCCGATGCTGAAGAATTCGCCGTCTCCACCGAGCTTCTCGCCCACGTTGAGGACAAAATAGATGTCGCGATAGACGCGGTAGTTCAGGTTTCCGGAGACTTGCCAGGCGTTTTCATCGCCCTTCGGCCCATCCATCGCCATGATATAGGCACCTTCCACGCCGAAACTGCCGCGCGGATTTCCATAGGAGATGCGCCCGGCTGCGGTGAGGGTGTCCTGCTCTCCGGATCGGGCGGGTGTTCCCGGCTTGCCTGCGGCGGCAGCTACTGCGGGGACGCTCCAATCCCGATCGGCGTCGTACCGGCCCACGAGAGTCAGGACAAACTGATTGCCCACATCGCTCTTCCCAAGGAAAGGCAGAAACTCTTCGCGCTCGGCCACCCAGCTTGTTCCGACATAGGCGGTGTATCCGTCATACTGCAAATCACCGAACTTTCCGGTCGTGCTGGAGAAAATGGGCGCGATACCCGCCTGCACGCCGCTTCGGCTGCGGAATCGTGACAGCTCCCTCGTGACCTCGCCGGTGCTTGCATTCTTATCGAGGCCCAGCATCGTGCGAACACGTTCGGGCTCCCTTGCGCCCTCGTCCCGACTGCCGCTTGCAGCAAGGGTTTCGTCAAAGTGCTGGTAAAGTGTCGTGGAGAGACCGAAGGCGATGTTCACCGTGTCCTCTTTCTCTACTTTCACAGAAGCGATGGAAAAATTCGTCCGGTGCAACTGGCGGTGGAAGAAACCGCCAAAGTCCATGTTGTCGTTCAAATCCTTGGAATGCTTTTGACCGGTAAGCTCATCCCACGCGTAACCGAGATTCAAGGACGCTGCCCAGCCGCTTTGCAGGTTGCCCTTGCTGTTGACGCCGCTGATGACGCTCGATGCCATGTCGCGGATGCTGTGCATTTCGGGAGCCTGCTCGGTGTTGCCAAGAGCGAAGCCCGCGACGTCGGTTACAAGCGGACGGTCGAGCAATAGCTTTGCATCCTTCCAATCTACTTTCTCGCCGTTGATCGTCTGGTTCTCGCTTTGGATGTAGTCGTGCTGGGCAATGAAGGTGCCCTTCCCCGATTCGACGACCTTCTTTCCTTTGCTGATGACCTTGCCGTATTTGTTACTTTTGAGGGCCTTCTCCACGCCCTCATCGATCAGCTTTTGGAGTTCCTTTTTGGAGACGAGCACTTTGTCTTCTGCGCCGAAGGAAGCGCTCGGTGCGACTGCCGAAATAACGACAATCGCCGTGGTGAGGATGGTTTTTTGGTTCATTGGTGTTGTGGTTGGTTGGTTGTTGGTAGGTTGTGGTTTGAAAATGGGTGTCACTTATTCGAAGAGCCACTCCTGCATCGGCCCGGGGGCGCTGGTGCCGCGGCTGTTGCGGCCTTGGAGCCAGACTTGGTAGGTGACTCCGGCGGTAAACACGTACATGGCGGGAATGGTGATGGTGGTTTGCCCGGGCTCGCCGATGACGAGTAGCTCGGGCGCTCCGCCGGGGGCCTGGCGATAGACTTCGAGGCGCGTGGCGTGCGGGGGCATGGCGGTGGTGGAGATGGTGCGGGTCGCGCTGTCGGAGGTGGTGTCGGTCGGGGCTTCCGGGGGTTGCTGCGTGTTTCCGCGGAGGAGGGAGACGCTGAAGAGTTCGTCGACGCGCTCGGGGGTTGCACGAAATACGCTCATTCCGGTGCCGGTCATGGAGTAAAGGATCTGGCAGTTGAGTATCCGGAGGGCTTCCAAATCGCCGCGTGCATCGATGATTGCGGCTTTGGTGCCGTTCTGTGTGGTGCGCAGCGTGCGAAGGGCGGTGGCAAATGCGGTGACGGGGACGGCGAGTGCGACGAGCGTAGGCTTGGTGGTCTGCTGGCTAAGGCGCACGCCAAAATCGCGGATGGCGTCGATTTGCGCCTCGATGCTTCCTGCGGTGAGGGTTTCGCGGCCGTTTGGAAGGAGCAATGTGTAGGTCGTGCCCTGGTAGGCGACGGCGGCGCGGATGGTGGTATCCCAGGTTTCGATGACGCTGTTAGTGTCCGCATCCGGCTTGCGCGTGAGGCTTTCGAGTTTGTCCTCCAGCGCAAGCGTGGCGGAGCGGAGAGCGGCTTCGCGGTTGGTGAGGATGGTTTCGCCTGCATCCCAAGCAGCGCTGGAGCTGGTAAGCTCCACAAGGATGGGGTTGAAAGTGGCATTTTCAGAAGCGGCCAGCGTCAACTTGGGTTTGGCGTCGGCGATGATTTCGCTCATGAGAATGAAACTGTCGCGCGTGGCGGTAAGGAACTGGTTTTCTGAGTATTTGGATGGCTCGGACATACAGGATTGGATTTACTGGGTGGTGTTTTTGTCGTTGGTGTTGGTCTAGGCGTCTCGCGACAGGGCAACACAGAGCTCTGTGACGGCGGGCCGGATATCTGGCTGAGCGACTCTGAATTCAGTGTTGGCAGGTCGGATGTCCGGCAGAGCAACACGGAGGTCTGTGTTGGCAGGTCGGACGTCCGGTAGAGCAACACGGAGGTCTGTGTTGGCAGGTCGGATGTCCGGTAGAGCAACACGGAGGTCTGTGTTGGCAGGTCGGATGTCCGGCAGAGCAACACGGAGGTCTGTGTTGGC
>SXGQ01195438.1_pt1 | contig 16761 bp, 31 predicted proteins | sample 3178371 | NCBI WGS metagenome assembly SXGQ01 (sample SAMN11356859, study PRJNA531348) | freshwater metagenome | isolation source: freshwater sample F1-20 | place: China: Fuxian Lake, Yuxi | collected 2017-12-25
GCAATCGCTTCCTTCGTCGCACCCATGAAGCCTTCGACCGCAAACGGGGCGACGGCCTCAAGTTCGTTCAGAAGGTCTTTTTTGCTCGGACCCTCCTCCCGCTTCGCCTTGGCAGCCTTCGGGGCAGCGACATAGGCGCCTTCCCGAACCAGCTTCGACCGGACCGACCGGACCGGCTTGCCGAGTTCGGCCGCAATGGTCTCGAGACCTTCGTTGCCGAGTTCCTCGTAACGGGCGAGCAGACGCTCGACCATTTCCGAGGTGTAGTTTTCCGCTTTCGCGGCCTTCGCACGTTCAGCCATTGGAACCTCCGTTGTTGGCTGTCTCTCTCAGTAAGAACACCATACGCGAGCGCGAAGCATAGTGCAAGAAAAATGTTTCCTGTGATATCAAGGGCTTGGGCGTTTGAAGCAAAAAAGATTATGTAGTGTTTTCAAGGTGTTAGCCGCCGGGGCGCCGCGCCGCCTAACCCCTTGAAAGTTTGTGCTTTATTTTGCGGGTATAGACGGTTTTGTCGCGTATGACACGCGGCTTTGTGGCGTTGCTGCGACTCATCGCCGCAGCAACCGGATTGCGAGGTTTTGGTAGTTTAAGCCTAATTCGCATTTAAGCCTCTCCTAGTTTTCGATTGACGCGAATTGCATTGAGACAAACTATCCCAGCGCGACGAATAGCAGCGATTACCGGTTTAGCATCATCAAAGGCAATTACCGGCAAACCGCGGAATTGACGCAGATTTAGCAGACGTTTAATCTTTCGCACCTTTAGAGGCCCATCCGGGATACCATCTTCTGATCCGTCAATAGGGCGATGTAGAATAGAGTGAAAGTGTAGGCCGTGCATTGAGAGAAAATCAAAATCATCTTGCTCCATTGCACGGGCTGTGCAAATGACGACATAGTTTTCTGTCCTATCTAGAGCCTTAAAAGTTTCAGCCAGAGGCAGCAGCGTGTCACGCATAATGTTAGCACGGGTTTTATTCCGAAAATACCCTTGCAAATCAAGAGTGCCATCCGCCCGATTGGGCGTGCGATGTTTAGAGTTGACGAGTGTTTCGTCTAGATCAAAAACCACGATACGTTTCACGAGCTGTCTCCTAGCTGATGAACGTTTATCGCATAAGTGGAAGATGTTGTCAACGCCTATTTTACTTCGTAAAATCAAAGGGTTAGCGCGCCGGGCGCCCCCGCGTGTAACCTCTTGATTACACGCGGTTTTTTTGGTGGCCTAGGCGGCCACCAACGCATTTTGCCCGTCAATTCCGAGCCGGGTATTAATCTTTTTCCAAACTGAACCCGCCAATTCCGAGGGACGAGAAACAACGGGCATTTTTTTCTTTCTTGACAAGGCACGACAAAGAATATCACTCTCAATTTCAACATCTGACCAGGCAATATGCCGCTCAATAAAGTCGGAATTATTAAACTCAAAACGATATGCGCTCTCCGCACTAGTTGACAGATATTTGCCGCTTGCGCTAGGTGCAGCGGTATAACGGAGAGGAACACTAGAACCCCAATAGTCCCAGATATCCATCAATTCTATTTTAGTTTCCATCCATCTAGAAACTTTTCCATCTGTGAGAATGGAAACAGTTTCTGGCAAATATTTGAAGTCAAAAGCAGAATTATATGCACACGCAATAACACGATGGCCCGCTTCTTGAAAACTTTTAATCTGCGAATTAAACTCCGATTTTACATCAAGAATATTGGCAGGCTTAATAAGTTGAGAATAGGCATCGTCAAAATAGTGGCCCAATTTTTCTGCGAAAAAAGGAACATCATGGCGGAAAGCCTCGCGGATAACGTAAGAACCGCGAGCGTATTCACGATTCTTTCTATCATGGATTTTCCATGCAATATCGAACGCAATTCGACGTTTCATTGTGGTTTCGATATCGACAGTCACGAAAAGGGTAGGTTTCTTGAGCATTTGTAGAGCCTTTCTTGTTTGCCTTGCTTATCTTATAGCACCGGAGTTGGTCATCTGCAAGAGTAAAAAATATAGTAAAATCAACAGGTTGCGCAGTGAGGCACCATAAGAGGTAACTTGCTGTATTGTATAAACTTTTATACGTCATATTGCATTTTTAAAATTAAATTTTTTTGACTATAGCCTATTATAGTGTTATTATAACATTAAGGAGAGAAAAATGCAAGGAATATACCTAATAACCTGCGCTCAAGAACCTATTGTTTATATCGGTTCAAGCAAAAATATTAAGTCTAGATGGACAAAACATAGACAAGCTCTTAAAAGAGGAGATCACCATTGCAAAAAACTTCAAGACTCTTGGGATGCTTACGGCGATGAAAGTTTTGAATTTTTAGTGATAGAGGAGACAGAGGATTTATTAACTAGAGAGCAGTATTGGATTGACAAGTATTGGCCTAAGTGCTATAATACTCATGAAAAAGCCGCATCTTTTATGTCTGAAGAAACCATAACCAGAATGCTAGAAACCAAATATTCTAAGTATGGAAATTATTCGGCAACGGCAATTTTAAGCGAGAACACCGTTTTAGAGATAATAAAACAAATAAATTCAGGAGAGTCTCAATATAGTATTGCTGCTAAATACAATATATCTAATTGTGCAGTATTTAACATAAAAGCAGGAAGATCTTGGAAACACCTAAACCATTTAGTAACTGCCAAAGTGAAAACTCATGTGAATCTAAAAGAAAAACAATTGTTAGCTTTAGCTATGTATAAAGACGGACATCCTATTAAAAATATTGCAGAGGTAATGGATAGGTCAGCCAGAACTATTCAAAGGTGGCTAGAAAAAGTTAATGATTTCAAGGGCTTGGGCGGCGGGGGGCCTCCGGCCCCAACCCCTTGATTTCTCAAGGAATTCGGGCCGGTTTAGGGGGCGGTCACCCGCCCCCCGCGACATTAAGCCGCAGTATCAGAGGCCGGAGCCTCGGCATCCGCGTTCGCTTCCGCGAACGCGATGAGGTGGGCCAGCGCCTCTTTCGTGGCACCGGTCAGGCCGTCCACGGGGAACGGCACCATATCCTCAAGGATATTGAGCAGTTCCTTCTTCGACGGGCCTTCCACCTTGGCCGCCTTCACCTTGGGCGAGGCAACATAGACGCCCTCGCGCACAAGTTTCGAGCGGACCGAACGCACGGGCTTGCCAATCGCTTCCGCGATAGTGTCAAGGCCGTCGTTCCCGAGCTGCTCATACATGTCGAGCATCCGGGCCACCATTTCGTCGGTGTAGTTGGCGGGTTTAGTTTTCGCTTCAGCCATGATGTTCTCCTTTGCTTGGCTGTCCTTCAGTAAGGTGTTTATCGCACAGGCCGAGGCAACATGCAAGAAAAATGTTTGCTGCAAAATCAAGGAGTTGGGGTTTTGATGCAAAGTTTTTTCTCTAATGATTTCAAGCGCTTGCGCGTCGGGGCGCCGGGGCCGCTAACGTCTTGAAAAGGCGGGAGTTTTAGCTCCCGCTGTAGATGATTTGAGCAAGGCTAGTCCCTGTCGGCGAGCGAGGAAATTGAATGATTTGCCCGCGAGGATATGGGCAGCCTTCCACGCCGCAAGGCCAGATTGCCGGTTCATTGTTTGTTTCCGCCCAGCAATTAATGCCGCAATGCGAGCATTTGCCGACCGGCTCTAGTTTTCTAAAATCCAACGCTTTCATATTCGATATCCTCAAGTTGAGCAATGGCATCAGTCACGAGACGACGCTTATAGAGCAGCAATTCACGCTGCATCTTAAGACGCTCAATCTCATTTTCGAGTTTTTGCATTTCGCCGTCAATGTAGTGACGGTCCTTTAGCAGGCTGTCGAGCAGGCTTTCCATAGCGATCTCCCTTGTTGATGATTCCTTATCGCACGCTCTGCCGCGCGCGTCAAGCACAAAATAACTGTGCAGTATCAAAGCCTTAGCGCGCGGGGCGCCCGGGTGGCTAACCCACGGAAGTTGGGGGCTTTTTAGCCCCCATAGTCCTCATCAGTTCCCCAACCCGCCGAGGCCAGCGCCGACGCATGGTCCCCGTCCATGCTGTCGTCATAGTCATCTTCCTCTTCGTCATACCAGCCCGCGGATTCAAGGCAAATTTCCGCAGCCTCTTCGGGGGACACGCCGTCGTCATAGGCATCCCGCGCCAGCCAGTCAGGCAAGTCGTCTTGCACAACACCTGCAATGCGAACCAGCACCGCATCGACCGCCGTTTTCCAAGTTTCAAAGTCCATCTTCACTCTCCTCAGTTAAAGGTAAAATAGTGGTGAATCATCAGGCTGATTCCAAGCGTGGTAAATACCACAATTAGAATTGTATCGAGCAGTTTAGAGTTCAGTTTCATTGCAGACTCCTAGATTATGCCATAGATGGCGAAACTACCAACGGCGGCGTTTGTTACCAACAGCCACCAGTCTTGCTGTTTGACAGAGTGGACAGCCCATGCAATAGCAGCGAGCAGCCCACATGTCAAGGCGATTTTTACGTTGAACCCTGTTGAGAGTAGGGCCATTTGCGAGATGACGAGAAGTGTTCCGAGCAGTGCCATAGTAGTTCCCTGTTTGCTCAGCCTGTATGCCATAGGCTATAGCATGTTGCAAGAGGAATGTTTCGTAATGATTTCAAGTGGTTAGCCGTCGGGGCGGCGCCGGCTGTAACCTCTTGAAAAGTGGAGGCTTTACGCCTCCACCTCCTCATTTTCTGCTTCCCATTGCGCGATAGCATCTGAAATGCCGAATTGGTTATCCAATTCTTCCGGAATCTTTTCTAGCACTTCCGCGACAGTGCCGGGAATTGAGAAGTGCTCATCCAATCCCGTTTCATCCGCTTCACCGCAAAACGCGCTTCCCCATTCGATATACCGAATGTTAAATCGGCGAGTGCTATCTTGTTCGGCCCAATAGTCGAGGGCCGCAATCGGCGGGCTCCACGCGCTATCAAACCAAAGGTTCATCCACCCGCCTTCGATTGAATGAGATACAATCTCCGCTTGCACATCCCATTTAGTGCCCCAATTCGCTACGCGCCAGCTATACCATTGCGGTATTTCATTGCCAGTGCTTTCGGGATATTCAGGCTCCGGGCGCAAATGGTTTAGCAGACTTGCGGCATTATTCTCGCTCTTAATCAGCGCCGCAATCGCGGCAATTTCCTCGGGCGAGGCTTCGAGGTAGACGTGATTTTCGCACCAGTTAGGCATTGTGCGCTCCTTTCAGTTTGTAACGCGTATAGGGCTCATCACTCATCATCTGAATAAACAGATAATTGAGAAAGTCCAGATACTGTTCATATTCCCAGCCGTCTTTCATCTTATTCTTCGCAGGTTGTGAAGCCGTAATCCACATTGTTAATCTCCCAGTGCATATAGCGTATTTCGACGTAACTCCACGAAATTGCACCGATGAGAGCCGCAATTCCGAGCAGCAGAAATCCAAGTTCTTGCAGGCGTTCCATTAGTCTCTCCTTTGTTTGCTCAGCTTGTATGCCATAACACACGCCAGCCGTCAACAACTATTTTTGCTTGCGTTATCAAGCACTTGCGCGGCGGGGCACAGAGACTGCTAACTCATTGAGTTCATGCGCTTTTTTATGTTCGCCCTTCAACTATTGACTTTCAACTTTGCACCGGCGCGGGGGCTGCGCCCCCGCTAGGTGATGATGAGCCAGATGACGCCGCCAATCAATGTAATGTCCGCGCACACGCTCCAAGCTAGGTAGGCGCGCAGCATCCACTTTTTTACAGGGTTCATTCGTCAATCTCCTGAATATCTAGAGATTCTACTTCTTCCATAATGATACCGTGATTATCAATCCAATCGTCGGCGGCATCAACCTCGTGCTCGTATCCGCGATAGTCCTGCTCGTGCATGTCACCGCCGCGGATTTTCCAGATGAAGCGATAGGTAGTCATGAGCATCCCATCTGTTGATGAACCCTTCTCGCATATGTTTGAGAGCGTGTCAATACGTATTTTTTCGTGTGTTATCAAGGGCTTGGGTCGCGGGGCGCCACCCCACCTAACTCATTGAATATACAGCAGGATTTGCAGGGTCAGGATGGCAATCGGCACGCCTGTGCGAACGATTTCCATGACGAGGCGAAACGTATTCATTTCAGCATCCTTTCAATTTACCAGAACTTTTAGCTTTTGTCAAGATTTATTTTGACGCACGCGCTACGTGTTCCCGAATGATTTCGAGTTTAATTGCATCAGATGCCTGAGCGTTCAGAACGGCGTTCAGTTGGACGAGCAGGATTTCAAGGCGGGCGGCTTGTTCGATGGCGGTCATGGCAGTCTCCTGTCTGTTCATAGCCTCTTATCGCATAGGCAGAGAGGCGTGTCAACGCTTATTTTTGCGTGTGATTTCAAGGGCTTGGCCCAAGTGGCGTAGAGACTGCTAACTCACTGAATATACACGCTTTTTCACACTCACTCTCCAAATATTGACTTTCAACTTTGCACATTGGCGCGAGCGCAGCTCGCGCTATGGTAGAAGGTCAACTTTCGACTTTCAACTTTTAACTAGGTTCCGCCCCGCGCGGCGGGGGCCAGGGGAACAAAGCGTGAACGACCCAACCCCTTGATTTCATTTGAGTTTTCTCAGGCGGGTGGCGAGGTCGCTTTCCGTGAGCGCCGCGAACGCGGTCCACATAACCCGTTGATTATGTGACCAGATTTCCTCGGTGGCGGTCGCGACCCGAACGCGAAACTGACGGGCGAACCGATTGCCCTTGGCGCGATTGCACGCGCCGCACAGGCATTGCAGATTGTCCAGCGTGGTTGCGCCGCCCGCGCTTTCCGGCACGATATGGTCACATTCCAGCGCGAAGGCATAGTTGACCGAACCGCCGAACCCGCAAGCGCGGCAGATATGGTTGTCACGCGCTTTGACAGCGGCGGCGAGTTTCGTGGGGACAGCCTTTTTTGCCATGTCGTTCTCTCCTCTGTTCCTTAGAATATAGGGGCCTTCGCGCCCGACTTCAAGAGGAAAAATGCACGCCGCACGATTTTTTTTTCGCTTGACAGCATGCGCGAGGGACCATAAAATCGGCGCCTGAAATGCTGCGGTGCAGCATACGTTCGACCGTGTTCACGTTTTGTTCCCGTCGGCGCCGCCCACAGAAAAAGTCAATCTTTTCAAAGGCTTGGGGCGGCTTGCGCCCCGCCCCCTAACGCCTTGAAAATGTTGACGTTTTAATTACGCCTCCAATTTCCGATTGGCAGTAATTGCATTAATGCAAACCATTCCAGCGCGACGAATTGCAGAGATAACGGGTTTCGCGTCATCAAAGGCAATTACCGGCAAACCGCGGAATTGACGCAGATTCATCAGACGCTTAATCTTCCGAAGCTTCAATTGTCCGTCCGGAATGTGATTTTCAGAACCGTCCAGAGGACGACGCATAATTGCGTGGAATTGAATTCCGTGAATTGCGAGAAAGTCAAAATCATCGCAATTCATTGCACGAGCCGTGCAGATAACAACGTAGTTTTCGTTGCGGTCGAGCGATTTGAAAACCGACGCAAGCGGCAGGAGTGTATCACGCATGATATTTTCGCGCGTCTTATTGCGAAAGTATCCGGCAAGGTCCAGCGTCCCGTCGGGACGGTTCGGGGTGCGATGCTTGGAATCGACGAGGGTTTCGTCGAGGTCGAAGATCATGACGCGCTTGTAGGACATGGCCGTTTCCTTTCCTGTTCCTTAGAATATAGGTCCGACTGTGCCGGACTTCAAGAGGAAAAATCTCATCACCGCAATTTTTTTTTCGCTTGACACGAGTCTGACGCCGTGATAGAATCGGCGCCACCTACAGAAAAAGTTAATCTTTTCAAAGGCTTAGCGGGGCTTGCGCCCCGCCCCTTAAGCCATTCAAAAGATTGTCTTTTACCAACCTGCCCGTTGGGCTGCTTTTTCTGTCACGACGATTGCGTGCGGGATGCCGACCCGCTCGACCGCGCCGCAGCGCACCTTCTGGGACAGATCATCGAGTTCGACCATTTCAAGAATTTGCGAGCGAGCAATCCAAGTGTTAGCTCCGACGCAGACGGCTTTTTCGGTTTGGGCGGTGACGAGGACGTTGCGGGTCATGGCAGGGTTTCCTTTCGCTTGCCTATGCTTAGAATATAGGTGCCTTCGCGCCCGACTTCAAGAGGAAAAGTGAAGAATCTTCAACTTATTTTACGCCCGAAGTGTTCACGCTTTGTTCCCGGTTCGGCGCAAAAAAGTCAATCTTTTCAGAGGTTTGGGGCGGCTTGCGCCGCCCCTGCTAACCTCTTGATTAGGCGAAGATTCTTTTCAGTTCCTCAAGTTCAATCTCAAGCCGCTCGATAGTGTTGCGCGTCAGTTCTTTGACGCTTGACAGCGTGGCGGTTGCCAGATGCGCGCGCATCGCGGGAAGGCGGGTTTCGATTTGGGCGATGCGGTCGGCGATGCGGGTGTTCATGGCAGGGCTCCTCTGTTTGCCTATGTCTTAGATATAGCGTCGGACGCGGCAGACGTCAACCCCCTATCTGCATTTTCTGTATCTTTTTTGTGTTCGTCATATTCTAGGTTGACGCAAGAAAGCGTGGGCCGTCAAAGGGTTAGAGGCTGCGGCCTCCTGTCTCCTAAGCTATTGATCTATAAGCCATTCCCTCTCGGATAGCGCGAACCATCAGCTTTAGCTTGCTGATAGTTCTAGGATAATCGCGAAGGATAGCGTTTTCTTCGCGAGTTACCATCCGCTTAGCTATGCCACGCTTAATGCGAGCTCTAACGCGATTTTCGACGAGTGCATAAATTCTTTTGTCGTGCTCAATATAGAGTTCTAGATCTGCGACGTGGGCCTTAATCTCGTGTGCAGGAAGTGCAAAGACCGCGTTAAGTTCGTCGATAAGATCTTCGATGTGCATGGCGTTCTCCTTTGCTCTGTATAAACCTTAGCGCGTCTTGCAGGACTACGCAAGAGCAATGTGAGTAATATTATTGTTTTGTTTGCTGTGTTTGCGCAACAATATTACGTTCCCGGTTTGTTCTAGGCCTGAAGGACTTAGGCGAACAAACCAGGAACAAAACGTGAACGGCGGAACAAACCGGGAACAAATCGTGAACGCAAGAATGTTGCGTGTGAGAGGCAAACAAAGCAATAAAATAATCTCGATTCCCTCTTGCAATCCTTTGCGCCGCGCCTTATATCTTAAGCAACAGAGGAGAGACGACATGGCCACGAAAGAAAAGATCGCCGCCGCCACCCGCGCCATCGTTCTCGCGCGTCACAACTGCTGCGTCGTCTGCGGGACCTGGGACGCCGACGAGTGCGGACATATCATCGCGGAAGCCAACGGCGGCGCTGCAACCGAGGACAATCTGCTTCGCATGTGCGGTCGCTGCAACCGCGTGCAGGGCAAGAAAAACGTCGCCTTCCGCGCCTTCGCCACCTATACCCTCGAGCCCGCCGTTGTGATGAGCCGCCGGGCTGCATGGGCTGCATACCTTCAGCGCGCCGAGCATGGCTCGCTCGGGCGGATGGCCCAGCCCTTCCGCCCCTAGGGGAGGGGGGGGTATATTGCTTTTTTCTAAAAAAAATAAAAATAATTTTATTTCGCGCCCGGTTGCGGCGGGTGGGGGGCTGGGCGGTTCTTAGGACTGCGTGTCAATTTTTTGACGGGCCCACTACCGGACGAAAACTTTACGGGATTTTTTGCAAAACCGACCCCGCACGTGTGACTTCGTCACTCCCCAATACTTTCGTCACTCTCCATTCATTAGTCAATTTCAATACTTTCAACGCTTTCAATATATTCAAAGATTTCATAGTTTTCACTGTTTTCATCATTTTCAAAGATTTCAACACCCTCACTCTACTACTAACTTTTTTTGAAAATTCTCTTTGACAATCTAGCGTATATCTCATATAATAAAGTATGACAACTTCTATAGATATCGTTAATGCATTAATCCGCGAGTTCTCAAAGATTGACGGTGGAGTCTCGCCCTACGACCCCGACTATCGTTTCAACTATAACGTACATCGCGACGTCTATCGCGGGTATCGATTCTTTGACGAGATAGAATCTTTCCCGTCGATCTATATCACTGTCGAGCGAGAAGACTACTTCAACTATGGCGACCGTAATAAGTTTCACGTGCTCACAATGGAGGCTCGTGGCTATACGCTTGATCAAAACATTGAAGAGAGTGGCGAACTGCTCTCAGCCGATATGGAACACATTATGAAGTGGATTAAAAAAGTGTACCCGGCTTTTGAAGAGATTCGCATCCTCTCCGTCGAAACAGACGCAGGACTAAACGCACCTTACGGGGTGGCAATTTTTAAACTAGAGGCACTGTACCAGCGATGACAGCACTAACCTATAGCGACAACCTTAACGCGTCTCTCGAGGCGCCCGAGCTTGACCCTCAGCACCTACTCGTAGCGAACGAACTACTGTGCGGCAAAAGTATCACAACTATTGCTGAGACTACTGGTCTTAGTACCGACCAGGTCACCGCGATTGCCGAGCGGAGTGAGATTAAGCGATATGTCGATACGGTCTATATGAGCCAAGGTTATCTTAATCGTGTGCGTCGGATGCAAGTCATTAACCGTGTAGTCGATGAAAAGCTCGCCGAGGCTGCCGAAACCGGTGTGTGGTCGAAGCGTGATCTCCTTGATTGGATGAAACTGCTGAACGATATGGATAAAGAGGCTCGTCCGCGAGCTCCGACTACCGCTGTGCAGGTCAATAATAATACGAATAACTATACCACCCTCATGAATGACCTCTTTAATCAGGATGACGACAAGTGACAGCACTTCCCGGTCGATACGACATCATCTTACAACAAGCGGCAACCTTTGATCTGCCAATCTCCTATCGCGACAGTGCTGGCACGCCCATCGACATGAGTGGTTATACCGCTCGGCTACAGGTGCGTGAACTACCTCAGTATCCTCTACTCGTCGAGTTTAATACTGAACTGACGGCTAACGGGTTTGTCTTTTTAAGTGGTCCGGCAGAAGAGCGTGAAGACGGAGCAAACGGTAATCTACGACTCTTTATGACTGCCGCCAATACTGCTAACATTGAAGCTTTTGTGGCGCGCTATCAGCTCAACATTACTGACAGTGATGGAGTAGTGACTCCCCTCATTGAAGGTCGATTCGAAGTACAAGGATCGGTCGTACAGTGACAACCGTTACAGTCTATGTTAACCAGAATGCGGTTACTACTCTTCCTGACCGGCTCATTATTAATGCGCCGGCAGTGGTGGGCCCTCGTGGACCGCGTGGTGAGAGTGGTAATGCAGTTCTCGGCGGTACCTATGTAGTCGCCGGTGATGGTCTTTCCGGTGGAGGCAACCTCTCTTCTAACGTCTCGATTGCCGTCAATAACACTGTTGTCCGTACATCAGGCAACCAGCAGATTGGCGGCAACAAGCGATTTGGTGATGCTGTTCTCTACATTGATGCTGCAAACTCAAAGGTTGGCATTAATCAGAGCAATCCTCGCATTGACTTACAGATTGGCGAAGTTGGGCTTGGCACCTATACTGTAACTACTTCGACCTCTGTTCCGAATCAAATTATTGATTCGTGGAGCGCGAGCGACTTTCGTAGTGCAAAGTATCAAGTGCAAGTCTATAGTGCGAGTGTCAACGAGTATGAGATTTCAGAGATCTTCTTAGTTCACGATGACTCTAATATTTACTTTACTGAATACGCCGTGATTAATCAAGGCACTCGACTTATGGAATTTTCGGCATCTATATTTAATTCAACTATAAGACTCTTAGGCTCTCCGACCTACGCAGTAAATACTGTCAAAGTGTTTAGAACTGTCCTAAGCGCATAAAGGAATATACAATGGCAATCATTAAAGATTTTGTCCTTAAATCTGGCCTTGTGGCTAATACTACTATTATTGTCAATGGCGTGAACGTGCTCGCCAATGACTACGCCACCTACTTAGCGGCGCTGTCGAATGACTATAGCACTTATACCACTCTAGACGCGCGTATCAACAACGTAGCTAGTAATGTCGGTGGAGGTGCTGCGGGTTATCAGGCAAACGACTATAACACCTATACCACTCTGCAAGGTGAATATCGCGCAAACGACTACTCCACCCTTCTAGCGGCGCTGTCGAATGACGGAGCTACTCTTCTCAGTGCTCGCGCGAACGACTATAACACTTATAATACTCTAGACGCTAACATCTATAACACGTATCAGGCGGCTCTTGCTAACGACTACAGCACCTACCTCGCAGCGATGTCGAATGATGGAGCAACTCTTCTCAGTGCTCGCGCGAACGACTACTCTACCTATAACGCTCTAGACGCTAACATCTACAACACTTATCTATCCGCACAGGCTAATGACGGTGTTACACTGCTCGCTGCACAAGCCAACGACTACAGTACTTTGCTCGCTGCACGCGCCAATGACTATGCGACACTTCTAGAAGCGCGGTCGAACGACTACTCTACTCTACTCGCTGCCTACTCCAATGACTATAGCACCTACACAACTCTGCAATCACGCATTGACAACGTGCAGTCTAACGTTACCTCGGGTGGTGACGCTTCTAACACTTGGGTTAACGCCAACGACTATGCGACCTACTTAGCAGCGTTGTCTAACGACTATGGCACTTACACTACTTTAGTCAACGAGTATAGCGGCAACGACTACTCCACCTATACCACTCTCCGGGGTGAGTACCGTGCTAACGACTACAACACCTATACCGGCCTACTCGCCTTCGCCAACCTAAAGGCAAACGCCTCTGTGCATATCGTCGCAGGTGATGGCATCACCGGTGGTGGACCACTGAGCGGCAACGTAAACGTCTCGGTAGACGCTTCTGTTGTTCGTACGACCGGTAACCAAACTCTTAACAACTCGTTTGTCTTCAGTGATAACGTAGTTATCATGGGTGGACTCGTCGTTAACGGCAATGTCACAGTTGTCTCGACTACAAACATGACTGTTGACGACCGTTTCATCGAGCTTGGTGCGAATACTTCTGGACTGCCAAGTGCCGATAGCGGTATTTACTTCAACCGTGGTGCCTCTGGTAACTCTGCCTTCTACTATGACGAGAGTGCTGGATACTTTGCTGTTGCGCACACGCTCGACCCTGCGACTAATGTCACCGTACACCCAACCGCTTATGCCTGGTTCAAAACTGATACACTACTTGTCAGCAACACTGACGTTGTAGTCAACCTTAATGCCGACCGCCTAGACAACCAGGAAGGCGCTTACTATCTAAACTTCCTAAACCTCGCCAACACTAATGCTATTACCCTAGATTATGTAACCTCAAACGGTGCTGTCACCTCTGACGACATTCAGATTGGCGGACTAAACTCGGCTAACGGTACGCTCTTTGTGGACCGTGCCAACTCTCGAGTTGGTATTCGATCTGAACAACCGCAAACAATGTTGCAAATCAAGGACGGTGGATTCAACACCTCTAACCTCTACACTACCGCCACTACCGCGAACCAGGTACTCGACTCGTTCAGCGTTAGCGCCTTTAGAACCGCTAAGTATCTTGTACAGGTTCATGATACTGCCAACAACGACTATCAAGCAAGTGAAATACTGTTAATTCATGATGGCGTAGACCCGTATATCACAGAATATGCGATTGTCTTCACTACCGGCAGTCTTGCCACATTCAATGCCGATATCAATGGCGGTAACGCTCGACTACTCGTAACACCGACTAACAATACAAACGAAATAAAGGTAATCCGTACTAACCTAATCGCTTAAAATAGGCTTAGTCATCTCGGGATAGGGAACAGATGGCAGAAAAAGACTTTCGCGTAAAACGTGGCATTTACGTCGGTACCGACGCATACATTAGTAATTCCATTACTAGAGTAAATGCTGTTAACTTTACTACTACAGGTGGCATAAATCCTACTAAAGGAGCGCTAACCTGGGATGACGCTTATCAAACTCTTGATTTGGGTCTTAGTGATCAAGTCGCTGCACATCTGGGACAAGATTCCTACTATTTTGTAAAGAACCAAACCGGTTCCACTCTCACTAAGGGTACTGCCGTACAAGCGGCTGGTACTGTTGGTGCGAGTGGAACCCTTTTAGTTTCTAAGGCTATTGCTAATGGCAGCGTCGCTTCTAAACTCTTTATGGGTCTTGTGGCAGAAGACATTCCTGACGGAGAAGACGGATATGTCGTAGAGTTTGGTAAACTGCGTCAGGCAAATACGATTGCGTTTAGTGCCGGAGATATACTCTATGTAAACCCCGCAGTGCCTGGTGGACTTTCCAACACTCTGCCTGTTGCGCCAAACAACAAGGTAACAGTTGCCTTTGTCGTCAATCGTAGCCAGAACCAAGGTGTGCTCGCAGTACGTCCAACTTTTGATTCTCGACTCGCAGATTTACAAGACGTCTATATTAACGGGATTTCCGACGGTCAGTCAATAGTTTGGGCTGCTGCAAATTCTCGCTTTGAATCTAGAACTATTGCCAGCACTCCATCACTTAATGTAGCGTTGGCTAACTCGTCGAACATTGCGACAAACGTGGTGTCAGGTGTCTCCACCCTACTCTTTGATACCGACTCAGGCCTTGACATTGTCAACCTTGGCAGTGGTAATGTTAAGGTTCAACTCAACTCGACTTTTAAGACTTGGGAAGTTGACGGACAAGAGAGCCTCATCGCTCAAGGACTTGATAACGTTCGATTTGTAGCTGGTGACGGTATCTCCATCACTACTAACGCCCTCGCTACTCCTAAGTCCATCTCTTTTGGCTGGAACGCGAACTCTTGGGTCAACGCGAATGACTATGCCACTCTGCTCTCGGCACGGGCTAATGACTATAACACTTTGCAAGCTGCCTACGCTAACGACTACTCTACTCTGCTTTCAGCACGGGCCAATGACTACTCCACCTATACGGCGCTAGACTCTAATGTATATAATACCTACACTGTTCTGCAGGCTAACATTGATGCAGTACAGGATAACGTTGCTGCGCTTTCTGTTACCTCTAACCTTGTTAGTGAACTCTTTACGACAGTTTCCACCTCTAATACCTTCACGCTCTCACAGTCTGTGAGTGACGCAAATAACATTCTTGTGTCGTTAAGTGGGATTGTGCAGTACCCAGCCGTTGGATACGTAGTAGCAGGTACTACGCTCACAATCTCTAACACCTTTCCAATGACTGCCGGACTTGAACTCGAGGTTCGATACTTACAAACTACCGGAGGTGGGGGTGGTGGCGGAGGCGGAAGTGCTGATACCTCTGATGTCGCAAACTTAGCCTTTGCCCTCTCATTCTTCTTCTAAAGGAAAATACGATGACAGCTCCTAATATTAGAACTATTACTTCTATGACTGGCAAAACAGCCGTACAGGCGGTGTCAAATGTGGCTACCGCTATTGTGACTAATTCTGCCTCTAGCAACTCTGTGTTTAAACTTAACACTCTCTATATCTCTAACATTAACGGTGCTGCTGCACAAGAGGTAAGTGCAGAAATTTTTCGGGACTCAAACTCCTTCTATATTGCCCGCACTGTTGTTGTACCTGCCGACGCGACTCTAGACCTCTTCTCAAAACCGCTCTACCTTGAGGAGGGTGACTCACTACGACTTAGTGCCAATACGAGTTCCAATGTCCATGCGGTTTGCTCGTACGAGATGATTTCCTGATGACACGATTTAACGGCTCTATTTTAGGCTCTGTGAGGAGCTCTAATAACACTAGCGCCTCGGGAGTCTGGAGTATCAACAACGTTGGAGTTGCTCGACTTAGTGGTGCTTGGCCTGTTGTTACCTCTGCTTTAAACTTTGGTTATACGTCTGGAGGTCAAACTGCGTCTGGAGGAACTAATGTAATAGACAAGTTTTCCTTTTCTTCAGACGGTAATGCGAGTGATGTAGGTGACCTTAGTGTTTCTAGAAGATTAGGCTTAGCAGGATCTAGTTCTGCTGAGTTTGGGTATACGTCAGGAGGACAAGCCGCTACAACACCAACATTACTTAACACTATTGACCGATTTCCTTTCGCTGTAGGTACTAATGCAACTGACGTTGGAGACTTGTCTGCTATTAGAAGAGCACTAGCAGGGCAAAATTCTGAGACTAATGGATATACATCGGGCGGGTACACTGCTGCTCCAGGTCTTGTTCGAGTTGCAACAATCGATAAATTTCCTTTTGCGACTAATACTAATGCTACAAACATAGGTAGTATAACTCAAGGTAGATATGGTCCTGCAGGGCAGAGCTCTACTGTATCAGGTTATACTTCTGGAGGTAATGCTCCGACCGGTTCTAATGTTAACACTATAGATAAGTTCCCCTTTGCGACAGACGCCAACGCAACAGACGTTGGTGACCTTACACAATCTAGAAGACTTCTAGCAGGACAAAGTTCTACTAGCAGTGGGTACTCTTCAGGAGGCGGTGTTAGCGCACTTAATACAATAGATAAGTTCCCCTTCGCCACAAATGCCAACGCGACCGACGTTGGCGATTTAACTCAGTCTAGACATGGAGTAGCAGGGCAAAGCTCCACAGTCAGCGGCTATACGTCTGGAGGAGCTCCTAATATAAACACCGTTGATAAGTTCCCCTTCTCCACAGACGCCAACGCAACTGACGTTGCAGACCTGACTGTAGGAAGATACGGAGTCGCAGGCCAGCAAGGATAACTTCGTTATAAAACAAATTTGACAAACAACTTTTTATATGATACTCTATAAGCAGGAATAAAAAATGGCAATTATTCGCGTCCATCCTCATCTTATCGAC
>SXGQ01122663.1_pt1 | contig 16754 bp, 22 predicted proteins | sample 3178371 | NCBI WGS metagenome assembly SXGQ01 (sample SAMN11356859, study PRJNA531348) | freshwater metagenome | isolation source: freshwater sample F1-20 | place: China: Fuxian Lake, Yuxi | collected 2017-12-25
GAATCCTGTCGCCCCGACCATTACTTTCACCCACTTGCGCGTTTTTCCCCTCCTGCTCTTCCTGTGTGATTCCGGTTCGACTCACGGTTAGGCTTGAATGCTCCCCCTGCCCGCGGTGGCGTTACAGGCCTAACTCACTCAGACTTGGGTGATCATCCGGGCGTCGCCCAAGTGGCCAGAAAAACTTACGATCCGATGCATCAATCGGCACATCATTGATACTCGCCAACCGCCGCCTCATCAATCCCTGCTCATTAAACTCCCAATTCTCATTGCCATAACTGCGTTGCCATTGACCAGACGCATCATGGCACTCATAGGCGAACCGGACGGCAATTCGATGTTCACTAACCGCCCAGAGTTCTTTAATGAGGCGATAGTTCAATTCGGTCGCCCATTTCCGAATCAAGAATTGCTGGACTTGATCACGCCCCACCAGAAATTCTGCGCGATTTCTCCACTGGGTATCCTCGGTATAGACACGGGAGACCCGCTCGGGATCTCGGGTGTTCCAGGCATCTTCGGCCATGCGAATCTTCTGAATGGCCGATTCCTTAGTAAACGGGGGCAGTGGCGGTTTAGATTCCATACGCACCTTTCTGGTCACTGATGCGGGGCGCACCAGCGTGACCACTTTATACGATTCACGAATAGCGTGGCAATGGGCGCGAATGGCAAACTTGTCAATCGAGCCGGAGCGGCGAAGCCCACGCCCCATTTCGTCGGGTGCCCTTTCAGGCGCCCGCCCTGCCTGATCAAGGCCCCCCTGTTGCCCCAGGCAGGAAACACACGTTTTCATTCCGGTTCCCGCCACGGGTGGCATCCGATATTCCGGTTGGCATCACGGGGGGCCTGTAGCCTGCTGTCGTGGCCCGTATCTTGCCGTGACGGGAACGGTATGATACTGTTCTCGCCGTGTTGTGTGCTGTGTCGGAGTGTGGCTTGTAGTAGAACTATGTAGTGTACTTTGAGAGCAGGATGGCGCAGGTTCGAATTCTGTCGCCCCGACCATATGATGCGTAAGCAGGCCCAGCGCCTCACAGCAAAAGCGACGGGCTACGCACCGCCAGTATCCACGCGCCCGTAGCTCAGGTGGATAGAGCATCGCCCTTCTAAGGCGAGGGTCGCTGGTTCGATTCCAGCCGGGCGCACCATCCAACGTATCGTTTAGGTGGGCGCACCTGCCAGGCGGTTCGCTACAGGCGATCCTCGTCGAGCTCGATCAAGTCAGACCACGCGGTCACGTGCGGCAGCGTGGCAACGGGGACGCCGCGTTTCTTCGCCACATCGTCGAGCCGTTGCTGAAATCTGCGCTTGGCTGCTTCGTCCATTGGTCCGCTTACCTCGATTCGCTCGTTCCATCGGGCGAGCTCTTCCGGGGTACGGGCCGTCATCTGTCCGCGCACCCAGTCCAGGATGTCCTGGTCGGTTCCGCCGTCTCGCACGTTCTGCTCGAATGCAGACGTGTCGAGTTCGAGGAAGTCGAGCAGGTAGCGGTCGAAGCCCACGGTTAAATAGTTATAGTCCGGAATCTGGCCAGCCTGCCGGAGCCGGACCTTGTCGATCATACGCCCTAAATGGGCGATATTCCCCAAGCGAATCTTCGCACTTCTCGGATATGGTGTGAGCATCATGTCGTCTCCTGATCCCCCTTGCACTTCGTCCAGAAAGGACAGTATCGTAGTGCGGTGTGCGCTGTCGAGTCCTTGGCTTGAATATTAAGGGAGGCTGCTATGGCAATACGATTGGGTGATGAAGCACCAAATTTTACGGCAGAGACCACGGAAGGGACCCTCAACTTTCATGAGTGGTTGGGCGGCGGGTGGGGGATTCTTTTTTCGCATCCGAAAGATTACACCCCGGTCTGCACCACCGAGTTGGGGACTGTTGCGAAGATTACGCCGGAGTTCAAGAAGCGGGGCGTGAAAGTCATCGCCGTCAGCGTGGATCCCTTGGAGTCGCACAAGGGCTGGATCAACGATATCAATGAGACGCAGCATACGACGATGAACTATCCGATCATTGCGGACCCCGACAAGAAGGTCGCGACCCTCTATGACATGATCCATCCGAACGCGTTGGACAATATGACGGTGCGTTCGGTGTTCATCGTCGGACCAGATAAGAAGGTGAAGCTCACGTTGACCTATCCAGCGTCATGCGGCCGGAACTTCGACGAGCTGTTGCGCGTGATCGATTCGCTGCAATTGACGTCGAAGTTCAAAGTGGCCACGCCGGCCAACTGGAAGGATGGGGAGGAGTGCATCATCACGCCGGCCGTGAACGATGCGGAGGCGAAGACGCTTTTCCCCAAGGGGTTCACGGCGGTGAAGCCGTATTTGCGGTATACCCCGCAGCCTAACAAGTAACGAATCGGTCATCGTCATCGAGGGCGGGAGAGGCTCAGTGCCCCTCCCGCCCTTGGTGTTTTTTTTGCGAAAAGAGGCTGGCGAGACGTGGTCTCAGACGAGCAAGAGTCCAGCGGTTCGGACTTTTTTCCAGGCGGCTGTGCCGAGGAAGGAGTCAAACTCTTTTGCGGTGCCGGGAAATGTCGCGCGCGCGTCCTTGAGTAAGGGGTAGGGACGCGAGGAGGTAGTGCGTGGCGTGGAGCGATGGAGCAGATCGCTTAACCACTGGGCCTGTGGGGTGGCGAGGGTGAGGACGTGATCGCTGGTGCGGGCCGGCAGAATGATCTTTGTTTTTCTTCCAACCAATGCACACACGGGTTGGCCTCCGAGCCAGACGAATCGCCGCTCCGCCTGCGCGGTGTCGTCAACGGTTCGTCCCTTGAGGAGCTTTTGTATCCAAGTGGGGGAGACGCGGGGCGTTGGTACGGCATGGTCGAACCAGTGGCGCAGGTCACGCGTGAGCCCGTTCCCTTCCAGATAATTGAGCATCGACTGCCGGAGTCCCTCGCCGAGCCATTCCGGCGTCGTGCCCCCGCGATCCTCATGCTGGAGGTCGTTCTCCGCAAAACCCTGAAACGCCGGTCCAAGGATACGCAGGCCATGAGCGGCAGGTTGAAGGCCAATCGGGCTATGGGCCGTGGCGGTAAAGCGATGCCAGAAGGCCGATTGAATGAGATCCGCGTGTACTAATTGTCGCACTCGCTCCAATGAGTCGACTGTTTCTTGGACCGTCTCAGAGGGACAGCCGTACATGAGGTAGGCATGGATGAGGATGCCTGCCTTGTTGAAGGCCGCGGCCACCAGCGCGGTCTGATTGACGGTAATGCCTTTTTTGATTTTCTCCAGCAGACGGTCTGAGGCCGCTTCGAGTCCTGCCGTCACGGCGATACAGCCTGAGGCGGCCAGGAGGCGGCAGAGGTCCGGTGAGAAGGCGTCTTCAAAGCGGATATTGCCCCACCAGGAAATCGTGACGCCCCGTTCCAGCAGACCCAAGGCCAGCGACTTTAGCGCAGCGGGAGGGGCCGCCTCATCGACGAAGTGGAATCCACGGCACCCAGTCTCGGCTATCAGGTGTTCGATCTGTTGGATGAGCCGATCGGTCGGCGTCATTTCGTAGCGGCTGATGTAGTTGAGCCCGACGTCGCAGAACGTACATTGTTTCCAGTAACAGCCATGGGCGACCGTGAGTTTGTTCCAATGGCCTTCCGACCAGAGACGATGCATCGGGTTCGTGCTATCCAGGATTGTGAGGTATCGACTCAAGTCCAGGCCACGGTAGGTTGGACAGCCGACCTCGCTCATGCTGAATTCAGGTTCGGCTGTCTTATTCGCGAAGACGACGCAATCCTTTTCCCGATAGAAGGTCCGGCAGAGTTGCTGTCGGGACCTGGTGCCTGCCAGATGTTCAATCAATGACAGCAGCGGCCTCTCGCCGTCGTCGAGCGTGACGTAATCGACGTAGTCAAACACGCGGGGGTCCGACAGACGCCGGAGCTCGGTGTTGACATAGCCTCCGCCCAAGGCAACGGCGAGATCCGGCCTCCGGCTCTTGATCGAGCGGGCGACACGAAAGGCGCCATAGAGGTTCCCGGGAAAGGGGACGGTGAGGGCGACGAGCGATGGAGTCAGGCGGTCGAGGTGCGCCCACAAGGATTCGAGCATCAATTGATCCGTCATGGTTGGAGGGACAGCGACCGCGTCGATGATCGTCTGGAACGTGGAGGCCGCGCGGGCGATATGCTCGGCATACCGGCTCAGGGTAAAATGGGGCGAGACGGTCGCCTGGATCAAATCGGCGAGGTCTTCGAGGTAGAGCGTGGCATAGCGTTTGGCGCGATCCTGTTCCGGCAAGGTGCGCAATGACGACGCGCGACTGCTGTGGCCGGCGAATCGAGGGCCTTGGGGGAGGAACCCTGGGCGGGCCAGGAGCAAAGCCAGAGAAGGATTGCGCCCCTGAAGAAATTCGATGACCGGGTCGATCGTGCTTAGATAGGCAGGCGCGACGGCGAGCATCTGTCTGGCTTCGCCTGGCAGTGCAGTCGTATGCTGGCGCACCTGATCAAAGACTGATTGGAGTCCCGATCGGCTGAAGAGTCGGAGCACCATGTCGATGCCGAGGTCGGCCTGATCGGCGTCAATCCCGCGACTGCGGAGAAACCCCGTGAGATAGGCCGTGGCCGGGTAGGGCGTATTCAGCTGCGTGAGTGGCGGAATGAGCAGGAGAACGTGTGGGCCAGCCATGGACTCGACATACCATACTGCCCGAGGGAATGCTATGCGACCGTCCCGCGCAGGCGGGCCCTCGCAGTGAACGGCATGCAAGGGTCACCAAGGCGATCCATCCAGCAGTTGCCCGAGCGGATGCCTAGTGGCTGGGGAAGGGCTGTTGCGCGAGATCGCCGTCGAGGGTGGCTTAGGTGATCCTTGTGGCGACGGTGGCGAAGAGGCGGTGCAGCCAGGGGTGCCGGTGCTGGCAGTAGTTATTGAGGGGGACGAGCCGATGTTCGAGGTCGAGCTTTGCGCGATAGCCGGTTTGGCCGCTTTGAAAGTCGGTTGCGCCGACAGCGAGACCCAGATGATCGCTTGCTTCAAAAGGCGAAAGTAGAGGAACCACTGACCGCTCAAGGCATAATCCAGCCCAATGAATTTATTGATCACGCGGGAGCCTATGCGAAAACAGAGCATGAAGGCCACCAGTTTCCCGGTCTGTTGGTTTCGTAGCAGGACAAAGTAGGACGTGTCTTCCGCTGCGATGAGTTTGAAAAACTTTGGCGTCAGATGTTCGAACTTCGTCTTGCCTTTTGCATAGGTCTGCAAGAAAAGCGGGAAGATTGCTTCGAGGAGCGCAGGGCTGGGATGCTGCAGTAGCGTCGCCTGAAGTTCACCGAGCGCTTTGCTGCGCCGGAGCTTCTTGCAGAGGTTGTGGCGGTGGGAGGAGGTGAGGGCCTGGAGATAGCCGTCGAAGCCGCCTGTCGGCACGGAAAGGCGCGTGCCGGGATAGCTGGCCAGTTTGAAGAGGTCCCAGCTGGCGCATAAGCGATCCAGCGCGGCGGAGAGCGTGTCCGGAAAATCTTTCCAAACGATCATCGGCGCGCCAGCCTGGCGCGCTCGAACCGTGAGGGCGTCATGGAGGAGCGGCGCCACGTCCGTCAGCGCGATGCCAGGGCGCAAGCCGATCGTGCCTTCATTGCTGCAAGGAGAGCCAGGAAGAGGGTCCGTTGATACCGTAGGCAGGGAGCACTGCGCCGGCGACACGGAGGATCGTGGCAATCGCGGGCGGCGCGACAAGATCGATTGGGACATCCATCAGGAAGGTGGGGGAGATACCGACTAGCCGGGTCCCTCGCTCAAGGATGGCGGAGGCGAAGGTGAATTGCGATTCCAGGAGGCTTCGCTCGAGTGCGCGATACCACCAGAGGCCCTCAAGGGGCGGGGGAAAACAGGTGTCCCAGAGATCCGAGGGGATCGCCTCCACCGAGGAGACTCAGCGGATGGATAGAGCTTCAACTGGTTGCATCAGTGCATCCAACTCCTAGGCGGGGACAAACTTCAATGCCACCCCGTTGATGCAGTACCGGAGCCCCGTCGGTTTGGGGCCGTCCTTGAAGAGATGGCCTTGATGGCCTTCGCAGCGGGCGCAGTGGACTTCGGTCCTTGGGAGAATTAATTTGTAATCGGTCGTGGTCTCGATGACTTCCGGGGCGATAGGCTGCCAGAAGCTGGGCCAGCCAGTGCCGCTGTCAAATTTATGTTCGGATGAAAACAGCGGAAGATCGCATCCGGCGCAAAAGTAGATGCCGACGGTCTTGTTGTCGTGGAAATTGTTGCTGAAGGGCGGCTCGGTACTCTCATGCCGCAGGACCCGGTAGGCCTCCGGCGCGAAGAGCTTTTTCCAGTCCGCATCGGTTTTCACCACTTTGACAATCGGACCGATTTCAATCTTTGGCTGCATGGTTCGGCTCCTTTCATTGAGGAACACACGGTATGGTTGCATAGGGATCGGCTAGGGAGCAACGCACGGGGCCGACGCGGAACTGCTACGCTGTGCTATCGGGCGCGGCCATCGTTTTACGCATGGATCCCGACATAATCAAAAACTCATACAGACGACATTCTAGCGGCCCGTTGAAGAGGGGAATGCGTTTCGATGGCGCGAGGCCGATCAGTTTGGGGACCCGTAAATCTCCGGTGAAGATATAGGCCCGCCATCCGCTGAATCGCTGTTTCAACCAGTCGCCCAACTTGGGGTAGAAATGATCCAGTTCCTCCGGCTTACTGAGTCTGACTCCGTAGGGCGGGTTGATTATGATCACGCCCCGCTCAGCTGGAGCTTCGAGGTCGAGCACGTCGCTTTGTCTCAGGCGAATATCGATTCCGACTCCCGCTCCCTGAAATATCCGTTGCGCAATCTTGACTGCGGCAGGATCCCAGTCGGAGGCATAGATGGCAGCCGGTACGGTCGCCAGTTGTTTGATCCGGGAGGCTTCGCGCAGATGGCCCCAGCGTTTGGGATCATGGACGATCAACCGTTCAAACCCGAATGAGCGGGACTGCCCCGGCGCGATCGTGCGCCCCATCAGCGCGGCTTCGAGCGGGATTGTGCCGCTGCCGCACATGGGGTCGAGCAGGACCTCATTGGGAGTCCAACCCGCCAGTCGCAGCAAGCCGGCCGCCAGGTTTTCGCGCAAGGGCGCCTCGACGGACAGGACCCGATGGCCTCGCTTGAAGAGGGGGTCGCCGGAGGTGTCCAGGTAGAAGGTGACGGTGGATTCATCGAAAAAGGCGTCGATCTTGATGTTCGGGTGCTTTGTGTCCACGTCTGGTCGCTTATGGCGCACCGCCATGAACTTATCGCAGACTGCATCTTTAATACGCAGCGTAATAAAATCCAGGCTGGTCAGTGGACAACGGCGTGCGCTGACCTTCACTTTTATGGTCTGTGACGAGGTGAACCAGTCAGGCCAGGGGAGGCTATAGGCTGCGCGGTAGACATCGTCGTCCGAAAGGTAGGGGGCCTGTCCGACTTCCCAAAGGACGCGGCTGGCAATGTGACTCTTGAGATTGACCCAATACATCGTGGCCCACGGAGCCAGGAAGGAGATCCCTCCCTCCGTCTTTGTGGTCATGGGCACGCCCAGGTCGTGGAGCTCCTGCTCGAGTACCCCTTCCAATCCCTGAGGGCAGGGTGCAAAGAATCGTAGTTTTGTGCTATTCATATTTCTAGAGCGTCTCGCGAGACGCGCGAACGGTCTTGTTTTCGCTCGTCATCCTGCGCGGATCACCCGTCACTAGCCTATGAATTATTGCAGCGTGTGCGCCACGCCTGTCGCTCAACAAATCCCCGCGGGCGATAATCGTCTGCGGTTTGTCTGCGGCTCCTGCCAGACGGTTCATTACCATAATCCAAAAATCGTCGCAGGCTGTATTCCGGAATGGGACGGACAAATTCTCCTCTGTCGGCGGGCCATCGAGCCCAAGTCCGGTCTCTGGACCTTCCCTGCCGGATTTATGGAAATCGGCGAAAGCACCGAGCAGGCAGCCGTTCGCGAGACCTTCGAGGAGGCGCAGGCTCAGGTGGAGCGGATTTCCCTGTTTGCGGTGCTAAGTATACCGAACATCGGCCAGGCCCACCTGGTATTCCGCGGGCCAATGCACTCGCCGGATTTTGGGGTCGGGGAGGAAAGCCTCGAGGTGCAGCTCTTCTCCCTCGCTGCCATTCCCTGGGACGCGATCGCCTTCCCGGTCGTCAAGGACGTGTTGCGCCGTTATGTCGCTGACGTTACGCGAGGGGCGTTCCAGGTGCATGTCGCGACATTGCCTGATTGATTGATCGCCGGGCGCCGTTTCCATTAATTGAGCGTGGGAATCGTGAGCAGCGGCAGGCTCCGGCCTTCGCCGTCATGCAGAAAACGAAACCCTTCTGCCTCCGTATAGTCGACCGTCACACCGCCCATCCGCGGTCCGCTCTGCCGGTCCACCGCGATCGTCAGGCCATCGATCGGCTGCACGTCGTCGCCAGGACGACTGTCTTCTTCCAACGTGATGCTGAAGCTCAATCGTGACTCATCCAGATCGCGCACGGTGATTCTGACGACCGGATCTTCAGGATGTTCGCGTTGAATCGCTTTCAGTTTCGCAATGGCAGACACAGTAATGGCAATCATGAGCCAAGGTCTTTCTGGCTGACGATATGGTGAATGTCGAGCAGGTGATCCTCGCGATCGATGGAATAGAAAATCCGCCAATTTTCGACGGCATATTTGAAGAGGCCTGTCAGGTCAGGTGCAATGGGGTCGTGGCGTAAGTTCTCGACGTTTGAGGCAAGCCACTTAGTCTTGTCGAACAGCCGCTGAGCCAGGACCGAATCGAGGCCTGCAAGGTCTTGGAGGATAGTCGGGCGATAGGCGAGGCGATACCAGCCCATGGGTTTCTACCAGCGCAGTCCGAGCTGGTCCGCAAGGTCTTCCCCGGACAGCCGCTCTGTATTGGATAACGAGGCTTTCAGTTTGGTGCGTAGCCCCTCGCCTAGCTGGAGCCCGAGGTCCGGGTCGCCCAGCAACTCGCGCAGGCGATCGTCGACGATCCCGCGCACCAGGTTTTTTAGTTGCTCCGGCGACAGAGAGGAGAGCTCCACCATGACAAGAGAATACCGATGCAAGGGGCTGAAATGCAACTTACGCGATGGCGCCTATTGCAGGCCTGCTGCTGGCTGGAGCGGTTGGATCGTGCGGTTCAGGGGGGCTTGATAGGGCGGGAAGTCGCCAGAAGCTCGATGCCGATGTCGACGGACTCGGATCAGCGTTCCGTGGCCTTTTCGCGTGACCATCTCGATCACGCTGCGCCGATAGGTGCTGCTGAAAGGCTATCCGCGACCGGGAGAATGTCAACGTAATCCGCCTGCGTAGCAGGGTTCTGGGGGATATATTTGCGGGGTGCTCCGTCCATGAACAGCAAGGGGTAGATGCGAGTCTCACGCCGCGAAAAAATACCGATAGCAGGGGAGTGGCCTAACCCTCCGCCAAGTTTGGAAAGGGGCTCTGGACTGTGGTACATAGTCCCTCGTTTTCAGGGGCTGGAATTGGTCGCTAGGCCTGTCTCTTTTCCGCTGCGTTGTTTCGAGCAGGACCGTTTCATGGAATTGCATAGAGGATTTGAGCGATGACACCATTGTCAATTTTGCGAGGAGTCGGTTCCAGTTGTCTGCGGTTCTGTCGGTTCATGGGTGCACCGGTGGGTGCACCGGTCAATGCCGCGCCGCCTGTCTCTGACGAGCATGTGGCGGTGTGGGCGGGTAAGGTGGGGCAGCTCCCCCAGCAGCCGTAGCCGATGAAGAAGGGCCCGAAGAAGCCGCTCCGGCTCGATCCCGCCTCGAAGCGTCGTTTTCAGACGCGGCTGTTGAAGTGGTATGCCATGCATGGCCGCGATCTGCCTTGGCGCAAGACGTCCGATCCCTACCACATTTTGGTGTCTGAAATGATGTTGCAGCAGACTCAGGTCGATCGGGTGATTCCGAAGTACCATGAGTTCCTCGACCGCTATCCCAGTTTCGAGAAGCTGGCCGATGCGCGGGTATCGGATGTGAAGAAGACCTGGTATCCGCTCGGCTACAATATCAGGCCTGAGCGGCTGCATAGCATCGCCTGCGAGACGGTGGAACGGTATGGCGGCCAGCTGCCGAGCGATGCGGCAGAGCTGCTGTCCTTTAAGGGAATCGGACGCTATACGGCCGGCGCGATCCGGTCCTTTGCCTTCAACGAGGATGCGCCGATATTGGATACAAACGTGAGTAGGGTCCTGCACCGGGTGTTCGTGGCCAAGGGCGATCCCAAGACGCAGAAGCCGAAACTCTGGCAATTGTCGGAAGCCTTGATCCCGCGTGGGAAAGGCTACGACTTCAATCAGGCGATTATGGACTTCGGGGCGACCTGTTGCTCGGCGAGAAATCCATCGTGCCAGGAATGTCCGATGAAGTCCTTCTGCAAAACCTACCCCTTCGTTGGGAAATAGCCGGAGCATCGGGGGCTATGAAAGTCGTTGAAGTCGCGGCAGGTCTGGTCTATCGTGAAGGCCGGTACTTGATCGCTAAACGGAAAACTGACGTGCACTTGGCGGGCTTCTGGGAATTCCCTGGCGGCAAGCGCGAGCCGGGAGAAACCTTCGAAGTATGTCTGGCGCGGGAGTTGTTCGAGGAGCTAAATATCCGTATCGGCACGCCGGTGCCCTTCCAGGTCGTTCGGTACCAATATCCTGAGAAAACCGTGGAGCTGCATTTTTTCCGGTGCGGGATCGAATCCGGTCAGGCTACAGCAGTCGATTGTGCAGAGATTCGATGGGTCTGGCCGCACGAGCTGGAGGACTTTGAGTTCCCGCCAGCGGACCGCCCGATCATTGAGGCGTTGCGGAGGCAGTCTGTATGAAAGTTGTCCTGGACATTGAAACGATTCAAGCGCCTCGAGAGGAATGGGCGCGTCTCGCGGGCAAGCTGCCACCCAGCGCCAGCTCTGTTCCGGCCGGGGGCCACGATTTGTTTGCGGCAGGGGCCGCCGATGAGCAACGACGAGTCGAGGATGAGCAGTATGCGAAGTCCTCGTTTGACGGCACGTTCAGCCGGATCGTCTGTATCGGCTTCTTGGAATTCTCCGACCAGCTCGAGCCTCGTGGTGCAGTGGCCTGGTATGGTGGAAATGAGCGGGAGTTGCTGCAGCAATTCTGGAATCGTTTGGCGCAGAGCCGCCCGTCGCTTTTTATCACCCATAACGGTCTAGGGTTCGATCTGCCATTCATTAAGAAGCGGTCGATGATCCACCAGGTCAAGCCGAGTGTGGACATCAACCTTGCCAAATTCAGAACGGAGCCGGTCTACGATACGATGGCGGTCTGGAGCAATTGGGATACGCGGGGGTGGGTGAAACTTGATGTGCTGGCGCGAGCGTTGAACGTTGAAACTAAATCGGGGAGTGGATCGCAGGTGGCTGAGATGTGGGCGAAGGGGCAGGGGCCTGAGTTGGCTCGGTACTGCCTGCAAGATACCTATGTAACCTATGCCTGCTATTCTCGGATGACCTTTCAGCAGCCTCGCTCGAGTGATGTAGTCTTGCTCCACCCGGAGTTGCTAGACGTCGGGTGAGTGGCGTAGCGCGTCTTGGTGACTTTCGCCTGTTTCTTTTTTGTGCCGGTTTATCGGATACCTTGCCGGCAAGACCAGTTTGGCAGGGGCTGCGGCAATCTGCGCAACTAGATGAGGCGGCGCCACAGTCAGCAGGACCGCTCCATCTGGAGGGGCAAATCTCGTGCAGCGATGTTTGTTTTTTGCGGGAAACCAGACAGAAATGGGGTTGGGTAACGGGCTGATGCCGCGTTAAGACACTGGCGGCGGCTCAGCGTAGAGGGTTGTGGAGGAGGCGTCATAGATGGCGAGCGAGAGGAGCTCCCCTGGGTGCGAGGGGACAGCTTGCTTGTCCCAGATGACGGTAATGTTACCGTCGCTTTTCCCCATGCCCTGGGCTGCCGATCGCTTGGCGTCCCCTTCGACTAAGATGGGCAGCACGGCTTTGAGATATTCCCGATTGCGCGCATAGGCAATATTCCGCTGGAGGTCGAAGAGTCTGGTGACCCGTTCGGTCTTCACCGCTTCGGACACATCGTCGGGAAACTTGCGGGCGGCGATGGTGTTCTTCCGCTCGGAATATTTGAAGATAAAGGCCGAGTGAAATCGCATCTCCTCGACAAGCCGGTAGGTCTCCTCAAAGTCCTCGGGGCGCTCTCCCGCAAAGCCGCAAATGATGTCAGTGCTAAGGACGATGTTCGCCCTCAGGGCCTGGATGCGGTGGACCAAGGCGCGATACTCGCGAATGGTATAGGCGCGATTCATCAATCCGAGGATCCGGTCGCTGCCCGATTGAAGCGGCAAGTGAATTTGTTTACAGATATGGGGATGAGACACGACGGCTTCCAGCAACGGCATGGGGAAATCTTTAGGGTGCGGGGACGTGAAGCGCACCCGTTCGATGCCCTGCACATCTGCGACGGCCAGGATCAAGCGCGCAAAATCCCAATCGCCGAATCGGTAGGAGTTCACGTTTTGTCCAAGAAGCGTGATCTGTTTGAAGCCTTGCTCGGCGATCTTGCGCGCTTCCAGAATAATGCCTTCCGCGTCGCGGGAGCGCTCACGCCCTCGCGTATAGGGGACCACACAGAAGCTGCAGAAGTTGTCGCAGCCCCGCATGACGGCGATCCAGGCATTCACCCCGTCATGTCTGTCCGGTACCACATCGTGGTAGGTCTCATATTCCGAGAGGTCGACAGCGAGTCCCTTCTGGTCCACCCCTTCTTCCTGTGCGAGCAGGGCAGTGCGGATTAACATCGGCAGCTGGCGATAGGAGTCAGGGCCTGCCAGGACATCGACCAGCGGCTGGATCTCCGTCAGCTCTTCTTTCAGATTTTGGGCCATGCAGCCTAAGACGCCGACGACCAAGGGGCGCTGCCGTTTGATCTTCTTCAGTTCCGACAGGTGCTTATAGACTTTATTATGGGCATTTTCGCGAATGGCGCAGGTATTCATGAGAATGACGTCGGCTCGCTCCTGCTCCTCGGTAAAGACAAATCCGTCCTGCTGCATAAGCGCGCGTACGAGTTCCGAATCGGACTCGTTCATCTGGCAGCCGAAGGTCTCAAGGTGGACGTGAGTCGGTGCGGCGGTGACCTGTGTGGCGTCGGTGTGTTTGAGCATGGCGGTCCCATTATAGGAAGATCTTTCCATCAGGAGCAAGGAGCGCAGCATTGCCATACTGGGCGCGTGGATTCGATTGAAGGCTCTTAAAGCCCATGGTAGGATCGCACGCATCATGGCACCGTCGCGGTTTGCTGCCTCCATCCTCACGTGCGTTTTTCTTCTTCCACTGTCAGAAGGGTGGGGGAAGGACAGCCTTCCGGTTGAGCCGGATCTTGCGACCAGGATCGAGGAACATTACGATCAGGAGGCGCGGCTCTTCTTGATCTTGTATGCACTGCATGGCGATGGCCATGTCGATTACGTCACAGGCCGAATTGTCCATGAATCTGCCAAGACTGACCACGGAAATCCTGTGTACAGGACTGAGGCCTATCCTTTGTTCTACTGGTGGAATCATACGATGTACAACGATCCGGAGCAGGATGGCGTGAATGGGAATGAACGAGTCTATCAAGAAAATATGGAGTTCGATCTGTCCCGCTACACCTCCTGCGGGTTGAACGGGCAGCCCTGCTGATCCTCACACCGCCCCTCGTGCATCGACGATCCGTTCGAGTAATTTTAGAATGCCCTGAGCCCTCCGTTCGTTTCGATGCTATGCTACGGCCTCATACAGACTGACAAGACTCGATGAAACTTCCATCGCTCCTCCAGACGCTTGCGAACCGGCGCATCGGTATCATGCTACCCTTGGGGTTCGCCTCGGGGCTCCCACTGGCGCTCACGGCCGGTACGCTGCAGGCCTGGCTGACGGTCGCCGGGCTGGACTTGAAGACCATCGGCATTTTTACGCTGGTCGGGCTTCCCTATGCGTTGAAATTTCTCTGGGCGCCGCTGATGGATCGCGTCGTGCCGCCCTGGCTGGGGCGTCGGCGGGGATGGATGCTGCTGATGCAGCTCAGCGTTGCGATCGGGCTGGCTGCCATGGCCGTGACCGGTCCTGGTGATCGTCCGGAGATCCTCGGAATGGTGGCCCTGGTGGTAGCCGTTCTCTCTGCCTCACTCGACATAGTCTTCGACGCCTATCGCACTGATGTGCTATTGCGGCCTGAGCGGGGATTCGGCGCAGCGGTCTGGGTGAATGGCTACCGCTGCGCCTTGTTAATGGCGAGTGCCGGGGCCTTGCTGCTCGCCGGCCATATTGGATGGCAGAATACCTATTTGCTGCTGGCAGGGCTCATGGCGACAGGAGTCGTCACGATTTTTCTAAGCCCTGAACCGTCCGCGCCCTGTGCCACGCCTGCCAGCCTGGCTGAAGCAGTCGGTGGACCGCTGAAGGAACTCTTTTCCCGTCCCGGAGTGTTCGGGCTGCTCGCTCTCATCGTCTTTTATAAAATAGGAGACGCAGTTGCTGCGTCTCTGCAAACGGCGTTTCTGATTGGGGGGCTGGGCTTCTCCGTCAGCGAGGTCGGGTATGTGAAGGGCCTGGGGCTCGCAGCTACCCTCATCGGCGCCTTGGCTGGGGGAGTCGCCATGGCTAAGCTTGGGATGGTTCGGTCGTTGTTGCTCTTCGGGCTTCTCCAAGCGGTCTCAAACTTGGGATTCATGTGGCTGGCCTGGATGGGGAAGAGCTACGCAGCGTTGACTACCTCGATTCTTATCGAGAATGTGACAGGGGGGATGGGCACGGCAGCGTTTGTCGCCTTGATTATGTCCCTGTGCGACCATCGCTATACGGCAACCCAGTTCGCCCTGCTCTCGTCCCTCGAAGCGCTCGGTCGCGTGTTCTCCGGTCGCCCGTCAGCCGATTTAGTCGAGCTGGTCGGATGGGCGCAGTTCTTCTTCTGGTCTTTTCTAATTGCCCTGCCAGGTATCTGGCTGGTCTGGGCTCTCCGGGTGCAGCTGCACCAGGAGGCCGGCCGTGTTGTAACTACCGGAGCCGGTTCACTTGATCGATGAGGGCTGAATGCGCCGCTGGAGAAACAATACAAACAGCATGAGGGTCGGAAGGGGTGCGAGGACAAAGGGGATGAGCCAGCCCCAGACATTTTTCCCGCGCATTCTCGCTTGATCGATCATCCAGACGAAGACCCAGATAATCAAGCCGACATAGTTGAGCGCCATCCAGCGGGTCGTATGAATCTTGAGGCTGCTCGTGCTGTCCGGCGCTGCATTGAAGAGAAAAACTCCCAGCATGAGCATAAATACCCCCAGCAGAGTTGCGACAAGGCGTTTGCTCCAAACAAACATGGTGATTCTCCTCCTGCAGGCGATCTGAGCGGCATAATTGCCACAACAGGCCAATCGAGTGTAGGCTAGTCATGCGGCGCTTGTTTGTCAAAGAAAGATGCCACCCCTGCGTTCTCTCGGAGCTTAGGGCGAGTGCGGTTTGGCTTTAATCAATATAGGGATCAGGATGAGCCTTCTGCGCTTGAGTTTGGTTGTCGCGGTATTGGCCGTGAATGTCGTATTGGCTCTGACGAACCCCACTACGGATCAATATCTAAACTTCATACAATCAGAACTTGCCAAGGCCATAGAGCGAATGGAGCAGGCCACTCCGGAACGGGGGGGGTCGCTGGGGAGAAGTATTTTTCGCAGACATAGCCAGGAACTGCTGAATAGCATGATTCGTCCCCATACGGTGCGTCGCAGTTTTGGTATGCTCAGTCGGTTTGAAACCACAGTGCTGGGTACCCGGGTGGTGGTCATCGGAATCTATGGCCGATTCGTTCCTATTGAGGGGGTGGATGAGGCCATTATGGCCATTGGGCATCGGGGCCTGTAAGTTTTTTTCCATGGGGAATCCATTGGGCCCTAAAGCGAGGTCATTTCTGCTCGAAAATCTGTGGATAAGTGAGCCTGAACATTGGGGAAATAGCCTCCAGTAAGCGGTTATAGTTATTCACAGGCTGTCCTCAGTTTTCACAGACGACCACTACATTTGGTGTTGACAATTTTTCATGATAGCTATATGTAGTTGTTCATTAGGTATGCTGAGCAACTTGATACCAAATAGCAACCGTGCGGCGGGGGAGGGGAAATAGTGAGAATAGAACGTCGATTTACACGTCGCGGACAAAGTCCCTATGAAGGCCTACCGTTCGTGAAACGTTCGTCGGAAATTCGTAATCCCGACGGGTCGACGGTGTTCAAGTTGGACAACATCGATATTCCGGAACCCTGGTCCCAGTTGGCAATCGACATTCTTGCGCAAAAATATTTCAGGAAAGCCGGAGTGCCCCAGCGAGATGAGCAGGGCAATCCGATCATCGGAGCAGACGGTAAGCCGCAGTTGGGTGGCGAGTGGGACTCTCGACAGGTGTTTGAGCGCCTTGCCGGGTGTTGGACCTCGTGGGGGAAAAACTTCGGCTATTTCAAGACGCCCGAAGATAGCGATGCCTTCCACGGTGAGCTCTGTTACATGCTCGCGCATCAAATGGTTGCACCGAACTCCCCGCAGTGGTTTAACACTGGGCTCCATTATGCGTATGGCCTTTCAGGTCCTGCGCAGGGCCATTACTACGTCGATTCCAAGACCTGCGAAGTAGTCAAAGCCACCAACGCCTTCGAGCATCCACAACCGCATGCCTGTTTCATTCAATCCGTTGACGACGACTTAGTCGGCGAGGGTGGCATTATGGATCTATGGGTGCGGGAAGCGCGCCTGTTCA